>WBZP01006921.1_pt1 | contig 11072 bp, 7 predicted proteins | sample 5204301 | NCBI WGS metagenome assembly WBZP01 (sample SAMN12412401, study PRJNA552823) | activated sludge metagenome | isolation source: activated sludge from nitrification reactor of wastewater treatment plant... | place: USA: Pennsylvania | collected 2017
CATCGAACCGCTGGTCGGATTGGATGCTGGCAGCGCAAAGCTGTCCATGGACTTCAGCTCTTTGAGATCGGTCGGGTCGCTCATTGATTCACCAAGGCCAAGGGAAGGCCAATGCGTCGCAAGGCAAGCTCCACAGCCAGCTGACTATTTCGTTGGGGTGTTGGCGCCATCTGCTGCTGCCGCAGGAGTCGCAGGAGCCACAGACGGCGCAGTCAGTGCAGGAGTACTTCTCGTGGGCATGATCTCTGCCACCAGCGCATCAATGATCCGATTGAACGCTTCCGGCATCGGCTGGCGACTCGCTTCCATATGCACGGTATATCGCGCACTGGAGTCAGACTTGCGAACCTGCTCACTCTTGCTACTGACCGCCCCCTTGAGCTTGACAGAGAGCGGTCCGTATCCGACGCCCAGCTCGCCGCCCAGCTCCTTTCCCGAGCTCGCTGAATCCGACTCTCCCGCATCAATCCGAACATCAAAATCGACCGTCAAGCGATCGACTCCGAACGATGGCAGTGGCAGCACCGCAATCATCGGCAGCTCGATCGTTCGCTGATGCGTCACTCCACTGTCGTCCTGCTGGGCAAAGCGAAACTGGAGCCGCTGGACTTCTCCTGTCTGCGGATTCCGTCCCACCTTTTCGATGAACTGCTCCAGCGCACTGCAAGCGGAGTTGTGCGCTTCAATCGCAGCCAAAAGGGGCGCTGCGAAGACCTCCTTGAGAGGCAAGCTGCTCAGCACTTTGCTAACCACTGGCGTCGACGACTTCTGCTCCTCAGACATAAATGACTCCTACTCATCAGCGCATGGCATGGTGACAAGGCATTCCCAAACAATCGTGAACAAAAGCAGCGTGTTGTCCGCAGCCTGTCATCCAAGCTGCTCACTGCGGTCATGGTCCCCCTGACGACAAACACGCATACCCAGCTCTCCCTTATATCGCGGAGTCTGACTCCTTCGCAAGGACAACAATTTTTGCGGGCGTGACGACTTGCCGCGCGCTACTTGGCGCAAGGTTGCGATATACTAGCCGGGCTGTTGACAGCTCTGTCAGCTTGTCTTGGGCGACGGAAGCACGAAGCACACGGGGGCGTGTGGTCGCAGCGCCATAGGCACTTGGAATCGTTTGGGAATTTCACGCGGAGGCGAAGATGTCGGACGCAGCGAAGATCTTGATCGTGAGTGATCTACACCTCGGAAACGGCGGCAGCTATGACATCTTCGCGGGAGGGGAGTCGCTGCCAGCACTGCTCCGCACGTTTGCGCAAAAAGATCACACCGTGATCTTTAACGGCGACAGCGTTGACTTCCTGATGAATGAAGATCCGCTCGAGCTGGATGAGGCTCGCGCTGTTCATCAGGCCGAACAGACCTTCGCTGCGCCCGCCACTGCCGCCGTCCTTCATGCCCTTGGCGAGGTTCTTGCCGCCGGTGGCGATGTCGTCATTCGACTCGGGAACCATGACATTGAGCTGGCACTAGACGGTGTACAGCAGCGGATGCGGGCAGCGCTTAGACAACCCCCAGAGATCGCGGCGCGGCTGCGCTTTGAGAGAGGCGAGAAGCCCGCCATCCTGACGGTTGGTGGAGCGCGCATCCTGGTCACACACGGCGAACAGAACGACAGCTGGAACAAAGTCGACTACCTACATCTGCCTGGTCCCGGTGCGGCGCAGAGTGCTCACACCAGTGATTTTACGTATTCAGCGGGCTCGCGACTCGTCAAGACGATCATGAATCCGCTCAAGCGACTGTACGGACTGCGCCTCATTGATCTGATCAAGCCGGACTTTCAAGGTGGAGTCCTGACCGCGCTGGCGATTAGTCCTACCGCCGTCAAGGAAGTCTTCAAAGGCTCGACGGTACAGCTGCTCTGGCAGCTTCGGGAACAGAGCCGTGGACCGAATACGTTCGCACCGGAAGAGGGCGGTCAAGAGCTGGGTCTGCAAGCGGCGATCGACTCTGCCGGACTGGATGATGAAGAGCGCGCAACGATGGCGGCACTGCTGGCGGACTCGACCAGGGGTGCGGCTACCTTTGATCTCGATACCTCTGTGCTGCAGAGTGCGCAGCTGAAGCTGGCACGATCGGGACTGCGAATGTACGCCGGTGCGCAGCGTCGGTTGGCCAAAGATGAAGGCAAGAAATTCTACGAGCTGGTTCCCGATGAAGCAGAGTGGAGTGAAGCGCAGCGCCTGGCCAAAAAGTTCAACGTGGGCGCGGTGATCTTTGGTCATTCCCATGCGGCGCGCTGGCAACAAAAGGACGGACTTGCGTACTTGAATACGGGGACCTGGATTCGCCTGATCAAGCTGCCGGCTGCCGATGCAAGTGATGAGGCCTGGACCGACTTTCTGACGCTGGCGCGCAAGAATCCGCAGCTCGATCCCAGCAAGGGAGAGATGGTTCCGATCTTCACGCGCCTAAGTGCTGCGATCATTACCCCGATCGGTACACACGGTGGCGCGAAGCTGGAGCTGGCGGAGTGGAAAGATGGCACGCTGCAGATTGAGCAGAGTGGAACGATTCCCAGCCAGGAAGGTGAGAAATGATCACTGGCAAGAGTGGTCCTTCCTCCGCAAGCCCTGGCCACAGCACGACGGGACTGAATCTGCTTCTCTGTGAAGCAGACGAGCGTGCTCCGGTGCTGGAACGCGACCTGGGTACGAGCAGCGCCACGACGCAGGAACGGCTCTCGAAGACCGTCCTTCCCAAGACCCTGTGGAACGAAGGTGGCGATCCGAACTCTCTGCCAGAGCAGCGCTGGGGTCTGATCATTCCGGAAGGAGATGCAGGAGACAGACTCCGCGATCTCATCGCACCACTGATCGAGCATCGCAAAAAGCAGCAGGACCTTGCAGAGATCGTAGTCGTTCGCGCTCCTGCCAAAGCGGATCAAGCGGAAGCGATGGAGTGGCGCAAGCGAAACTTCGACACCGGCGCAGATACCCGCGAAGATCTACCGCGCTATCAGCTGATCTTGGGAAACCTGGATCAGGTGGCACTGGCGATTCAGCAGGTGCAGGCCATCGACGGCTATGTCGGTCGTCTGGCGTTTGACAATCCGGAACACTACCGCGCCTATGCAGAGAAGGTCGTGCGCTATGAAACCGGACGGCAGCGCCCCGGCCCGAGTCGCGCGACGTTCTTTACGGTTCATGATGGTACGGAAGCGACCTCTGCCGGATATCGATCACTGGTGAGTCCGGGCGTCGCGCTGGCCCAGCGCAAAGTCATGGAGCGCAAGCTGGCGGCCCGCGAGATCGTCGATCTGGGAGACAAAGTGATTCCGTCTCGCGATGAGCTGCTGGCTCAGGTTGCAGCGCAGGACCCGAGTGTTCTGTTTACGCTCAGTCATGGTGCGGGCGCGCCGCGCTCGGGTTGGAAGACCGCTGAAGATCAGCGGCTTCGGCAAGGTGCGATGAGCTTTGGAAGTGATGGACTTCTGCTCGGTCGGGATCTCGCCAATCGACCGTTTCTGCCGGGCGGAATCTGGTTCATGCTGGCCTGCTACGGAGCCGGAACTCCCGACGGTAGTGCCTATAAACACTGGCTCGAAAGCCTGAGTCAAAATGGAGAGTTCGGGGGACCGGCCAGTTCAGTCCTCAAGGGACTCCCAAAGTCAGGAGAGCGACCGTTTATCGCTGCACTACCCCAGGCCGTTCTGCAGAATCCAGAAGGTCCGCTCGCGTTTATGGGTCACATTGATCTGGCCTGGACGTACAGCTTTACAGAGCTCGACTCTGGGAGTGCGATGGATCGGCCAGCGAAGTTTATCCAGATCATCTCTGATCTACTCAAAGGGAATCGATCCGGAATTGCCTTCCGTTCGCTGATGCTGGCCTTGGGATCTGCCAACACCGAGTTGACCTCTCTGTACGATCGACAAGCGATGACCGGCGCTCCAGCCAACACCAAGCTTGAATCGAAGCGCGGACATCTGTGGATGCTGCGTCAAGATCTTGCATCCTACATCGTGCTTGGTGATCCGGCGGTACGTCTTCCGATCGCCGAAACAAACGGAGTCCCTGACTCTGCAACACCAACGGTAATTAGCACTGCGACGACTCCTGCGACGACTCCTGCGGCGACTCCTACCGTGACTCCTAACTCAGCTTCCACCGCTGGATCGTTCTACTTTGGTGGGGCGACTCCGATCGTGCCGGAGCCAATCGATCTCGATCGGATCGAGCGGGCCGTGGCACAAGTCATTCTCAGTCCGCAGAACCTGGACAGCATCGCAAAAGAGGCACACCTATCTCCAAGCGAGCTTCGCGCTCACTGCGATCGCTATCGCAGAGCGGGTCGCGCGGCACTCCAGTAGCTGCTGCTGCACTGCTCCTTCGCAGAAGGTCGCACCCCCTAAAGCCATTTACATCACCGGCAGCCAGTCCTACAGTTGCGCAAGCGGAGGACTCCTGATGAATATTTTCGTGACAGGTGCTTCAGGATTTGTGGGTGGCGCAGCGACGCGCCGCCTGGTTGCCGAAGGTCACACGGTGCGGGCGATGTCACGCTCTCCCAAGAGCGATGTGGCCATCTCCGCGATCGGTGCGCAGCCAGTGCGCTGCAGTCTGGATGATGTATCTGGTGATCACCTGGCACAGACCGAGGTCGTCCTTCACTCTGCGGCTTTTGTAGAGGCGTGGGGAGAGCCGGATGCGTGGGACCGCATCAACGTCGGGGGTACCAAGCGGATGCTGGAAGCCGCGCGGCGGTCAGGGGTTCGTCGCTTCATTCACATTGGGACCGAAGCGGCGCTGGTGCATGGTCAGGATCTGCGCGGTGTCGATGAGTCCTATCCGCTCGCGTTTGAGAGTCCCTATCACTACTGCCGGACCAAGGCGCTCGCCGAGCAAGCGGTGAGAGATGCCAGCGATGTTGCAGCCGGATTTGTGACCATTGTGCTGCGTCCGCGCTTCATCTGGGGGCCCGGCGATCTGACGCTCTTGCCCATTATTTTGGAGATGGCGAAGCTGGGAAGGTGGACGTGGATCAATGGCGGACGGGCGCAGACCTCGACGACGTACATTGAAAATTTGGTCGAAGCGATCGTGCTGGCGCTGACTCGCGGCGTCTCTGGCGAGGCATACTTCATCTTGGATGAGGGTCAGCGATCGATGCGCGAGATCATCTCTGCAATGGCCAGTACCCATGGTGTAGAGCTACCCAATCGCAGCATTCCTGGCTGGCTGGCGGAAGGATTCGGAGGGCTCTGTGAAGTGCTGTGGCGCACTCTGTCCCTGAAAGGAGAGCCCCCCCTGACCCGGCATGCGGCGATGGTCATGGCCCGTGACTGCGTGCTGCGTGGTGAAAAGGCCCACCGCGAGCTGGGCTACGTTCCCAAATTTACCGTCGACGAGGGCCTGGCACAGCTGCGCTCTCGCTCGCGCACCAATAGTGGAAACTGAATCCGAACAGACCGCCAACAGACACGCTCCGGACAGACTGCCGCCAGGCTCACTCCGGATGCAGCACACAGCCGCCAATCACCTCTCCATGCCACTTGGCACGCATCGCCGCCCGAAACTCTGTCAGCGGAAAGGAGTGAGAGACATAGGGACGCAGGACTCCCGACTCGACCCACTTGAAGATCTGCGCCAGCCGAGGCGGACGAATTGCAGGACTTGCCAGCGTCGACAATACCATCGGACAGCCCTGCACGGTTAGCGACTTCATCATGATCAGGTTGGTCGGTAACTGGTTGGCATTGGGTGCACCCCGACCTCCTTTTCCGCGCGCAACATTGGGAGTCGCAGCCCATCCGACGATCAAGTAGCGGGCTCCGAACTTGACGCAGCGCAGGCTCTCTAACGAGATCTCGCCGCCCACGCCGTCGTACACCACATCGACGCCCAGTCCTCCGGTCAGGGCTTTGACATCATCACGAAAGCGACGCACGCCTGCACTTCCATCCAGACTGCGGCAGCTCAGCACATGATCCGCACCTTGCGACTTTACGACTGCAAGCTTCTCTTCCGAACGACCTGTCGCAATGACAGTCGCCCCAATGAGCTTGGCAATGTGAACCGCTGCAAGTCCCGTTGATCCAGAGGCGCCGTGAATCAGTACTGTCTCCCCTTTCTGTAGCCGACCACAGTGAATCAGACAGTGATACGCCGTCTCATAACTACCGAGCAGACTACAGCTTTCATCAAATGACAGACCCTGGGGCAGCGGTCGGATCGCCGCGTACGGAGCCACTGCATAGGAAGCAAAACCACCGTAAGACTGATACGCACCAAGAGAGCGCGGTCCCGCCAACAGTCCATCCACGAGCACAGCTGTTCCGACGGGAAGCGCAGCCTTCGGAACCTCGCTTCCGGTCCACAGAACCTCGCCCGCATACTCCAGTCCTGGAGTGTAGGGAAGCGCTGGCATGTGCTGATACTGGCCACTGGTCATCAGCAGATCGACCCAGCCAACCGCAGCACTGCGGACCCGGACGATCACATCGCTGGGCCCAAGCTGCGCCGGGTTAGGAGCCTCCATGTTCACCAAACAGAGATTCCTATCCAGCGCCTCCGCCGGATCTTCCGCAAACTCTGACACCATCACCCGCTGTCCTGTCTTCCATGCTGACTGTTCCATTTGGTCGGATTCCTTTTTCCGCTTCGCCGCCGATTGTATCCAGCCTGCACGAAAACGCGCCGCTGAAAATCAGGAGCGAAGTCCGCTGCTGCTGCTGGTATGGTTCGCCGCAATGACGCGCATCGGACTGACGCTGGGTGATCCGTGTGGAATTGGTCCAGAGCTGTGGATAAAGACCCTGCTCTTGCTTCGGAAGGAGCCGCTGCTGCTTGCTGGTCTGCGCCTCTATGGCGATGCTGGAGTCCTCGATCGGACAGCCACCAGCCTCGGCAGGAGTGTTGAGTGGCGGACTCTGCGCGAGCAGCTTCAGGTGGTTTCGGTGACAGCCCTGACCGCACAGGATGTGCCTGCGGGTCAGCCCAGCCCGATAAGTGGTATTGCGCAGCTCTCTTATTTGCAAGCCGCGATCTCCGATGCAGTGGTCGGTCGCCTGGATGGTCTGTGCACTGGACCGATTCACAAGGCTTCTGCCAAGGCCGCTGGACTTTCCTTTCCTGGACACACCGAGCTACTCGCCGCGCACCTGCTTGCGCCCCAGCGAAGTGTGGTGATGATGCTGGCCGGTCCGTCGCTGCGAGTGGCTCTGTGTACCATTCATATCGCCCTTGCTCAAGTTCCCACAGCACTCTCTGTAGAAGGAATCTGTCAGACCCTGGTCACCACTGCGCTGGCACTTCACCAGGACTTTGCCGATCCGGCTCCGCACCTCTGGGTGCTCGGACTGAATCCGCATGCGGGTGAATCGGGACACTTTGGGAATGAGGAAGCGCAGCTCATCGCTCCAGCGATCTCGGAGGCTCTCGCTCATCCGGCCCTGCGCGATCTGTCCGGACTCCGCATCACGGGACCCCAGGTTCCCGATGTCGCGTTCCGACACGCGCTGTATCCGCCTGCCAATCAGTCACGTCCATCGGCAGTGATCGCGATGTATCACGATCAAGGACTGATTCCGATCAAGCTCATCGACTTTGATCACACCGTCAATGTCACCTTGGGACTCAAGGTGGTGCGGACTTCCCCCGATCATGGCACCGCTCATGACATTGCTGGCCAAGGGATCGCGCGTCCCGACAGCCTCCACGCAGCCCTAAGAATGTGCATCGAACACACCGCCCAGCGCGCGCGCTGACTGAGTCCACGATTCGACAACCGATAGGTCCATTCCTATCCACTGAAGATCGCTACCGATTCTGCGCGTAGACCAGGACGACTGCGCTTTCAGCAGACAGGCCCGGCAGTGTGAGAGTACGATGTGCTCCAGGAGCACGCATGGTCAATGAAGAACAACTGGTAGCGGCAGCAGAGCGCGCGGCAGGAAGCAAAGTCGTTGCGAGCCTTGCCTGTCGACGCCAAATTGCCGGTGAGATCCTGACCCAGAGAGGACTCCTGGCCGCCACTCGTGATGCCCTGGTGTTTGTGGTCGATGAGCTTCTGCGGGCCGGTCCAGCGACGGTGTGGCCTGTGTCTGAGCTGCGCGGGCACCAGCAGCAAAAGGATCTCCTTTCGACAACCCTGCAGCTTGACACCAAAGACGGCAGGATTGAGCTTTCCGATCTGCGTACCGCCCAGGTGTCACCGCTGCTGGCGGCCTGTGGGCTGGCTCCTTCTGCTGATACCCAGGAAGAAGATCTTGTTCCTGTCGATGAGATCCGGCCCGCTGCGTCCAGCTCGGCCTTGGGGCTGCCAGAGTCCCTGCTCTCACTCTCTGGTCCGCTTGATCCAAGCTCAAAATTAGGCATAGAAAATGACTCATATCTGTTCTCTGCCAAGGATTCTGCGCCTGCGCTGACTCCACCTCCGGCTGCGGACAGAGATGATGTCCCATTGTTCAGTGATGACGACGATGATGACGATGATGACGACGATGATGATGACGATGATGATGATGATGATGATGTAGAAGCGGAGGAGGAGGACAGCGGTGTAAAAGCGGCGAACGCTCTGTTTGCAGCAGCTTCAGCGCCAACGTCGCCAGCTTCCAGTACCAGCGCGAACGCAGAGAGTTCCACTGACTCCGCTGGCGTATCAACCGATGCAGCGCAGTCACCTTCCAGCGAAGAAAAGAAAGCAGAAACCAAGACACCTCCCGAAGCAGTCAGCGACTGGTTGGTGCTGGGAATGTTGGCGATCTTGGTCGCGGCAATTGCCCTGCCAGTGATGCTGCGGGGCGATCTGGATCACGCGTATTGGGGCGTCCAGCTGTCGCAGCTCCTGCGGGTATCCAAGCCTGCAGAGGGATTCCTCATCATCGGCTTTTTCGCAGCGGCAGTCGTTACGATCATTGGTAGTCCCGCCACTGCGCTCGGTGCTCGTCCGACGGTGTTTTGGACCACGCTCCCGATCACCTTCACCACACTTGGCGTGTGGATAGGAATGCAGACGGCACTGCCAACCCAAAGACTTCCAGCGACAGAGAGCCTCTCGGCAGTCGATCTGCTGCAGCGCTTGCGACTCTCCCAAGCCGTTCCGCTGCTCTTGTCAGCACTGGTGGTGTACGTCTATGGACTGCCGCTGCTCGGAGTCTGGTTTCGGGCACTGGCGACGGGACCACAGCATCGCAAACCCGGAACAGAGAGCTCCCCCCTGCGACCAGGAAACAGCGCCGCGTTCTGGACCATGATAGGAGTCGCGACCCTGGTTCCGCTATTGGCATGCTTCTATGTTCATCGTGCAGAGCATGCGCTGTGGGCGATGCTGATCTCGCTGTTGTTTGTGACTCCCTCCGCAATTCTCGCTTGGCAAGGCAGCCGCTTGGACCCGCGCATTCCTTGGGAGTTGGGCGGATCTCCCGCTGCGTTTGCGGTGCAGGGAGCGTTTGCTTATGCAGCGTACTGGCTGGTGATGCGACAGCTGGGTGTGATTGCACAGATTGATGCAACGCTGGATCTGCCCGTGCGCGCGCTCACGACGACTCCGGCTCTCGACAGCTTGGGACAGGTGCTTACCGATCTGGACACGTCGCTGGCGGCTGGACTCGCCTGGTCCCAGCTGGGCGTCGTGTTCGCGGTCCACATCGGTCACAGGATCATCGCAGCCATCGAGCCCGCCCAGCAGCGCTCTGGACTGGGCTGGACCTTGACGTTCTTGCTCCTGGGGATCATGGCGCTCTTCAGCAGCGGCATGTCCCAGCAGACTCTGAATGAGCTTCCCAAGGTCATCGATCTCATCCGCGCAGCGGCTGGCTGACCCGCGTATCGACTGGGCATCGACTGGCCCAGCGAGTTGACCGACTCCCTCCCTCCGGGTGATAAAGCAGACAGTGTTTACTTAAACAGACAGTGTTCACTTAAACAGACGATGCTTGTTTAAGCGGACATGCGGACAAGATCGCGAATCGTACGACAAGCTCGCTAGGGCAGCGGACAATGAGCGAAACTGAGAGACACATGGATCTGCTGCGCTGGCTTCATCTGTCGGACCTTCACTGCGGACAGCGCGGTGAGCGGACACGCTGGCCGACGGCACGGGGCCCGTTTCTGCAGGATCTCCGCGAGCAGACGGCGAAGCTTGGTCCCCCGGATCTGATCTTGGTCAGCGGCGACCTGGCGTACTCGGGACAGAAGCGCGAGTACGAGCGGCTAAAGGACATCTGCGACGAGATCACCGCTGCCGTTGGAGGCAGTCCACTGTGGGTGGTCGTGCCCGGCAATCATGACCTGCGCTGGCCCGAGCCTGGCGACGCCACCGCCAAAGGACTCCGCAGCTATCCCGACGATGCCGCACTGCGACGGGCCGCCCACACCGCCAAGAGCGACACCCAGCGCTACCTGCGCCGCCTGTTTGCCGACTTCGAGCGCTTCTTCCGCGACCGCATCATCAGCACCTGGCAGTCGCGCCCCGACGAGCTTCGGCTGTCCTATCAGCTGGGTAGCCTGCCCGGCGACTTCCTGCTGCAAGTCGAAAAAAACGGGCTGTGCCTCGGGATTGTCGGTCTGAACTCGGCGTTTCTGCAGCTCGACGGTGGCGACTACGAAAGGCGGCTCTGCATCGAGCCCGAGCAGCTTCCCGGAGATCTGCCCCGATTCGTCGAACAGACCGACGCAGCGCTGCTGATGATGCACCATCCACCGTCGTGGCTGTCGCCGCGCAGTCGAAAGCTGTTCGAGCAGGACATCTATCCGCCGGGCCGCTTCGTCGCCTGTCACTTTGGGCACATGCACCAGCACCGCGCCACCACCGAGCTGGGCTCGTCGGGAGAGCCTCGGCGCTATCTGCAAGCCTCGTCGCTGTTCGGGCTGGAACACTATGGCGAGCAGCACGAAGATCGCGCCACCGGCTACTGTCGGTATCACTTGCAGCGGACCTCCGCGCAGGAGGGTAAGCTGTCGTGGTTTCCGCGTGCGGCGCTGTTTCTCGACGACGGCCTGCTGCGCCTGCACGACGATCCGCGCGCCGCCAAGACCAGCGTCAGTGTGCCGCTGCGACGACGAGAAGTCAGCCGTCCGACCGCCCTGCCCTCGCCGCCGTCTCGACCGACGCTG
>WBZP01006922.1_pt1 | contig 11071 bp, 10 predicted proteins | sample 5204301 | NCBI WGS metagenome assembly WBZP01 (sample SAMN12412401, study PRJNA552823) | activated sludge metagenome | isolation source: activated sludge from nitrification reactor of wastewater treatment plant... | place: USA: Pennsylvania | collected 2017
GTCTCGAACACCTACGCGGCATTGCCCTGGGCTTCCGCAACCTCAACCACTACATCCTGCGATCGCTAATCCACTCCGGCCAACTCCAAGACCGGATCAACGCACTCTGAAACCGGAAGAGCCGTACCGGTTCTACCGATCCGGAGATGAGGAGACCCTCGCGCTCCAGGGAGTTTCGCTCTCGGTAAAGGACGGTGAGTTCGTCGCCATCACCGGACCGTCAGGCTCCGGCAAGTCCACCCTGCTGAGTTGCCTGGCTGGTATGGACAATCCTGACGGCGGTAGTGTCCACATCGCAGGCCAACGGATCAGCCACCGCCCCGAGCCCGAACAAGCCGGCCGCCGGGCTCGCTACATCGGCATGCTCTTTCAGCACTCGAACCTCTTCGAGCACCTGACCGTCGCGCAGAACCTTGACTTGGTGCGCTCGGTGCCGGGACGGCGACGCACCGACGGATCCGATCTACTGAGTCGGCTCGGGCTGGCCGAACGCGCTGCCGCCTACCCAGGCCAACTCTCCGGGGGGGAACTTGCCCGCGCCGGTCTGGCGGTCGCGCTCGCCAACTCCCCTGCGGTTCTGCTGGCCGACGAGCCCACCGGTGAACTGGACAGCGCGACCGAATCACGCGTACTGGCAATGCTTTCCGACGTGGCGGATCGCGGCACCGCGATCCTGGTGGCCAGCCATAGTCCGGCCGTGGCCGCTGCCGCGGAACGCGTCTTACGACTCGATGACGGGCGGCTGTCGTGACACCGTCTGCGGTGGCCCAGTGTGTGGGGGTCAGTCGCACCTTCGGCTCGGGGGACACCGCCGTGCGCGCCGTGCGCGAGGTGAGCTGTCAGATCCCACCCCACGCACGAATCACGCTGACCGGGTCGTCAGGGTCGGGCAAGTCCAGCCTTCTACACCTGATCGCCGGCCTGGACGAGCCGACGGCGGGATCGGTGAGCTGGCCCGGGCTCGGGAGCGCCCCGGGCGGTCGCAGCGGGGTCGGGATTGTCTTCCAAGGCCCCAGTCTTCTGCCGAGCCTTGATGTCACCGAGAACGTCTCTTTGCCAATGCTTTTCGCCGGGCACGACGATGCCACCGCGATGGCCGAAGCGCGAGCGGCACTCGATCTGGTTGGGATCGGGGATCTGGCCGAGAAATTGCCCGACGAGCTGTCGGGCGGCCAGTCGCAGCGTGTGGCGATCGCCCGGGTGCTTGCCGCGCGACCCACGCTGATCCTTGCCGACGAGCCCACCGGAAAGCTCGACCATCACCACGCTCAACGAGTCATCAGCGTTCTCCTGGATACGGCGACCGTCATCGGTGCCGCTGTGCTCATCGCCACCCATGACCCCGCCGTCGCCGATCGGCTGACAGAGCACTGGACGATGCGCGACGGTCAACTCACCACGCCCACGACAGATCGGTACCCGACGTGATCCTCACCTGAACAAGTGGACTGCTTCGACGGCGATGGGGCCGGCTGACTGCGGCCGCGGCCGGTGTCGCCGCCGCGGTGGCGCTGGTGGCCTGTCTGGGCAGCTTCCTGGCAGCTGCGCAGGGGTCGATGACCGCTCGTGCTCTGCGGAGCGTGGCCGTCGACTGGCAGGTGGAGGTGCAGCCCGGCACTCTGTCGGCAGCCATCCTCGACACGGTGCGGTCCTCGCCCGGCGTGAGTGCGGCGCTGCCGGTCGGCTTCGCGCATTCTGCCGGATTGGTGGCACAGACCACCGGGAGCACCCAAACAACTGGGCCCGCAATGGTATTGGGTATCCCGACGGAGTACCGCACACGCTTTCCCGGGGAACTGCGGACCTTGGTGGGCGCCGATGACGGTGTCCTCCTCGCCCAGCAGACCGCCGCCAACCTCCATGTGGTGCCCGGTGACACCGTCCGCATCGGCCGGGCTGGACTGACACCAGTCGAGGTGAAGATCGACGGCGTGGTCGATCTACCCCAGGCGGACTCCCTGTTCCAGAAGGTCGGAGCACCTGTCGGCACCGCGCCGGTGGCGCCGCCGGATAACGTGCTCATCCTCGGCGAAGCGCAGTGGCATCAGATATTCGACCCGCTATCCGAGCTGCGCCCCGATCTGGTCAGCACACAGATTCACACCGCCGTCGACCATGCGTTGTCTGCCGATCCGGGCGCGGCCTATACCGCTGTCACCGCAGCGGCGCGCAACCTCGAGGCCCGCAGCGTCGGGGGCGCGCAGGTCGGTGACAATCTCGGGGCCGCGCTCGGTGCGGCTCGCAGCGATGCGGCCTACGCCCGGATGCTGTTCCTGTTTCTTGGTCTGCCCGCCGCTATTCTCGCGGGGCTGCTGACCGCCGCGGTCGTCACCGCCGGTGCAGGGCAGCGCCGCAGGGATCAGGCTCTGCTGCGCGCTCGAGGCGCGACCCGGCGCAAGCTGGCCCGGATCGCCGCGGCCGAGGCCGCTGTCGTCGGCGTCGTCGGCAGCGCCGTCGGCCTCGCGGCCGCCGCGCTGATCGGCGTCGCGATGTTCGGCTCTGCTGGATTGGGAGCCGGCGCCGCCACCACCGCGGCATGGGCCGCGGCCTCAGCGCTGGTCGGCTTCGGGATCTCCGCAGCGACGGTACTGGCCCCGGCCTGGCGCGACCTGAACGACTCCACCGTCGTCGGCGCGCGCGCTGAGGTGATCAGGTCACGCGCCCCGAAGTGGACCAGATCCGGCATCGACGTGGCGGCACTGGCGGTATCGGGAGTGCTCTTCTGGCAGGCTGGGCGCAACGGCTATCAGATAGTGCTTGCCCCCGAGGGGGTCCCGACCATCGCGGTGTCCTACTGGGCTTTCGTCGCTCCGGCCCTGCTGTGGATCGGTATGGCGCTGCTGGTGTGGCGGCTGTCCGACCTGCTTCTGGGTCGGGGCTGGACGGTCCTGGCCGTCGCTTTGCGTCCGATAGCCGGGAAGATGTCGCGCATCGTCGCCCGCTCGCTGTCGCGGCAGCGGGCTCCCCTGGCCCGCTCGGTTGTACTTGTTGCGCTGGCCCTGGCATTCGCCACATCCACCGCAACCTTCAACGCCACCTATCAGGCCCAGGCGGAAGTCGACGCCAAGCTCACCAACGGCGCCGATGTCACCGTCACCGAGCCTCCCGGCAGTTCCATTCCGCCCAGTGCAGGCGCCGCCCTGGGGGGCATCCCGGGGGTAAGGGCCGTGGAGCCCCTTCAGCACCGCTTCGCCTACGTCGGAACGGACCTACAGGATCTCTACGGAGTGGACCCGACAACGATTGGCGGCGTGACGGCCCTGGAGGACAACTACTTTCAGGGCGGAACTGCAGCAGGGCTGATGCACACCCTTGCGAGACAGCCCGATTCCCTGCTGGTCAGCGCCGAGACGGTCAAGGACTTTCAGCTCATGCCCGGCGACAATGTCAACCTGCGAATCCAAGACGCCCGCACCCACCAGTTGATCTCCGTGCCATTCCGCTACGTCGGGATCGTCACCGAGTTCCCCACCGCGCCCAAGGACAGCTTCTTCGTCGCCAACGCCGGCTATATCGCCGAGCGCACCGGTAGTGACGCCGTCGGCGCATTTCTCCTCGACACCGGCGGGCCTGCCAGCACCGCCGTCGCCAATCGGATCAGGACCGCCCTCGGGACCTCGGCGACGGTGACCGACATAGCCACGACACGCGGCACCGTGGGATCAAGCCTCACCGCGGTCAGCCTGGCCGGGCTCACCCGAATCGAACTCGGATTCGGCCTGTTACTGGCCGCCGCGTCGGGAGCTCTGGTTCTGGGTCTCGGCCTGGCTGAACGACGACGGAGCTTTGCGATCGCCAACGCGCTCGGGGCGAACCGACGCCAGCTGCGGTCCTTCGTCGTGGCCGAGGCCGCGATTCTGATCACCTGTGGTCTGGCCGGCGGAGCTGCCCTGGGGTGGCTGCTGTCACGGATGTTGGTCAGCGTCCTCACCGGTGTCTTCGACCCGCCACCGACGGCATTGTCGGTGCCGTGGGTCTATCTCGGAGCCGCCGGCGCCATGGCCGTCCTGGCCATCAGCGCGGTGTCGGCTGCCACCGTCGGCCTCGCGCGGCGATCGCCTCTCACGGTGCTCAGCGAACTGTGACCCCGGGTTGCGGCCCGCGGAGATCGGATCGCAAGCCGGGCCCGGTATCGGTCACCGCTTCAACGACGACTCCGTGGCCGACCTCTCCACAAGGACCTGCAGCGGGCCGCGAGCCACCGCGGCAAGCAGCCGGTGCAGCACCGGGCAGGCAACAAGGAATCCCCCCAAACCGACCGCAGCTCCGAGTGCGTACCCGGCCAGCACGTCCTGGGGGTAGTGGGCGCCGACGTAGACCCGGGCGAATCCCATGAGGATTGAGGCCAGTGCGGCGAGCAGCCCGAGGCGCCGGCTGACCAGCCACAAACCGGCGGTGGCCGCGCCCGCCATCACGGCGTGATCGCTGGGGAACCCGAAGTCGGTGTTGCAGTGCAGAACGACGATGTCGTGCAGGGCGTTGCACGGACGCACCTCGGCGACGGCGTCGGCGATCGGCTGGTTGATCGCCAGGGCCGCCAGAACTCCCAGGGGTGTCCAGACTGCAGCGGCCATCCGGTGGAGATCGCCGGCCTGTCGGGCGGTCCACCACGCGGCCAGCATCAGCAGCGCGAACAGCAGGGTTCCGTAGTTGGCGTATCCGGACACGATGGGGTGCAGCCACGGTGTATCGCGGGCGAAGCCGTTAATGGCGTTGAAGATTCGGGTGTCGAGGTTCATGCTCAGCTTTCCGGGGTTCCGATCGCGCGCCCAGGTCCCGACGCCGCCCCCGCACTTCACAGTAGGGGCTGGCGCCGGGCCGTTCCCATACCGACGGGGTGGCTCCGGATTGGCTACCGGGTTCCCGGTGCTGGCGGGGTGGAGGCAGGTGCCGGTGAGGCCGCGGGAGCCGGGACCGTGGTCGCGGGTGCCTTTGCGGCGGGCTGGGATTCGTCGGTCTGGTCCTGCTCCGAGGCCGGCGCCGGATCGGCCTCCTCGGCCCCGTCGGATTCGTCATGCTCCCCGGGTGGGCCGTCCATGACGGACTGGCTCTGGCCGGCTTCGTGGTCGCGATACCACTCGGGATCTCCGCCGAATGTCTTCCCGGCCACCAGGCCGGCTACGAAGATCCCCGCACCGAGCAGTAGCCCGGCGGCCGCGATGGCGACCACCGTCGACGGCCGGGACAGACAGCCGCGCCTGCGGGTGGGTGCGGTCGGTGTGGCGGCGGGGTCGGGCGACAGCGACCCGGTCGGCGCTGGCGCCTCGGGGGCGTCCTGGGGTTCGGGGGTGGTGGTGTCCATGCTCGGTGATGCTCCTCATTCGTGTCGTTGTGGGATCCGGTGTCTGGTCGGGGTGAAGAGGTGATGGCCACGGTCCGGGGGTGCGCGGGGTCGCGTGAGCGCGGATCGCCTCGCGCTGTCGCCGGCCTTGGCCGGTGCGGTGTCGGGTGCTTGGTTGGATGGCCGGTGATGGAACGCGATGTAGGGGTTGGGGCGGCGGGCTTGGGCCCGGTCGGTGTCGGGGTGCTCGCCGTGCTGGTGGTGGTGTCGGTGTTGGCGGTGTGGGTGGTCCGTCACGCTCCGCGCGGTGGCCGGCTGGAACGGGTCGGCGAGATCCCGCTGATCGGGCCGGTGCTGCGGTTGTGCGGGAGGTGCCTGGAGGTGCTGGTCGCCCCGGTGCAGGCCCGGTTGGGGCTGCGCGGTGTCGCCGTCGCGACTCTGGGGGCGGGCCTGGTCGTGGTGGGTGCGGCGGCGGTGGGGTTCACCGATCTGCTCGACGATGTGCTCGACGGTGAGGGTTTCGCGGCGTTCGACGAACCCGTCGCGGGGTGGCTGGCCGCCCACCGCGAGGTGTGGCTGACCAGGGTGCTGCTGGTCGCAACCCGCATGGGTGAGGTCGACGCGCAGACGGTGTGGCTGACGCTGGTGTGCGTGCTGGTCGCGGTGCGAGCTCGGTCCTGGCTGCCGGTGCTGGTCGGGGTGGCCGGCGGCGGCGGTGTCGGTCTGGTGATCGTGATCGCCAAGCATCTGGTCGGCCGGCAGCGGCCGGGTCTGCCGTTCGCGCTGATTCCCGCACCGGGTTTCTCCTTTCCCTCCGGTCACGCCACCGGCGCGGCCGCGGTCGGGATTCTGGGCGCGTGGATGCTGTGCCGGTGGGCGATCCGCCGGTGGGCGGTACAGGTGGCCGTGTGGGCGGCAACGGTCACGGCGATCGTCCTGATCGGATTCTCCCGCCCCTATCTGGGGGTGCACTTCCTGACCGATGTGCTGGCCGGGTGGCTGCTGGGAGCGGGTTGGGCGGTGACGGTGATCCTGGCCGTGTCGTGGTGGTCGCGGGCCCGACCGGTTCCGCAGGAGGCTGTGTCGAGTCCCGACGGCACGCGCTGATCCCGGCCGCTGCCGTCCCGTCATTGCGGCGCCGCGGTAGCTCGACACCATCGGTGCGGCGCGGGGATCGGGGAACATGGCGTCGCTGTTCTCAGCGCAGGGCGCCCGCCAGGGCGCCCAGTGCCTGCTGCTCGGTAGCCGGGTCGGGAGTGGCTGCCCGCACGGCCTTGAGGGCCTGGTCGATCTTGGAGTCCAGGAAGGTCCACGCGGTGGCGTTCATCGGCTCCAGCCACGACTGCGCCTGGTCCCAGGCGGCTTCCAGGTCGGTGATGCGGGCCTGGGCGCCGGACTGATCGCCGGCGGAGACCTTGGCTGCGGTGTCGTCGACGATGGTGCGGAATTCGCTCAGATCGGCGGCCGGGAACGCCGCGGCGACCGAACCGGCCGGCAACTCCGCGGCAGCGGTCACGGGCGTTTCCTTTTCCAGCGCTGGGGACGCACCGTGGGGCTGCGCCGAGGCCCATCCGAGCAGTGCGGCGCTGCCTACCGCGAGCGCGGCGAAGTATCCGAGCATCACTTTCTCTCTGCCCTGATCCCGCTGCGGTGCAGCCGGATTCGTCTCGGGAGTGTCGATGACGTCGGCGCAGGTGATCGTCAGGTAGGCCACCGTGGCGGCGATCGCCAGCAGGAAGACGACGCTGGTTCCGGCGGTTCCCAGCCCGAGGCCGCCCTCGGCGCGGGTGCGGGCCAGCCAGTCACCGAGGTTGGCGCCCAGCGGGCGGGTCAGGATGTAGGCCAGCCAGAAGGCCAGCACTGGGTTGGCGCCCAGCCGCCAGCCCGCGGCGATCGCTGCGATGAGGCCCGCGGGTAGCAGCACCGCGGCGCCCGGCTGCCAGCCGGTCAGCTCCAGCACCCAGTCACCGACAGCGGTGCCCAGCGCGAAGGTGACCAGGATCGCCAGCCAGTAGAAGCCTTCCCTCGGGGTGGTGGTGATGCTGTGGATCGACAGGGTGCGTTCGCGGGCGTACCAGATGCCGAACACCACCGCGAGGATCGCGGCGAACACCGCGCTGCTGACCGCCAGTGGCACTCCGGCGGAGTCGGTGAGGATGTCGGTGTAGAGGGTGCCGGTGATGGACAGCACCACCACGGTCAGCCAGTACACGAACGGCACATAGCGGCTCAGGCTCATCTGCCAGCCGAGCATCGCCACCAGCACGACGGTGAAGATCGCCGCGGTGTTGTTGAGCCCCACGCCCAGCGTGGTGGCCACCCAGTCGGCGAAGCTCTCCCCGACCGTCGTGCACAGGATCTTGATCACCCAGAACCAGACGGTGACCTCGGGAACCTTGCTCAGCATCCGGCGATTCAGCATCACGCGACCAGCCTGACGGCGCGGCGCTGAGGAAACGCTGAGGGCCGGTACCCGGCTCAGCGTTCTCACAGTGCAAGCCCCGCAACCTGGGATCAGCGCCACCCATCCGGTGGCCGATGTCAGAAAGGAAAGACCATGTCAGCACGGACACGAATCGGCGCCGTGATCGCCGGCGCCACAGTTGCACTCGAGGCGGCCGGTGCGGGTGGCCCTGGTCCACCCGATCCAGGTCCCGCACCTGTCCTTCGCCGCCGAACAGGGCTCGCCGGCCGGCGGGGGTGCGGAAGGGCCCGAGGCCCCGGACACTCCCGGTGTCACCGACGTGCCTGAAGCCGGTGACACACCGGATGCCGGCGACTAACGCCGCACTGCCTACCCTCGAGGCTGGGGACGACGCGCGTGTTGTCCCCAGCCTCGAGGGTCACCGGGACAAGGAGTTCAGCCCTGTGAGAGTGCTTGTCGTCGAGGACGAACAGCGGCTGGCCAAAACCCTGGAGGTGGGACTGGCCGCAGAGGGCTTCGTCGTCGTCACCGCCGACAACGGCACCGACGGGCTGTGGCTGGCCACCGAGGACCAATTCGACGTCGTGGTCCTCGACATCATGCTGCCCGGCTTGAGCGGCTACGAGGTGCTGCGCCGCATGCGGGCAGCATCCGTGTGGACCCCGGTGCTGATGTTGACCGCCAAGGACGGCGACTACGAGCAGGCCGACGCCTTCGACCTCGGCGCCGATGACTACCTGACCAAACCGTTCTCGTTCATCGTCCTGACCGCCCGGCTGCGGGCACTGCTGCGCCGCGGAGCCCCGGAACGGCCCGCGATCCTGACCGTCGGCGATCTGTCCCTGGATCCGGCACGCCGGGTCGTGCACCGCGGCGACACCGCGATCACGCTGACCCCCCGGGAGTTCGGGCTCCTGGAATACCTGATCCGCAACAAAGACATCGCAGTCACCAAAAACCAAATCCTGCAGCATGTTTGGGACGCCCACTACGCCGGGCCCGACAACGTCGTTGAGGTGTACATGGGGTATCTGCGCCGCAAGATCGACACCCCGTTCGGCACCAACACCATCGAGACCGTGCGCGGGGTCGGCTACCGGCTCGGCTCGGAGTCCAGCGGCAGATAGACCGTTACGGCCGTCCCGCCGTCGGGGCGGTCGTCGACAGTGACCCGGCCGTGATGGGCGGTCACGATCTCGTCGACGATCGCCAACCCCAGCCCGCTGCCGCCGCCGGCGCGCGAGCGGTCGGTGTCCAGTCGCACGAACCGCTCGAAGATCCGCTCGCGATCCTCAGCCGCAATCCCCGGCCCGTCATCGGCGACCGACACGCACCCCGAACCGTCCTGAACCCACACCGCTACCTCGACGATCGAACGGGCATGCCGCACAGCGTTGTCCACGAGATTGCGCAACACACGGCCCAACGCTGACCGATCACCGACCACCCGTGTCGGCGACAGATCCGCCCGCACCGCCGGCACGCCCTCCCGTTCGACACGAGCTACCTCCTGTGCGGCCAGATCGTCGAGGTCGACATCCTCGCGGCGCAGCACGATCCCACGCTCATCAGAACGCGCCAACAACAACAGATCGTCGATCAACGCCCGCATCCGCTGCGCCTCGGGCAACACCATGTCGCGCGCCAACTGCGCCTGCGGCAACTCCGGATGGGCCAACCCCACCTCCACCGCCGAGATGATCGTGGCCAACGGGCTACGCAACTCATGGGATGCGTCCCCGACGAACCGGCGCTGCGCAGCCTGGCCCGACTCGATGCGCGCCAGCATGTCGTTCATCGTGGCCGCCAGCGCGGAGATCTCGTCCCGATGCGCGGGCACCGGAACACGCCCCGACAGGTCCTGGGCACTGATGTCGGCAACCTGGGCGCGAATCGCCTCCACCGACCGCAACGACCGGCGCACCAACACAAACGTCGCGGCGCCCGCACCGGCCACCACGAACGGCATCGCCGCCGCCAACAGCAGCCCCAGATCCTTCACCGTCGAGGCCGCGGCCCCGCTGGCCGCACCCACGAGCACGGTGTAACCGCGGTCCGGGCCGGCGGCCGCCTGTCGGCTGACCCGCACGCCCTCCTCGCCCTCGGCCTCGCCGGATTCATCGGCATGCCGCAACCCCGTGCCCCATCCGGTCATCGGCGTTAGCGGCGTCCCCGCCGATGCCCGCACCACCGCTCCCGAGGAATCCAGGACCTGCACCGCCACGATCTGCGAGTCGGTGGCCAACAGACCGGCGTCCAGCTCCTGCGGCGGGTCCTGTTGCAGGCCTGCCACAACATCACGCGCCCGCCGCTGCGCCGCGGCATCCACGTCGGCCAGCAACTGCCGATACAACACCGCCACCACAGCCGCCGCGACGATCCCGAAAGACACCAGCACCACCAGTGCGGCCGCGAGCGCCGAACGCACCGGAATCCCCCAGGTCCGCGGATCAACCCACCACAGATACCGCCGCCACCATCCGCGACACCGTTCGATCACCGGCCGACCCCGTCCACCACGCAATTCTCCCAAGACCCACCATGGCCATCGTCGGGAATGCCGGCTGAAAGAACGCTGAGGCGGCTGTTACCAACGAGACCCCATCCCCCAATAAACCTCGCGAACGCTCCGCGCGTCGTCGTCTCTGAAGCGCTCAACGCCAGCCGCCGGCGTTCGCACCAACTCCGCACCACCCAGCCCTTTCCCGAACCACTGGCCGGCTCGCGGGGCGGCGCGCTCAGGGACGCCCGGGCCCTCGGCCGGTTCGCCTCCGAGTGGACCCTCCCCCCGGTTGATAGATCTCCTCCGAACACTTCCTCGACTACACCCGGCAGCGGCGGACCGAACACCGCTAACCGGAGTCTGAGGACCTGGCGTTCCACAAGCCGTTGCCGGGCACTGGACCGAAAAACACTGTGACGAAACTTCACTCACTCGAAAACGTGAAGGATGCAAGCAGCAGGTCAGCCGACTGCCAAGGAACCCAACAGCCCCCGCGTGCGAGTTGAATTCACAATCGCGCCATTTCAGGCGGTCCTTGTTTCGTCACACCGATTGCAAACGGCCCAGTGGCCTACATTGACAGATACTTTGACAAGACCGCCGGGGCAAAAACCCATTTCCAACAGGGGAAACGGCGCAAAACGCCTATCCGGGCAGCCCCACCTTGTTTAACAACGAAGTGCACCTTGTCAATCTTCGTTGCATCTCGACAGCACCACCACCGCCGACTCAGTGCGCCATATTCGTGAACCGCGACAAATGTAGTTGGTGCGCCACGGTCACCGTCCGCGTCGGACCGTTACGGTGTTTGGCGACAATAAGATCCGCCTCACCGCCACGTGGATCATCTCGCTCGAATGCG
>WBZP01006924.1_pt1 | contig 11067 bp, 8 predicted proteins | sample 5204301 | NCBI WGS metagenome assembly WBZP01 (sample SAMN12412401, study PRJNA552823) | activated sludge metagenome | isolation source: activated sludge from nitrification reactor of wastewater treatment plant... | place: USA: Pennsylvania | collected 2017
TGGGTCGAGAGGTACCTCGCGCGGGCGATGAGCTCGGCGTCATCACTGACGAGCATGCCGCCGCCGGAGGTGGTCATGATCTTGTTCCCGTTGAAGGACAAGGCGGCCACCGAGCCGAACGAGCCGGCGGCCCGGCCGTCCTGGTGTGCCCCAAGGGCCTCGGCGGCGTCCTCGACGAGCGGGACGTCGAGCTCGGCCAGGCCCGCCTCGACCGCGGAGTTGTCGGCGCACCGACCGAAGAGATCGACGGTCATCGCCGCGGCGACATCGACGCCCTCGCGGCGCAGGGCGGCGACGGTGTCCAGCAGCAACGCGGGGTCGACATTGGCGTCGCTGGTCAGCGAGTCGACGAAGACCGGCGTCGCTCCGGTGTAGAGCACGGCGTTGGCGGAGGCGGCGAAGGTCATCGACGGAAGGACGACGACCCGGCCCGGCGCGCACCCGTGGTGCAGCAGGGCCAGGTGGAGGGCCGCGGTGCCGGACGACAGGGCGAGCGCGTCGCTGACCCCCACCCGGGCGGCCACCGCGGCCTCGAAGCGGTCGACCATGGGACCGAGCGGGGCGACCCAGCCGGACCGGAGCGCCTCGACGACGAGATCCTCCTCGACCTGAGTCACATGTGCTCGCGACAGGTGGATCCGGTCAGTCATCTTCTTCCTCGGTCGGTTGTCGCGCGCTTCGAGCGGTGGGTGCCACAGATCCCCTGAGCGGTTCAGGACGGTGCACCCGCGTTTCCTCCCCCACCTTACCGAGCGCAGCGGGGCCACGCAGTCACGCCGCTCGCCGCGCAGCGTCCCCCCGCCACCGTGCCGTGATCGGATCAGGCCGTCGTCTGCTGGGGGAGTGGGCGGGTCGGCTGGCCGACGACGCGAAGGGCTGGGACGGCCGGGTCGGTGGGCTCCGAGGTCATGACGCCGGTGGCCTGGTGCCGCATCCAGAGCGCGCACGACTCGGGCTTGACGCCAGATTCGAGGACCGCCTGCTCGCTCAATGGCTCGACGTCGACGGCGCTGATCAGTGGGTGGTTCGTCGACCGGTGCGGGACCGCGGTGTCGAAGAGGTCCTCGGCGAGCTTCTCGCCGGGCCGCAAGCCGGTGAACCTGATCGCGATATCGGGCCGGCCGGACATCTCGATGAGGGTGTTGGCGACGTCGATGATCTTCACCTGTTCGCCCATGTCGAGGACCATGACCTCACCGTCGGCCCCGATGACCGACGCCTGCATGACCAGCTGGCAGGCCTCCGGGATGAGCATGAAGTACCGCTTGACCTCAGGGTGGGTGACCGTAATCGGCCCACCCCGCCGGATCTGGGCGGTGAACGCCGGGATCACCGAACCTCGGGAGCCGAGCACATTGCCGAAGCGGACGGACATGTAGCGGCCGTGCTGGGCCCGGGCGAAGTGGGCGGTCATGCGCTCGGCCAGCCGCTTGCTGTAGCCGAGGACACAGGTGGGGTCGGCGGCCTTGTCGGTGGAGATATTGACGAAGGTCTTCACGTTGTTCTCGGCGGAGACGCGCAGGACGTTCAAGGTGCCCAGGACGTTGCTCTGCCAGGCCTCGTGCGGGAAGCGCTCGAGCAGCGGCAGGTGCTTGAGGGCCGCAGCGTGGAAGACGATCGAGGGTTTGTGGTCGCGGAAGACCCGCCGCAGCCCGTCGAGATCGCGGATGTCGCACAGCGCGATATTGTCCGCCGAGAGTAGACCGTTCCCGTCGAGGTCGATCTGCAGGCTGTGCAAGGCCGACTCGTCGCGGTCGAGCAGGACGAGCCTGGCCGGCCCGAACCGGGCGATCTGGCGGCACAGCTCGGACCCGATCGAGCCGCCGGCGCCGGTGACCAGCACCGTGCGTTGGCCGAGCGAGGAGGCGATCGCCGCCTGGTCGAGGCGGACCGGTCGGCGCCCCAGGAGATCCTCAAGGTCGATATCGCGGATGTCGCGCGCAGTGGGGTTGTGGTTGACCAATGTCGCTAGCGGGGGAACCACCAGTGCGTGCAGGCCGACCCGTTCGGCCGCCGCGCGCAGGTCGCGCAGGGTCGCCGAGGACGCCGACGGTATGGCGATGACCATATGGGTCGCCCCGGTCTTGGTGGCCACCCGCTCGAGGTCGTCGCGGTTGCCGTGGACGCGGACACCGTCGACCTGGAACCGTCGTTTCGCCTTGTCGTCGTCGAGCATCGCGACGGGCTGGTAGGGCGAGTCGTGGTCATGGACGAGGTTGCGGACCAGCAAGCGCCCGCCGCTGCCTGCGCCGAAGACGATGACCGGGATGCCCTGAGAGCGGGCGGAAACCCGCTTGATCGTCAGCGCGCGGGACACCGAACGCCCGGCGAGCAGGCAGCAGAAGGCGGCCAGGCCGGCGATGAGCGGCACTGTGCGTGGGACGACGATGGGCTGGGCGACGATGGCCCAGACCGACAGGCCGACGGTGACCAGGAAGGTGCTCAGGGCGATGCTCTGGAGCTCCTCGAACGAGCCCCGCAGGGTCCGGCGGGCATAGAGCCCTAGCGCCATACCGACGAGCAGATGCGCCGCCCCCGCGACGAGCGCGACGATCTCGGTGTCCCGGATGAGCGTGAGCTCGACGCTGTACTGGTAGCGCAGCCAGGTCGCGAGGTAGATCGCAAGGACCCAGACCGTGGTGTCGAGCAGCCCCCACACCATCCTGATGCCAAGGCGGGCCTGCCCCAGCCCGAGGGTGCGCTGCTCGAGGGCAGCGCGAACTCCGGGCCGGGTCGGGTCCGCCGCTCCGTCCTTCGTGCTCATGTCAGCCTCCGAAACCGCGCTTCGGTGAGACGTTGTCGACATAGGTGCTCATGGTGTCGTTCGTGAGCGCCGTCGCCAGCGTGTTCATCTGCTCGACGCTCATGGTGACGATCGAGGCACCGCCCGACGAACGTCCGATACCGGTCCAGGGGGCTTCCCAGAAGTGGACGTCGCCACTTCTGATATTACGCATCGAGAACGCCAAAGAGCGAATAGTTCCGAGGTCGAAATCCTGGTCGACGGTCATATTCTTCGTGGCCGCGTCGATGAACGAGGCGAGCCTGATCGGGTTGAGCAGGACGTCCTTGCTCAGTCCCTTGAGCAGGACCGCTTTGATAAACGCCTGCTGCCGCTGGCCTCGGGATATGTCGCCTTGACTCAGGTCATGGCGGTCCCGCACGAAGGTGAGACCCTGGTCGCCGTTCATGTGCATGATGCCCTTGGGGTATCCCGGGCTGGACTCAGCGACCTGGACGTCGACGCCGCCGACGGCGTCGGTCATCGCCTTGAAGCCCTCGAAGTCGACCACAGCAACGTGGTCGACCGGGACCTTGATGAGGGTCTGCAAGGTCTGGACCAGCAGCGGTGCCCCACCGTAGGCGTAGGCCGCGTTGATCTTGTCCTTGCCGCGGCCGGGAATATCGACCCACAGGTCGCGCGGGAAATGGATGAGATCCACCCGGGACCGGTCGTCAGAGATATGGGCGAGGACGATGACGTCGGAACGACCCTGGTCGGCTCCCCGGCTGTCGCTTCCGAGCAGGAGCAGGTTGAGCGAGTCCTTCGCCGCCTCGACCCGAGTGGGGACCACGACTCCCGGTACGGTGGCCGTCGGGAGGAGGCTGGCACGCTTGACATTGCTGTCCACTGCGTGGTTGACCCATGCCACATAGCCACCGATCGCACCCGCGAGGAGGACGAGAACCGTCGTCATGGTGATGACGAGGACCTTCACCCACCGACGCCGCTGGCGGGTGACTCGTCGAGCGGCTCGGTTGGCGGTCTCGGGGGCTGTCGACTGAGGGGCTGTCGGCTCGGGGGCGGTCGGCATATCCACCCGGACAGCCTAGCCGCCGAACCTGTCGCGTCCGTGCTCTTCGGAGCCGTGTGCCGTAGCGCTCACCAGCTCCGGCGCGGTGAGCTGGCGGGCACCCAGTGACAGGGGCGGAATCGTCGGGAGGGCCTCGCTCGACACCCCGAGGTCGTGCATCCGTCGGGCCGTCGTGAGGACTCGCGTCTCCAGGCTACCCACCAGCGCGTTGTAGCTCTCGACGCCGCGGGTCAGCGCCCTGCCCATGCCGTCGACGTGCCCCGCCAGGGTGCCAAGACGCTCGTAGAGGTCGGCTCCGAGGCTGAGCAGCTCCCGGGCGTTGCTCGCCAGGGCGTCCTGCTGCCAGGTGAAGGCCACCGCCCGGAGCACCGCGAGCAGGGTGGCAGGGGAGGAGAGGACGACCCGGGAGCGCTGGGCGTACTCATAGAGCTCGGGGTCTGCCGCCAACGCCGCGGCGAGCACGGCATCGCCGGGCACGAAGCACAGCACCATCTCCGGGGTCGTCGCGAACGCGCTCCAGTAGGCCTTGGCGGCGAGCGAGTCAACGTGCCCGCGCAGCGCCTTCGCGTGTGCCTGCAACAAGGTATGCCGCCCCGCCGCGTCGACCCCGTCGGCCTGAGCGCCGAGGAAGGCGGTCATCGGGGCCTTCGCGTCGATGACGAGGACCTTCCCCCCCGGCAGGCGCACGACGACGTCGGGACGGACCTCGCGCCCGTGTCGGGCGGTGGCGCTGACCTGCTCGTCGAGGTCGCACCGACGGAGCATCCCGGCGTGCTCGAGGACCCGGCGCAGCTGGACCTCCCCCCAGGTCCCGCGCACGGTCGAGGCGTTGAGCGACCCGGCCAGGGTCGCGGTCTCGGCCCGCAGCGCGGCCGCGCTGGCGCTGACCTCGGCCAGCCGCTCGCCGAGGACGCCGTACTGCTCGCTGCGGTCCCGCTCCAGGGTCGCGACCTGGCGCTCCACCCGGGTCACCGCATCCCGCAGGGGCGCGAGCAGCGCCGCCGCCTGGGCATCCTCGGTGACGGTGGCCTCGAGGTCGACGATGCGCTCGCGCAGGCCGTCCCGCTCGGCGCGGAGGCCAGCGACCTGGGCGGCATACCGCGAACCGGCGACCACCCAGGTGAGGATGACGGACAGGACCGCCGCCCCGAGGACCCAGCCGACGGCGGTTGACAGGCTCACAGTGCTCATGAGGCCACTGTGACAGCGACCTCCGACAACCCTGAGGACCAGCGCGGGGGTCCCGCCCGGTCAGCGGGCGATCTGCATGACGACGGCCTTCGGCTCGGTGAAGAACTCCCGGCTGAAGTTGCCGCCCTCCCGGCCGACGCCGGAGTCGCCGACCCCGCCGAAGGGGGTCCGCAGGTCGCGGATGAAGAAGCAGTTGACCCACACCGTGCCCGCCCGCAGCCGCGAGGCGACCCGGTGGGCCCGCGAGAGGTTCTCGGTGAAGAGCATCGCGTTGAGCCCGTAGCGGGTGTCGTTGGCCAGCCCGACGACCTCGTCCTCGGTCTCGAAGGAGTTGACGATGCAGACCGGACCGAAGATCTCCTCGCAGTACGGAGCGGCGTCGAGCCCGAGCCCGTCGATGATCGTCGGTCGGACCACCCACGAGCCGTCCTCGGCGACCCCTCCGGTGTGGATGGACCCGCCGAGCGCGCGCGCCGACTCGACATACGAGACGACCTTGTCGAAGTGCCGCTTGCTCGCCAGCGCCGAGAACCGGGTCGCCGGGTCGAAGGGGTCACCGATGGTCAGCTGCTCGGCGGCCGCGACGAAACGGCGGAGGAAGTCGTCGTAGATCGAGGAGTGGACGAACAGGCGCGACCCGGCGAGGCAGATCTGGCCGGCGTTCCGGAAGATCGCCTCGACCGCCCAGGAGACCGCGTTGTCGAGGTCGGCGTCGGCGAAGACGATATTGGCGCCCTTGCCGCCGAGCTCGAGCGAGACCGGCGCGAGGTGGGTGGCCGCTGAGGCCATGACCATCTTCCCGGTGGTCGACGAGCCGGTGAAGGTCACCCGGTCGACCCGCCAGTCGCCGGTGATCGACGACCCGGCCGGCGCGCCGTGTCCGTTGAGGACGTTGAGGACGCCGGGCGGGAAGCCGGCCTCGATGGCGAGCCGGCCGAGCATCGTCACCGACGCGGGGGTGTCCTCGCTCGGCTTGATGATGCAGGTGTTGCCCCAGGCGATCGCCGGAGCGATCTTCCACGAGGCCATCATCAGCGGGAAGTTCCACGGGCTGATCGCCGCGACGACCCCAGCGGGGCCGAACTCGCTGTAGGTGTGGTGCCCCGAGTCCATCGGGTAGACCTCGCCGCAGTGGTCGCGCTGGTGGTCGGCGAAGAACCGGAAGTTCCACACCGAGCGCGCGACATCGTGCTTGGCCTGCTCGAAGGGCTTGCCCATGTTCGTCGTGTCGAGCCGGGCGATGTCGTCGGTGTACCTCTCCATGAGGTCGCCGAGGCGGTGGATCGCCTTGGCCCGCTCGACCCGTCCCAGGCGCGGCCACGGGCCCTCGTCGAAGGCCTTCCGGGCGCTGGTGACGGCGCGGTCCGCGTCGGCCGCGCTACCCTCGGCCGCCTGGGCCCAGACCTCGCGGGTCCACGGGTTCCACACGTCGAAGCGGCCGGCGTCGAGGGACTCGACCTCCTCGTTGTCGACGATATGCCCGAAGAACTGCAGGTCGCTCATGACGTCACCTTCGCTTTGTCTTTCTCGTATGTCGAAATCGGTATGCCGGCCGGGGCTGACCTAGCCGCGGGGATCGGCGCCGCCGCGGCGCTCGGCAATGGTGACGTCACCGGCGGCGAAGTGGGTCGCCGGGACCTCACGGAGGATGACGCGGACCGACTCCAGGGGTGCGTCGACGGCGTCGACAGCGGCCTGGGTCAGGGCGCTGACGAGGGTGCGCAGCTGGGCGGCGGAGCGTCCTTCGACGAGGGTGACCTCGATGAGCGGCATCCTCACTCACCTCCGTTGAGGTAGACCGAGCCGAGCGTGGAGAAGTGGCAGGCGACCGAGACGCCGGGAGGGGCGAAGACCGCGTCGGTCATGCCCCCGGTGAGGACGATCCAGCCCGCCTCGATGGCGTGGCCGCGGCGGGCCAGGTCGTTGGCGGCCAGCGCCAGGGCCTCGCCCGGGTGGCCCTGGACCGCGGCGCCGGTGGCGGAGTCGACGATGACGCCGTCGACCTCGACGAGCACGCCCTCCAGGGCGAGGTCCAGACCCGCGGGTGGGAGCCCGATCGGTCCGGTGACGAACGCACCGGACGAGGCGTTGTCGGCGGCGACGTCACCGGCGGTGAACCGGAAGTCGCGGTACCGGCTGTCGATGACCTCTGCGCCGCCCCACACAGACTCGACGGCCGCCATCGCCTGGGCGCAGGTGACGCCCGGCCCCTCGAGCCGGCGGCCCATGACGAAGACGATCTCCGGCTCGATCCGCGGGTGGATCAGCCGGCCCTGCGGGACCGGGTCGCCGACCGGGAGGACCATCGCGTCGGTCAGCCAGGCGACGAAGGGGAAGTGGACGCCCATTCGTTGCTGCTTGGCCCGGGAGGTCAGCCCGAGCTTGACCCCGATGAGCTTCTCGCCTCGGGCCAGCCGCATCGCCAGCGTGCGGTCCTGGATGCGGTAGCCGGTGTCGAGGTCCAGCTCGGGCCACTCGTCGGTGAACGGGGACCGGTCCCGGCGCTCGTCCTCGCAGGCGAGCAGCTCGACCGCGACCGACTCCTCGGTCCACTGCGCCATCAGCGCACCCCCATCCCCGCCAGGTCGCCCAGCTCCTGCTCCTGCTGGAGCTGCAAGGCGATGTCGATGATCATGTCCTCCTGGCCGCCGACGTACCCGTACTCGCCGACCTTCTGGAGGATGGCGTGGGCCGGGACGTTGTACCGGGCGGCGGCGCGCTCGGCGTGCAGGAGGAACGAGGAGTACACGCCGGCATACCCCTGGGTGATCGACGCACGGTCCATCCACGGCAGGCGGGGGATGAACGGGCGGACGACGTCCTCGGCGGCCGAGAGCACCTCACCGAGGTCGACCCCGGTCTTGATGCCCATCCGCTCGAAGGTCGCGGCGAGGACCTCGGTGGGGGAGTTGCCCGCCCCGGCACCGAGGGCGCACAGCGCCCCGTCGATCTGCTTGGCCCCGGCCTGGTAGGCCAGCACCGAGTTCGCGATGCCGAGGCTGAGGTTCTGGTGGCCGTGGAAGCCGACCTGGGCCCCGTCGCGGCCGATCTCGTCGAGGACCGCCTGGATGCGCTCCTGGGCGTCGGAGAGGACCAGCGCGCCGGCGGAGTCGACGACGTAGACGCACTGGGCGCCGGCGTCGACCATGATCCGGGCCTGCTGGGCGAGCATCTGCGGCGAAGCGCGGTGGCTGAGCATGAGGAAGCCGACCGTCTCCATCCCGAGCGCGCGGGCCTCCCCGAAGTGTTGGATCGACACGTCCGCCTCGGTGCAGTGCGTCGCGATCCGGGCCACCGAGGCGCCCATCTCGTGCGCCTTGTGGAGGTGGTGGACGGTGCCGAGGCCGGGGAGCATGAGGATGGCGATCTTGGCCTGGGTGGCCTCCTCGACGGCGGCCTTGATGAGCTGGAACTCGTCAACCTTGGAGAAGCCGTAGTTGAAGCTCGACCCGCCGAGGCCGTCGCCGTGCGAGACCTCGATGACCTGGACGCCGGCCTTGTCGAGGGCGTGGACGACGCCGCGGACCTGCGCCTCGGTGTACTGGTGGCTCATCGCGTGCGAGCCGTCGCGCAGGGTCGAGTCGGTGATCCGCAGGTCGCGCTCGCCGCCCCCGGCGGGGGTGTGGGCGAGCACCTCGGTCTCGGTGACCGGCGTCGTGACGACGGGGGCATCCTCGGGTCGGATGGTCATGTCACCCATGGCGGATCAGACTCCTGCCTTCTCGGCGTCGGCGGCGACCGGGTCGGGACGCTCCCCGAGGTCGGCCGAGGACTTCCAGCTCGAGGCCACTCCGAGCCGGTGCGCGACCATGATGTCGCCGACCCGCGCGGCCGCCGCGGTGATGATGTCGAGGTTGCCGGCGTAGTCCGGGAGGTAGTCGCCGCGGCCCTTGACCTCGATGGGGATGAACGCCCGCGCCATGCCCTGCCACTGCTCGCGGGCGTGGTCGAACTGGGGCTCGGCGCGCAGGTGGTAGCCGGGGACGTAGTCCTGGATGACCGCGACCATCCGGTGGATCGACTCCAGGATGCGGTCCTGCAGCGCTCCGGGCTCCCCGGCCTCGGCGGGCACGGCGCAGAAGACCGAGTTGCGCATCAGCATCGGCGGCTCGACCGGGTTGAGGATGATGATCGCCTTGCCCGTCTTCGCGCCACCGACCTTGACCACGGCGTCGGCCGTTGTCTCGGTGAACTCGTCGATATTGGCGCGGGTGCCCGGGCCGGCGGACTTCGACGAGACCGAGGCGACGATCTCGGCGTAGGGCACCGGGACGACCTGGGCGACTGCGTTGACCATCGGGATGGTCGCCTGCCCGCCGCAGGTGATCATGTTGACATTGACCGCGTCGAGGTTGAACTCGAGGTTGACCGCGGGGCAGAGGTACGGGCCGACGGCCGCGGGCGTGAGGTCGACGGCGAGGATGCCGGCCTCGGCATACCGCGGGGCGTTGGCCTCGTGCGCCTTCGCCGAGGTGCACTCGAAGACGATGTCCGGCAGCTCGGACTGGCGCAACAGCCAGTCGACCCCCTCGTGGCTCGCCTCCAGCCCGACCGAGGCGGCCCGACGCAGCCCGTCCGAGGTGGGGTCGACGCCGATCATGTACCGCGGCTCGATGATGTCGCTGCGGCGCATCAGCTTGAACATCAGGTCGGTGCCGATATTGCCTGGTCCGACGATTGCTGCGGTGCCCTTGGTGCGGGTGCCCACGTCATGACTCCTTCGCGAAGCGGGCGGTGACGCTGCCGAGGCCGGCGAACGTCGCGGTGAAGGTGTCGCCCGGGGCGACCGGGGACATGGCGCACAGGGAGCCGGGCAGGACGACGTGCCCCGCCTCGAGGGTGGTTCCCATCGCGCCGACGGTGTTGGCCAGCCAGACCAGCGAGTTGAGTGGCGAGCCGAGGACCGCGCCACCGGCCCCGGTGCCGACGACCGTGCCATTGCGGTGGAAGGTCGCCCCGGCAAGGCGCAGGTCGACCGCGCCGAGCTTGGTCGGGGTCGAGCCGAGGACGAGGGCCCCCGAGGACGCATTGTCGGCGACGGTGTCGAACAGGCCGATCTTCCAGTCCCGGATCCGGCTGTCGACGATCTCCAGCGCGGGCAGGACGAAGTCGACGGCCGCGATCGCCTCCGGGACGGTGACGCCCGGGCCGCGCAGCGACTTCTTCAGGACGAAGGCGACCTCGGGCTCGATCCGCGGCTGGAGGAAGCCGGTCATGGGGATCGGCATGTGCTCGAGGTAGAAGAAGTCGTCGAGCAGATGCCCGAAGTCGGGGTCCTTCACCCCGAGGAGGTTCTGCATCGCCGCGCTGGTCAGGCCCACCTTGTGCCCCTTGACCGTGCGCCCCCGACGCTGCAGCTCGGCCATCTGGAGGAGCTGGATCGCGTAGGCGTCCTCGAGGTCGATGTCCGGGTAGGTCGTTGTCAGCGGGTCGATGGGCTCCCTGGTGCGGTAGGCCTCCAGCAGCCGGTCGGCCGCCGCTGCCCGAGTGGCCGGGTCCACGCGCAGCTCCCTTCGTCGGTGCGCCGGTGGGGCACGGTGACGTGCTCCTCCTGCTGTGAACGGTATGCCGGTGCCCGCGTCGACGTCTCGGACGTTCCGCTGGAGCGAACGCCGCAGGTGGGAGGTGGTGCCTCAGTCAGCCGGCGGCCATGCGCGACAGCTGGCGGGCCGCGGAGATGAGCAGCCGGGAGGTGCGCTCGAGCTCTGGGCGAAGCACCAGGGTCGGGGCAGCGACCGAGATGGCGGCATATGCCTTCCCGGACAGGTCGCGCACCGGCGCCGCGACCGAGCTCATCCCGATGACCGCCTCGCCGTGGACGATCCCGACCCCGAGCCGCCGGGTGGTGGCAAGGGCCTGGTCGAAGTCGGCGGCGGTCCGGATGGTCATCCGGGTGCGAGGCGGGAAGCCGGCTCGGCGGCGGGCCTCGGCGAAATCGGGGTTGAAGGCCGCGATGACCTTTCCGGTGGCGGTGCAGTGGGCCGGGAAACGCCGGCCCATCGTCCCCATGACCCGCACCGAGTCCGGGCTGTCGAGGCGCTCGGCATGGACGACGTCGGCA
>WBZP01006925.1_pt1 | contig 11067 bp, 8 predicted proteins | sample 5204301 | NCBI WGS metagenome assembly WBZP01 (sample SAMN12412401, study PRJNA552823) | activated sludge metagenome | isolation source: activated sludge from nitrification reactor of wastewater treatment plant... | place: USA: Pennsylvania | collected 2017
CTACAACGGCGGGCGCCACGACGGGCGCGACGACGGGCGCGATGACCGGCGCGACGACCGGCGCGACCAGCCGGGGGATCGGCGTCCGGTCATCGGTCGCCCGTCCCGGGCCGGGTCGACCGGATCGACCGGATCGACCGGATCCACAGCCGGATCGCGGGCCGGGTCGCGGGCCGGGTCGCGGGCCGGGTCGCGGCCCGGGTCGCGGGCCAGGTCGCGCTCGGCAGGCCGTGGCGGCACGCCGATGAAGCGGCGCGTTCCCAAGCGCGGGCCGTTCGCCGGGCGTCACGCCACCACCGAGGTGACCTCCCGCCGGCGGTCAGCCGCCAAGCGCACCTTGCACGCTCCGGGCAAGCCCCTCGTCCGCCGGTCGGCTCGGGCGCCACGGCGCACGGGGCTGATCCTCAAGGCCGGGCAGACCAACGAACGGATGCGCGCCGTCTTCGTCGTCAGCACAGTGCTGCTGGTCGCCATTCTGGTGCGCGTCGTGCTGTTGCAGACCGTTCAATCCGACGGGTTGCTCAAGGCGGCGCATTCGCAGCGGGTGACCGAGCGTGTCCTGCGGGCCCGGCGGGGCGCCATCTACGCCTCCAACGGCACTGCCCTGGCGGTCTCGGTGATGGCGCCCACCTTCTTCGCCAATCCCAAGCTGGTGAAGGGCGCGCCCGTCGCCGCAGCCGCGCTGGCCCGAGTGCTCAAGCTCAGCGATGCCAAGGAAGCGGCGCTGCGCACGGCGCTGGCCGACCACTCCAAGAGCTTCGTCTACGTCGCCCGCCAAGTCGACGAGGCAACCGCCGCAGCCATCGACGCGCTCAAGCTCTCCGGTGTGTCCAGCTACGACGAGCCGCGGCGCTCCCACCCGGCCGGTGACCTGGCCAACAGCATCGTCGGCATGACCGACATCGACGGCATGGGGACCGCTGGGCTGGAACTGTCCTACCAGGAACTGCTTGCCGGCACGGATGGCGAGCGGGTGCAGTTGCACGACCAGCGCGGCCGGACCATCGCCGGCATGGTCACCACGCAACTGGCTCAACCCGGCAGCGACATCACGCTCACCATCGATCCCGTCCTGCAGTACGACGTGGAGGCGGCGCTGCTCGACCAGGTCGACCGGCTCAAGGCCCGCGGTGGCACGGTCATCGTGATGGACACCAAGTCCGGCCGGGTGCTGGCGCTGGCCAACGCACGGCGCAACGCAGCTCAGGTCCCCGTGATCACCGCCGGCAACCTGGCGGCGGTCGAGGCCCATGATCCCGGCTCGGTGGCCAAGGCGTTCAGCGTGGCCGCCGCCATCGACGAGGGCGCCGTGACGCCGACGTCGAGGTTCCACGTCGAGCGGACCTGGATCTTCGATCCGGGTACGCAGTGGGAGCGCAAGATCCGTGACGCCGAGCCCCACCCGCTGGACATGAGCGTGCGCCAGATCGTCACCCTGTCGTCGAACATCGGCACGATGCGCATCGCCGAGAGGATCGGCCCGAAGGTGTTGAACGAGTACCACCGCTCGTTCGGCTTCGGCGCCTCGACGGGGACCGGACTGCCCAGCGAGACCAACGGCACCCTCAAGCCGTGGAACCAACTGCAGGGATCGGAGAAGGCGACCGTCGCCTACGGCTACGGGCTCTCGGTCTCCTCCCTGCAACTCGTCGCCGCGATGAACACGCTGGCCAACGGCGGCACCTACATCGCTCCGTCGGTGATCGCCAGCACGACCGACTCCTCCGGTGTCGTCCACCCCGCCGCCGAACCGGTGACCCGGCGAGTGGTCTCCGGGCAGACGGCCACGACGATGGCCGACCTGCTGACCGACGTGGTGTGCTACGGCACGGCCAAGGCGGCCCAGATCCCCGGTATCTCGGTCGCCGGGAAGACGGGCACGGCCTACAAGCTGCAGGCCAACGGAACCTACGCCGCCGACGACGGCCGGACGCGCAGCTACTACTCCAGCTTCGTCGGGTACTTCCCCGCGGACAACCCGCAGCTCACCATCCTGGTGTCGATCGACGAACCAGACGCCAACAGCAACGAGCGCTTTGGTGGGACGGCCGCCGCCCCGCTGTTCAAGCGTGTCGCGCTCACGTCCCTACAGCGCCTCGACGTCACACCGGTGGCCGGCGATCACGGCTGCCCGGCGCCGAAGAGACGCTGATGGGCTGCACGCTCGACGAACTGGTCGAGGCACTGGTCGAGGCACTGGCCCACCCGCTGGCCGACGCGAGCCCGCCCGTCGTCGTGGTCGCCGCGCCTGAGGGTGACGGCGACGGTGACGGCCCAGGTGGCGCGTGCGTGATCTCCGGGATCACGCACGACTCCCGGCGGGTGACCCCCGGCTCGGTGTTCTGCTGCGTCCCCGGCGCCACGGCCGACGGTCATGACTATGCCGCCGCCGCGGTGGAGGCGGGTGCGATGGCGTTGCTCGTCGAGCGCGTGCTGCCCGTCGGCGTGGCCCAGGTCGTCGTCCCGTCGGTGCGCGTCGCCATGGGGTACTGCGCCGCCGCCGTCTTCGGCCACCCGGCCTCACGGCTGACCATGGTGGGAGTGACGGGGACCAACGGCAAGACCACCGTGACCTCCCTGATCGCCGGAGTCCTGGCGGCCACCGGGCGCAGCGTCGGGATGATCGGAACGCTGACCGGCACGCACACCACGCCTGAGGCGCCCGACCTGCAGGCTGCCCTGGCCGGGTTCGTGGCCAGCGGCCGGGACACCGTGGCGATGGAGGTCAGCTCGCACGCGCTGGCGCTGCACCGGGTCAATGGCGCCCACTTCGACGTTGCGGTGTTCACCAATCTCGGACGCGATCACCTCGACCTGCACGAGACGATGGAGCAGTACTTCGCCGCCAAAGCAGCGCTGTTCGAACCCCGCCTGTCGGCCCATGCGGTGATCAACGTGGACGACGTGCATGGCCGCCTGCTGGCCGACACGGTCACCATTCCGGTGACCCGGATCTCGCGCAGCGAGGCCACCGACGTGCAGGTTGGCGCGACGCGGCTGAGCTTCCAGTGGCGTGGTCAACGCTTCGACGTCCCCCTCGGCGGTGGGTTCAACGTCGACAACGCGATGGCCGCGGCGGCCGCGTGCGCGGTGCTCGGGGTGCCCCTCGCCGACATCGCCGCGGCGATGGCCGCGGTCCCGGCGGTGCCCGGCCGGTTCGAGGCCATCGAAGCTGGCCAGGGTTTCGACGTCGTCGTCGACTTCGCCCACACCCCCGACGGTCTCCACGCCGCCCTCCAGGCGGGCCGCGACGCCGTGCCCGGCAGGGTGATCGTGGTGTTCGGCGCCGGGGGGGACCGTGATCCGCACAAGCGCCCGCTGATGGGCGCAGCGGCGGCCCGGTGGGCCGATGTGATCGTCGTCACGTCGGATAACCCCAGGTCAGAGGACCCATCGGCGATCATCGATGCCATCGCCGCTGGCATCCCGGCGAACTATCGTGGCCAGGTCGTCATCCAGCCGGATCGACGGACGGCGTTTGTCGAGGCATTCGCCCTGGCCACCGGCGGCGATCTGGTGATCATCGCCGGCAAGGGCCACGAGACGACCCAGACCGTGGGAACCAAGGTGTACGAATTCGATGACCGCGCTGTGGCGCGACAACTGCTGGAGACGGGACGATGATCGCCCTGATGATCGCCGGCAGCGTGGCCATGGTGGTGTCGCTGGGCTTGACCCGGTGGCTGATCAGCTTCTTTCGCACCCGTGGGCGCGGCCAGCCGATCCTGGGCAAGGAGGACCTCGGCCCGGAGCATCACATGGCCAAGCAGGGCACCCCAACCATGGGCGGCCTGGCGATCATCGCCGCGGCGATGGTGGGCTGGGGCGTCGCCCACGTCCGGCGTGGTCTGGCGTTCTCCAATCAGGCGCTGATCATGTGGATCGGCATCCTCGCGATGGCCGCGATGGGCCTGCTCGACGACTACATCAAGGTCAGCAAGCGCCACAACCGCGGCATCTTCTGGAAGAAGAAGAACGTCATCACCTTCGCGATGTCCATGGGATTGGCCTGGTGGCTGGTCTCGGTGACCAACATCAGCCAGACGCTCTCGCTGACCCGAGCCGACCTGCCGGGATGGAAGATCCCCACGGTCGTGTACGTGGTGCTGGCCGGGCTGATCATCTGGGCGACGACGAACGCGGTCAACGTCACCGACGGGCTCGACGGCCTGGCCGGTGGTTCGGCCCTGCTCGGGTTCCTGGCCTTCGCCGTGATCGCCTACTGGTCGTTCCGCTACCACGACGTCGAGGCCTACCGCTTCGCCTACGGCGCCACGGTCAACCCGCTCGATCTGGCGGCGACGGCTGCCGCCTTCGCCGGGGCGTGCGGTGGGTTCTTGTGGTTCAACGCCGCCCCGGCGCGCATCTTCATGGGTGACGTGGGCGCGCTCGGGATCGGCGCCTGCCTGGCGCTGCTGGCGCTCACCACCAACACCCAGTTGCTGCTCATCCTGATCTGCGGGCTGAACGTGATGGAGGCTGGATCGGTGGCGGTGCAGATGACCGTCTTCAAGGCGTCGGGGCGCAAGCGCCGGCTGTTCAAGATGTCACCGATCCACCATCACTTCGAGCTGTCCGGATGGCCGGAGACCACCGTGATCATCCGCTTCTGGATCATCTCCGGGATCTGCGTGGCCGGTGCCCTGGCGCTGTTCATCGGCGACTTCACACGGCTGGACAAGCTGGGCCGATGACTCGCACGCTCGTGTACGGGCTGGCTCTCGCCGGCGATGCCCTGGCCAGCGAACTGTGCCGGCGCGGCCACGAGGTGGTCGTCACCGACGACACCCCGACACCGGCCAAACTGGCCAGGGCCGCCGAGCTGGGGGTCCGCTGGGTGGACGCGCCGGCCGGCGCGGCGACGGCGGCGTCCCTGCTCGGGTCGGTCGATCAGCTGTGCCCGGCGCCGGGGGTCCCCGAGACCCATCCGGTCATCGTCGCCGCCGAGGCCGCCGGCGTGCCGATCCGCACGGAGATCGACCTGGCCTACGAGTTCGAGCAGGACCGGCCCGGCGGGCCGCGCCCGATCCTGGCCGTCACCGGCACCGACGGCAAGACGACCACCACACTGATGACCGCCCACCTGCTGAACGCCGCAGGGCGGCGGGCGCTCGCCGTGGGCAACACCGAGGTGCCCTTCGTCGCCGAGCTGGGCAGCGATGCCGAGGTCTTCGTCGTCGAATGCAGCAGCTTCCGGCTGAACTGGCTGCGCTCGTTCCGCGCCGAGGCGTCGGTGTGGTTGAACTTCGCCCCCGACCACCTCAACTGGCACCGCGATCTCGCCGCCTACGAGCGGGCCAAGGCCAATCTGTGGGCCAACCTGCGGGCCACCGACGTCGCCGTCGGCGATGCCGCTGACCCCGTGGTGATGGCCAACCTGGCGCGCTGCGCGGGCCGGCACATCACCGTCGCCGCCGCCGGTCACGCCGACTACCACGTCGACTACCACCTCGAAGACGGCGTGCTGATCGGCCCGCACGGGCCGATCTGCCACCGCTCGGCGATGAGCCGCGATCTGCCCCACGACGTCAGCAACGCCCTCGCCGCGGCGGCGATGGTCATCGAGTCCGGACTGCTCGATGCGGCCCAGGTGGCCGCCGGGTTGGCCAGCTTCCGGCATCCGCCGCACCGCATCGAGTTCGTCGCCGACGTGGGTGGGGTCCGCTGGTACAACGACTCCAAGGCCACCAGCCCGCACGCCGCGCTCCCGGCCATCCGCAGCTTCCCCTCCGTGGTCCTCATCGCCGGTGGGCTGAACAAGGACCTCGACCTCGGCGAGCTTGCCGGCGGCGCCGACCATGTGCGCGCCGTGGTGGCCATCGGGCTCGCCGCCGGCGAGATCGAGGCCGCCTTTCACGGGGTACGCCCGGTCGTTCCGGTGACCACCTCGATGGCCGATGCCGTCGCCGCAGCCGCCCGCCTGGCCGAGCCGGGTGACACGGTGCTGCTGTCGCCGGCGTGCGCCAGCTTCGACTGGTACCCGGGTGGCGGATACCCGGCGCGGGGCGAGGACTTCCGGCGGTGCGTGGCCGAACTGGCGGCGGTGCGCTCATGAGCACCAGCACCAGCGTGATCGGCGACCGCCGCCGCTTGGCCCATGAGCGGGCGCTGGCCGCCCGCCGCCACCCGTCGCGCCGCGGCGCCGCCAAGCCTGCGGCGTTGCCGTCGCGGTACTTCTACATCCTGGCTGCCGTGCTGACGATCTTCGTGCTGCTCGGCCTGGTGATGGTGATGTCGGCCAGTTCGATCAGTGAGGTCAACCGCGGCCGCTCGCCGTGGCGGATCTTCCAGCGTCAGGCGATGTGGGCGGGTCTCGGCCTGGCCGGGCTGTGGGCGACGATGCGCGTCCCGCTGTCGGTGGTGCGCGCCAGCATCGCCCCGATCCTGGTGGCCTGCTTCGGGCTGATGTTCCTGCCGTTCGTGCCGGGCATCGGCCTGAACGTCAACGGGGCGCGGGCCTGGGTGGAGATCGGCCAGTTCACGTTCCAACCCTCGGAGTTCCTCAAGCTCGCCGTGCTGATGTTCAGCGCCCACCTGCTGGCCAAGCGGGAATCGGAGATGCACCTGCCGCGGCGCACCCTGTTCCCGGTACTCGTCGTCGGTGGGGTCGCAGCCGGGTTCTGCCTGGCCCAGGGTGACCTCGGCTCGGCCATCGTGCTGGCCGCGATCGTCTTCACGATCTGCTTCATCGGCGGCGCACCGCTCTCGGCGCTCGGAGTGTCCGGCGCCGTGGGGGCCCTCAGCGCCCTCGGGTTCGCCCTGTCCACCCCGTACCGGCGGGACCGCTTCACGGCGTTCTTGGACATTGCCGCGCACAAGGACTACCTGAGCTACCAGACGTTCCAGGCGATGATCGCCCTGGCCAACGGAGGCTGGACCGGCCAGGGTGTCGGCCGCGGGGCCAGCAAGTTGGGCGACTACCTGCCGCTGGCCTACAGCGACTTCATCTTCGCCGTGATCGCCGAGGAGCTGGGCTTCCTCGGGGTCTTCGCCGTCGTCGGCGGCTTCATGGTCATGGCCTACTGCGGGATGCAGGTGGCCCTGGCCGCGCCCGATCGGTTCAGCAAGTTGGTGGCCGGTGGGGTCGTCAGCTGGTTCGTCGTCCAGGCGGTGATCAACATCGGTGGGGTCATCGGGCTGATGCCGGTGACCGGACTGACCTTGCCGTTCTTTTCGGCAGGGGGAAGTTCGCTGTTCGCCACGATGACCGCCACGGGGCTGCTGCTCAACGTGGCCCGCACCCTGCGATGAGCGATCGGGCCTGCGTGGCCGTCATCACCGGCGGGGGGACCGCCGGGCACGTCTTTCCCGCGCTGGCCATCGCCGAGGCGCTCGAAGCCACCGGGATCGAGCAAACCCGACTGCACTACGTCGGCACCAAGCATGGCCGGGAACGTGAGCTGGTACCGCCCACTGGCCTGGCCGCCACCTATCTGGACGTCGTCGGCCTGCAGCGGGCCATCACCCTGCGCAACGCCGCCGTCGTCCCCAAGGCGATCGGGGCCACCATCGCCGCCCGCCGCCTGCTGCGCCGCCTGCGCCCGGGCGTCGTGGTCAACGTGGGCGGTTACGGCAGCTTCCCGGCGACCCTGGCCGCCCGGCTGGCCCGGATTCCCACGGTGATCGTCAGCTACGACCGCCAGCCCGGTCTGGTGTCGCGGCTGTTCGCCCGGGGGGCCACCGTGGTCGCGGTGGCCTTCCCCGGCTCGTCACTGCCCGGCGCCCAGCTCACCGGCGCCCCGGTGCGGCGTGCGGTCCTGGACGTCCAACGCCGATCGGATCGGGCGGCGGCGCGCGACCTGCTCGGCGTGGCGGACGACCGCTTCGTCGTCGTCGTGGCCTGTGGATCGCACGGCTCCCAGGCGGTCAACCGCGCCGTCGACGGCGTGGTCCAGCGGTGGCGCTCCCGGCGTGATCTGTGTGTGATCCACGTCGTCGGCCCACGCAATCTGGCCGCTGCCGCGCCCTCGATCGACGGCGAGGACGGCATCCTGTATCGCGTGATCGGATTCAGCGAGCAGATGCCAGCGCTGTACGCCGCGGCGGATCTGATGGTCACCCGAGGCGGCGCCGGTACCGTCGCCGAGCTCGCCGCCATCGGGGCGCCGGCCATCGTCATCCCCTGGCCCGACGCCACCGACGATCACCAGGCCGAGAACGTCAGCGAGCTGGTCAGCCGTGGTGGCGCCGTGCTGATCGAGGAGTCCACGCTGACCGCGGCGACCCTGGCAGCCGAGATCGACCGGCTGCGCGCCGAGCCGGCGGCGTTGCGGACGATGGAGGCCAGGGCCTTCGAGGTCGGGGCGCTCCACCGCTCGGGGACCTTGCCCGCAGCGATCCTTGGGGCGGCCGGGATCGACGCGCTCCCGGTGGCGGAGCACGGCAGGTGACCGGAACCGTGACCGTGCCGTCCCCGCCGCTCGATCTGTCGGCCACGCAGCGCCTGCATGTGGTGGGCATCGGCGGGCCGGGGATGAGCGCCATCGGCATCGTCCTGGCAGAGATGGGCCACCAGGTCAGCGGGAGCGACATCCGCGAGCGCAGCGTGCTCGACCGTGTTCGTACCGCGGGTGTGGTGGTGAACGTCGGGCACGACCGGGCGGTCGTGCATGGCGCCGACGCCGTGACCGCGTCGAGCGCCATCCCGGCCACGAACGTCGAGATCGATGAGGCCCGAGCCACCGGGGTCACCGTGCTGCGCCGGGCCGGGATGCTGGCCTCGATCTGCGCGATGGCCAAGAGCGTGGCGGTGGCTGGCACCCATGGCAAGACCACGACGACGTCGATGCTGATGCGGATCCTCGCCGAGGCCGGTCTGCGCCCGAACTTCATCATCGGTGGCGACGTCGCCGATATCGGCACTGGCGCGCAGTGGACCGGGGGTGAGTGGCTGGTCGTGGAGGCCGACGAGAGCGACGGCACCCACCTCGAACTGCCCCTGCACGGCACGATCCTGACCAATGTCGAGGCCGATCACCTCGACCACTTCGGCACCGCCGAGGCCATCGTCGACAGCTTCCGCCGGTACCTGGCGCAGATCCCCGGCCCCAAGATCCTGTGCGCCGACGACCCCGTGTGCCGCACGCTCGCCAGCGAGCTGGGCCGCGACGACCACGCGAGCAACGACGTGATCAACGACGTGAGCAACGACGTGATCAACGACGTGATCAACGACGTGATCACGTACGGCATCGCCGGGGCACCGGACATGACACCGGACATGACACCGGGAATGACACCGGGAATGACACCGGGAATGACACCGGACGTGATCGCCGACCAGATCGAGGCCGGTCACGGGGAGATGCGCTTTCGCGTCCGGACCCGTCAGGGCGTGCTCGGCCACGTGCGCCTGCCGCTGCGCGGCCGGCACAACGTGCTCAACGCCACGGCGGCGCTGACCATGGCCGGGGCGATCGGGGTGCCCTTCGACGTCGCCGCCGCGGCCCTGGGCAAGTTCGGCGGCGTGGCCCGCCGCTTCGACATCCGCGGCCATGCCGGCGGCGCCACCCTGGTGGACGACTACGCCCACCTTCCCACCGAGATCGCCGTCGTGATGGCGGCAGCATCCACCAGCGGTGACGGTTGGACGCGACGGATCGCCGTGTTCCAACCGAACCGCTACAACCGGATGAGCGAGCTGTCGCCCGAGTACGCCGACGCCTTCGTCGACGCCGACGTCGTCGTCATCACCGAGATCTACGCCTCGGGCACCACGCCGATCCCCGGCGTCACCGGCAAGTTGGTGGTCAACGCGGTGACCGAGGCGCATCCCCGCGCCCGCGTGGTCTGGCTCCCACACCGCAGCGACCTGGTCGACTTCGTCGCCGCGGAGCTGCGCCCCGGTGACGTGTGCGTGTCGATGGGCTGCGGTGACATCGAGTCGTTCCCCGACGAGGTCGTCCGCCGCTTCCATGAGCTGCGCGGCGGCGCCCCGCTCGGAGCGCTGCGCCACGAGAGCGCTGCGGTATGAGTGGCTCGTCCATCGTCGACGCTGCCACCGTCGTGGCCGAGTTGGGCCCGATGGCCCGTCCTGATGTCCCGCTGGCCCCACTGACGACCTACCGCGTCGGCGGCGCCGCGCTGGCCCTGGCCGCACCCGCCTCGCTCGACGATCTCGAGCGCATCGCCGAGGTCGCCCGGCGTCACGGTCTTCCCACCCTGGTCGTGGGCCGCGGCTCGAACATGTTGGTCGCCGATGCCGGGTTCCGCGGCATCGCCTTCACCCTCAACGCGATGGGAGAGGACATCCGCATCGACGGCGCCACGGTGACGGTCAGCGGCGGATCGGCCCTGCCCGTGGTGGCCAGGCGGGTGAGCGGCGCGGGGCTCACCGGCTTCGAGTGGGCGGTCGGGGTGCCGGGCAGCATCGGCGGGGCCGTACGGATGAACGCCGGCGGGCACGGCTCGGACATGGCCGCCTGCGTGCGGAGGGTCCGCCTGTTCGATCTGCGCGTTTGCCAGCATGGGTGGGTGCCTGTCGAGCGTCTTGGTCTGCGATTCCGCGCCAGCGACCTTGGCGACCACCAGATCGTGCTCGAGGCCGATCTCGCCCTGCGTCACGGCGACGTCGCGGCGTCCGAGGCCCACCTCGCCGAGATCGTCCGCTGGCGGCGTGAGCACCAACCCGGCGGGCAGAACTGCGGTTCGGTGTTCGTCAACCCGATCCCCGGCGAGCTGGCGGCGGCGCAGCTCATCGACGAACTGGGCCTGCGCGGCCTGCGCGTCGGCGGGGCCTTCGTCTCCGACAAGCACGCCAACTTCATCCAGGCCGGTGACGGCGCCAGCGCGGCCGACGTGCGAGCCGTGATCGAGCAGGTCCGCGAGATCGTCCACCGCGAGTCGGGCGTCCTCCTGCGCAGCGAGGTCCGCCTGGTGGGCTTCGACGACGTGCCCGCCGACGATGCCGCCGGGGTCGCGCTGTGACCGATCACGACGACCACGTCCCGCCCGGTGTCCTCGACGAGCTGTCGGCGGCCTTTCGCGATCCGGCCGACCAGGGAAACCAGGGAAACCAGGGAGACCAGAGAGACCAGGAAGACCCAGGAGACCCGGGCGACCACCTCG
>WBZP01006926.1_pt1 | contig 11067 bp, 4 predicted proteins | sample 5204301 | NCBI WGS metagenome assembly WBZP01 (sample SAMN12412401, study PRJNA552823) | activated sludge metagenome | isolation source: activated sludge from nitrification reactor of wastewater treatment plant... | place: USA: Pennsylvania | collected 2017
TGGCCCTCAACCATGCCTGTCTACCAGTTCCAGCATCCGGGCAGACGCTGAATAATTCAACATTTCAAAAGTTGGGCAAATGTAGGATTAATTCAAATAGCTGCCAAATTTAATGGGATAATTCCTATTCCCTATGGAAGGAATTTTCCTTATGGATTTTCCTCCAACCGCTCCATCAATCGGGTAGAAATTTTCAGGAAATCTGTTTCCGTGATTACACCGATCAATTCACCATCATTGACTACCGGAAGGCAGCCGATCTTGTTTTCTTTCATGGTCTTCATGGCATCCAGGAGCGAAGCATCCTGGGTTACTGTATACGGATTTTTGATCATCACGTCACTGACCAGGAAGACCTTTTTAGTATTTCTGTTCTTCACAAAATGTCTGAGCAGTAACCTCGATGTTACCAGGCCCGCCAGTTTTCCCTTGCCGTCTTCAACCGGTAAATACCTCACTTTGCGCCAATCCATCATCTCAGCCACGAGCTCAATGATATCGGTTTGCTGAACGGTAAAAATATCGGTTTCCATGCATTCACCTACCAGGAGGTGGGAGGGTTTGTAGTCTTTAATCATGTAAGAATCGGGCACTGGCCAGTTGTGTACTTCATTGCCGCTGATTTGGTTTTCAATGATGGTAGCTGTGAGGGTTGAAAGTGCCTCATCCACAGTAGATTCTTCCTTGAGACCGGTAAAAGCCCTCAACATCCACCTTGCACCGTTCATGTGCTTTTCTGCCCTTTCCTGTATAATGCCCAGGTATTTATCAATATCTGCCTGGTCGACATTTCTCAGTTTCAAGCCCTCAGCCGCCAAAGGTATCAACTCGTGTTTGATGAGTTCCACAGAACTTACTTTCATATCATTGAACCAGTTGAATTTGGAATCTATGCCAAATTTTGCTGCTTTGGTGAAATTGTCGCTAACATCGTCAAAGCTCAATTTCTTGCGAATATCAGGCACATGGTTGGCCATTCCTTCCATCATACCCAACCAGAAACAAGCATTGGCAACCTCATCGGCAACTGTTGGACCGGAAGGAATCACCCTGCATTCAATGCGCAAGTGAGGTTTGCCGTTGTCGCTAATGCCATAACAAGGTCTGTTCCACCTGTAAACGGTAGAATTGTGCACCTGCAGTGATCTCAATTTAGGAACAATGCCCTGTGAAACCAACGCCAATGAATCCTCCTCCACGTCAGAACTCAATAAAACCCTGAATCGACTGATATCTTCCTTGTAGATCTCCAGTATGCTGTCATTGAGCCAGGATTTACCAAAAGTAACCCTTGGACTGCGCTCTCTCATGTGTTCATTGGATGAACGGGTGTCGAGCGCTTGCTGGAACATGGCGATTCTGGATTCATGCCACAATCTTTTACCAAATACAATCGGAGAGTTGGCTCCAATGGCCATTATGGGTGCGGTCAGAGCCTGTGCTATGTTGTATTTGTGCACAAAATCATGTGAAGCCACCTGCAGGTGAACCTGAAAAGAGGTATTTACAGCTTCGAGAAGCGGCGAATCGTGTTTGAGGTATAATTCATCCAGACCATCCAGACGCAACTCAAAATTGGCTCCCTGCAATTGATTGTGGATAGCTGCCATCAGGGCGTAGTACCTTTGTTTGGGCGTGAGGTTGTCCATGGTAAGATGGTACTTGCGCAAAGTGGGCAGAATGCCGGTCAATACAAGTGACACCCCCATTTCCTTCAATACATTCTGAATGATGTTCAGCTTATCGCTATTTTCGGTATGCAGATCATGGAAGCAAGAACCAGTAAATTCCCTTGGGGTAAGGTTGGTTTCCAGATTGAACTTGCCCAGCTCTGTTCCCACCCAATCATGCTCTTTGAGTTTTTCCAGAGCTTCAATTGCTACCATTGCCGGTTTGTAATTGCTGAGATTTACCATCACCATTTCCTGCTCGGCTCCGATCCTGGTGATGTCGTTTTCAAACCAGTCGTTTTCGAGCATTTGTTCAAAAGAACGAACGTCGTCCAAAAGTGATTTGACAAATTTTTGCATTTGTCTCTGGTCCTTTACCAATGATACTCTCTGTTCTCCCATGATTTTTGTTTGCTTATCTTTCGATGTTATGACAAAAAGAAAAATTTAATCTCTTTGCCACAAAAAAACCAAATTTTCTATTCATTTCCCATCTAAAAGTGAGCCAAGTTTAAAAATGTATTAAAAAGTGACTCATATGCAGTGAAAAATCTGTTAAATCCCACTTAAATCCATGAAAAAGTTGTTACACGGAGACAAAGCCGGCGTTAGTAGTAAGAAATGGGGCTAAAAACCATCCAAATCCTTACATTTGCAATGTTTGATAAACGATTGAATGGGATACCCCTTTGCCAAAATGATGAAACAAAACTTTAGTTGGATATTGATTTTACCGTGTCTTTTGATGATTTCATCCTGTACAACATCTAAAAAGACAGCATCCGGTCCGGAATTGTTTTTATATTCCATGCACCAGGGACCCTGCTTTGGCTTTTGTCCGGTTTACGATTTGTTTGTTTACGAGAGCGGAAAAGTCGTGTGGGATGCCCGAAGATTTAACAAAACGAATGGAAAATTTGAAAAACAATTGAGTGATGCAGAACTCAAAACAATAAAAGAAGCTTTCAAAAAAGCAAACCTGTTTAAGATGCAGGATGAATACCCTACAGAAGTTGCCGATCTTCCCACCATCACATTGTCGGAAACCAAAAAAGGCAAGGTAAAAACGGTAAAGGGCAATGAGAAAATGCCGGAATCCTTTGAGCATTGCGTAGACCTTATGCGACAGCTTACCCAGAATGGTCCGTGGCTGATGGTTGAACAATATCAGGAGGATGAACCCCAAAGAAAAGTCCAAAAAGAGGAATACATTTACGATGAAATAATCATTGAGCCCAATGCAGGTACCAGTCTGCCTAAATGGTTCAGAGATAACGCCAATTACGGTATTCACTTAATCAGGAAAATCAGTCCGGATCTCAACTTATGGTTGATAGGATACGATAAAAATCAGTTGGAGCCCAAAATGATGCTTGATATGCTCAAAAAGGATTCATCCATTAAAACTGCCGAATTCAATAAAAAAACAGAAGAAAGAAATTAACCAAAATAAAGCAACACCATTTGTATGAAAATCAGAATAAGTTTACTGCTCATCCTTGCCGTCTTGTTGGCAGGAGAGATGCAGGCACAGCGAACAAGAACCAGTCGCAGGACCAGAGAGACGAGAGAAAAAGACACTACCAGCCTGGCAGATAATTTGGCTGGTGACATCAGGATTGGCAACATCAATATCCAGAACGGATTCCAACTTTCACTGAAGCCCAGTGTTGGCTACAAGTTTGGGAAAGTAGTTTCAGCCGGTTTAGGAGGCAGGTTTTTTTATCAGTTTATCAATGTATTTGCCGGCGATGACTTTTCGATACTTGATTACGGGGGCTTCGCCTATGCACGTGCCAAGTTGGGACAAAACTTTTATCTGCAGGGTGAATACGCCTATACAGATTTTGATTACAGCAAATCCTTTGGCGTACACTACAAAGTCTGGTATCCCGTGGTAGGAGGTGGTTACCTCAGTGGTGGAGACAACTGGAAGTACGGTCTGGAAGTCATGTTTCCCCTAAGTGGTGAAGCAAGGGATTACGGCCCCGTGCTTGAATATTGGATCAATATTGCCTACAAATTCTAATCTTTCTCTATCAGGACAAAGCATCGTTTGCTGCATCGCGAAGGATTTTTCCTCTGCTGAGGTAATCCTTGAGGGAATGCGCTGATTTTTTGATTTCGTCAACCTCTCCCTGGATGGCGTGGGTAAAGATCTCATTTTCAGCTTTGATCAACGTTTCATTTCTGTGACTTCTTGTATCATTTTCGAGCGCCAGTTTGTGGTTGACTTCCATTTTTCTGAGGGTAGTAATTTGTTTGTGGTCCAGGGCGAATTCATTTTCAATTTTATCCAGTACAAAATCATAGGGTGATCTTTCTGAAATTACCTTTACAAACATAGGGGCCGTTTCAATAGCGATGAAGAGCAACATGATAAAAATTCCGGCAATGTAAACCGCATGGGATTTGGCCGACACCCTGCTTAGAGCTTCCATTCGGGAAGCAAAACCTGTAAGTGCTACCTGCTGCATTTTGACGAGTGCATCATCCCGTTGTGCCAGCAATTTATTTTTTTCATTTTCTTTTTGTTGAATGAGGGGCGTATAATCTTTCAATTTGGCATCGTACTCATTTTCTGCCAGTAAGGCTGCCTGTTGTTTTGCTTTGTAAATAGGACCCATGTTCCTGATCTTTGATCCACCGGTACCATCTGCCTCTGCCAGGGCATCCCCCACTCGTGCATCTTTGGTTTTTTGGAATGCAGCCAATTCACTTTTGTATTGATTAATTTCATTGTCAAGACGGGTGAGTTCGCTTTTGAACCTTGCATTTAAAAGGTCTTCATGCTCTTTTCTTCTTTCCTGCTGCATGGATACAATTTCAGATTGAATTTCAGTATCAAAAATTTTGAGCTCAAGGGGCTTTGAAATAACCAGGCTTATGATAACCGCAAGTACGATTCTGGGCAAAGCAATGGACCAGTCCGCAATAAAGTTGTCCTTCTTTTTCATGCTGGAAACAATGTATCTGTCAAGGTTGAAAATGAGGGCACCCCACATCAATGCAAATAAAGTAGCAGAGAAAAAATTGCCGAATACGGTATAGAGTGCATAACCCGATGCAACCGTGGCAAATAGGCCGGTGAAAAAAACGGTAGCTCCTATCCCTACGTACTTATTGCGTTCAGTAGGTGTTTTTTCCAATATTGATTGATCGCAGCCTGAACAAAACAGGAAAAAAGAAGAAAGTGAACTCATGACGCAAGATTTAAAAGTTTGAGATGGATTTCATGCAGTAAGCGGAAAACAACCTTTCAACTCAGGAAAACTGATTTGTTTACAGTTGCGTTACGATACAAGCAGAATAACCGTTACACTTCAAAAATATTGTTCATGCAAAGGAAAAGCAGATATTTTTAGACGAAATCCATAAAAATCAGGACAAAACAGCATGGATTTTAATAACTCTCCAAATAAATAATTGAAATAATTCCAAAATTAAAATAAAATAGGGCGGATAATTTTTGTTTTAACCGTATTGAATTTTGTGACCAAACTTGCGTGAATCCATACAAAATAGAGTAAATTCGCTTGTAGATAGCATTAAAAATGAGGATAGAACCAACCCAACTAAAAGTAATCCTTCTGCTGCTGGTCCCGATCCTGTTTTTAGGAAAACTGGCCGGACAGGATACCATTCCTCCGGTCATTGTGACTCCCGGTATATCCAAAACAACCGGATGTGAAGGCAGTAACATCGTTGGTGAGTTTAACCAGTGGTACAGCACAGCCGGCGGAACAGTAGCCACAGACAACAGCGGGAATTTTGTCATTGTAGCAAATATTCCGTACAACCTAGCCTTGGCCAGACTCAATGCATCTGCTGATACGCTTTGCGGCAACACTAAAAATGTAGTACTCGAATTCAGGGCCATTGATTTGGCGAACAATGTTTCTGACCCCGTGATCATTTCATTCAGCGTTATCGACACCCTTCCACCGATCATTTTTGTTAAGCCCAATGCTTCGTCCATAGAATGTACCCAGACATCCCAGGATTCGCTCAACAACTGGCTCCAGAGCAAAGGAGGTGCAAAGGCCAGCGACATTTGCAGCCCTACGGTTGACTGGACTGTTTTTTACTACCAGACATCTACCGGCATCCGGGATTCTGCATCTATAGAAGATGGCCCCTATCCCCAAATTCCGGCAGGGGCCTGCAACTGGAATGTACTGGTGAGTTTCAAAGTTGTGGATGAATGTGGCAACCAAAGTGTAACACCGATAAGAACATTTGAAGTCAAGGATACCAAAGCACCTGTATTCTCAAATTTACCCGCCAATATCACTGTTAGCTGTGATCAGGTTCCTTTGCCCGCATTGATTACGGCAGAAGATGCCTGCGGAGGGCCAAGACCCATTACCTTTTCTGAAACCTCCACAAAACTGTCATCGCCTGTACAATGCGGTCATTACAACTACACCCTTACCCGAAAATGGACGGTATCAGATATTTGCGGTAATTCCAATAGCCACACCCAAATCATCATTGTTAAAGACACCATCGCCCCGGTTTTAAGTGGCATGAGTCCTCTTACCATATCATGTGATGAATTGAGTTTTCCTGATTCAACACTTCAAATGAAAAGTGATGCATGCAGTCCTACCTTTCTGAGTTATCAGGACACCTTTGTTTTGGGGAATAGCTGTGTATTTCAAACCAAAAGAACGTATACCGCAAGCGATGTATGCAACAATGTCAGAAGATTTGTGCAGGTATTGAATGTTAGAGATGATTTACCACCAAAAATAAGTGTGCCTGCGCAAAATATGGGCATTGAATGTGATCAGGCAACCAATGTACAGGCGGCCTTTGAAAGTTGGCTCATCAACATGGGAGGCAGTGCTGCCAATGATGTTTGTAATAGCGGCCTTCATCACTTTGTGGCTGTACCGGGAAGTTATGTACTGGGAGACACCAATTCTTACCCCGGCATTCACCCCGGCTTGTTGGACCCTTCCAATTGCCCGTCTGCCATACCCTTTTATACGAGAGGAGAGAGGGTCGACTTTGTTTATTATGATGACTGCGGAAATACCAGTGTTACTTCAGCATTCTTTGGATTAAGAGACAACACACCGCCCACCCTATCCAATTGTCAGGCACAGCTTACAGTCGAGACCAATGCCGGAAGTTGTGAGGCCAATGTACAATTTGCCATGCCGGAAGCACAAGACAATTGTTCGCAGTTTTCTTCACCCGTTGTAAGGACAGCCACGGCACCGATTACATCACCCGTGCCGGGCAGCAACGAATCGGTTGTCTTTGCGGTGGACCTCACTTTTGGTCCCTACCCTATTGGTGCGCTTTCTCCTATTGCAGCATCCACCTTGATCATAGACCTTGTCAATATCGATGCCGATGATGCCTCAGAGTTTTTCAACATAGTAGATGAAGATGGAAATTTGTTGGGAAGAACCAATAATACCGATGATCAATGCGGGGACGGAAGAACCGAAGATAACACCATTCCTACAGCCAAAGTTACCCAATGGCTGGCAGACGGATTGATCAAGTTTAAATTGATCCCCAACAATCCCGGTGATGCTGTACTTGCCATCAATGATGTTTGTACCGGAGCTAAGATCAATGGCAGCCTTACTATTCCGATCGACGCCAATAACCTGATCACAAGCAGGTACACCATCGAAGGATCAGGAGATACAGTGAATATAGTTCCTCCAGCCAATTTTACTTCGGTATTAGAAGCCGGAGAACACCAGGTTTCGTTTTTGTTCAGCGATTGTGGTGGAAACCTTAGCAAATGTACCACGCAAATTACGGTTACAGACAAGTTACCTCCAACGATTACCTGTCCTACAAATATTTCACCATTAACGGTAGATGCCAACTGTGAAGCCAATGTGGAAATTCCATTGGGTCTTTACATCACCGACAACTGCGGATTTGCAGCCGGGTACGATGAAACGGTGCCTGTATCCAATGAAGCCAGAAAAATTCAATTCAGGTATAATGAAGCAAGTGGGGTGCATCTCGCATTGAATAAAAACATAACTTTTCCAATTACCCCAACCATAAAGTTTCATGATCAGCCTGTGACCATTGAGGTCAATGCCTTTGGTGATTTCAATGATGCAACAGAGTTTTTTGACATCCTTGGAGAAGGAGGTTATGTATTGGGGAAAACCAAAAATTCAAGTGGTGCAGCCTGTGGCTTGTCGCACAATGTGTTTCAAATCCCTGCTGCCCTATACAACGATTGGGCGTCGGATGGAGAAGTAACCCTTACAGCTGTTGCCAACAACATGCCCGGTGAAGAAGGCAATGGCATCAATCCCTGCAATGCGCTCACCCCCACGCAAACCATAGACAACAGCAGCTTTCTTACCGCTCGTCTTATCGTAGGCAATCCTATCTTCATTTATAAAATTGATGATGGCAATGCCAACCTGCTTCCGGCCAATGATACTTTGTCGGCAACACTCTCCAACGGTAGTCACACCATCCGTTTTGAGGCAGCAGACAAAAGCGGGAACAAGGCAATATGTGAGACAACGATTCAGGTTTCGGACAATGTAGCTCCTGAAGCCAGATGCAAAGGTTTTGTGGTTCGTTTGCACCCCTCCGGTGAAAGTGCGTATACATTATCCCCGGATAGTATTGACAATGGCAGTAGAGATAATTGCTCTATCGACAGTACCTGGGTGGTCAACGGAGTCTATAATTGCGCTGATATTGGTTCAGAAAAAACAGCCATATTGTTTGTGCAGGATGAAAATGGCAACATTGCTTCCTGCAGTGCTGCTGTAAAAATTGAAGCTTCGATTTTGAAACCCAGTTTTACGGCGGGACTATGTGAGGGCGATACACTTAAATTATTTGCCAATTTACCTGCCGGTGGAAACCCCAACGTTTATTCTTATGAATGGTACCGAAACGATGTGTTGGTTTCAAACCTTGAAAACCCAAAATTTTCCAATGCCGGTTCAGGATTCAATGGCGTTTACAGAATATTGGCAAAAGGACTTGGCGGTTGTTTTGGAGAAGGACTGGTAACCGTGAACATACAACCCCTTACTACGCCCATTGTGAATTCTGATTCCGACAATTACTGTGACAACCAGAATGTAAAACTTACAACCAATACATTTACCGGTGATATCAGGTATGAATGGTATGAGGGCTTTCCTCCCAATGGAGTGCTGATAGGAAATACGACCAGTCCGGAACTGAATATCCAACCTGCTTCGGGCATTCACAACTACTATGTAATTGCTTTCAGCCAGAGTTGTACCTCGAATCCGAGTCCGACCCGCAGGCTGACCATTTATAAAAAACCGGTAGTAACATTGATTTCCACTTTTGAAAATGTATGCGAGGGTGGAAGTATACAGTTGGGTACCACTACAACGGGGCAAGAATACAAGTATAGCTGGACAGGTCCCAATGGCTTTGTAAGCAATTTGGCCAATCCCGCTGAAATAACCAATGTGCAAACGTCCAATCAGGGAAAATACCAATTGGTCATAAACATAGAAAACTGTAATTCCGATACAGCCACTACCAATGTTGTAGTTTTACCTACACCTCCCACACCTGAAATTACGGGCGAGAGCATTTATTGTGAAGGAACCACTTTTTCATTGGTGGTTAATAACCTGCCCACACAGGAAAAATATACATGGTATAAAGACGGCGTGAAATTCAGAGTGACCAATGACAATTCTCTTGAAATCCTCAATGTTTCGCCGAGTGCCACCGGACTTTGGCAAGTGATTGTAGAATCCAATGGCTGTTCATCAGATACGTCTGAAGGTAAGTTTATCAGTATTGATAATCTTAGCGTCATTGGTGCAGGCAATAGCGGTCCTGCGTGTGAAGGAGATACCATTGATCTGAATGCTACTTTTGTTCCCAACAGTACCTACAATTGGGAAGGACCCGGAGGATTTACCGCCATTGGTCAGTTTGTAAAGGCTCCTGCAAAATCGGGAGATTATTTTGTGACCATCACAACTACCACAGGATGCAAAAATATCACCTTTACATCGGTAGAAGTTAATTCGGCACCATCCATTACGGCACTGAGCAATACCAGTACTTTGTGTATGGATGGCAAGACAGATATTGTTTTTTCACCCAGCATTTTTCCGCCCGGCAATTATGAATACAAATGGACAGGTCCCAATGGTTTTGATCAAAAAGTGGCCAATGCTAAAATTGCCAATGCTACGCCTATCGTAAATGGGACTTATATCCTTACCGTATTCAACCGCAATTGCCCTTCCGATCCGGATACCAACACGATCAATATTCAACTCATTCCTTCGGCAGCTTCTCTGCTGGCACCTAACAGGGTTTGTGAAGGAGACAGCCTGGTACTGAGTACTTCTGCCATTGCAGACTTGTATGAATGGCATACACCGACCGGAATTTTTCAAACCACGACTCCGAAATTTGTAATCAACAACATTTCAGAAAGTGGTGAAGGTAATTACCATTGTCTGGTAAAAAAAGGAGACTGTTTTTCTACCGCTTTTGAAGTTAAATTTGTAACGGTGGATGCCAGGCCACTGGCTCCCGGCATAGATGGCAACAAAGTACTTTGTTTTGGTGATACCTTACAATTGAAACCCAATGTCACAGGAATTCAAAATGCCAATTGGAAAGGTCCGAACGGCATTATCAGCACAGGATTAAATCTGGTAATACCCAATGTCAGAGGCATCCACGAAGGAGGCTATCAATTGTCTGTTCAAAAAGATGGATGCTCCTCGCCATTTTCCCAGGTAACTTTTATTGAAGTAAAAGATTCCATTCCAGCTGCTGTTCCTGCAGAATCGGTATTGGCATTGTGCAAAAGCGGTGAAAGCCTTGTGTCGTTGTGTGTTGATGATTATGATGCCAATCTGGGCTATACCTTTGAATGGAGGTTGAAGGATGGTGCCATTCTGGGAACCACAGTACAAGAATGTTTGGAAATAAGCGCCTCAGCCTTCAAGGAAGGAGAGCAGCAAGTTGAAGTATGGGCATTTAAAGAAGGATGCAGGGCATTAACATCGGGCAATGTTGTAATCACCAAAAGGGAAGCACCCAAATTGCAAGCCTCTGCCAATTTTGATATTACTACGGTGTGCAGCAGTAACGGAACCCTGGAGTTGAATGCAGCCCATGAGTCACCGGTGGTGGATGTGCAGTGGACTTCCTTATCCGGCAACAACTCGATCGTAAGCCCCAATGCCGGCACTACTTTGGTTACTTCCTTTGAACCCGGCCTCAATGTTATTTTACTCAGCTACAGCAAAGAAGGATGCATTGATTTTTCAACCGATACCGTAAAGGTTTATTTGCTGGATGTGCCGGATGCAGAAAACGACAATTTTACATCACCGCTTAACGGCATCGTAGAATTTGATCCTCTGATTAATGA
>WBZP01003437.1_pt1 | contig 11064 bp, 10 predicted proteins | sample 5204301 | NCBI WGS metagenome assembly WBZP01 (sample SAMN12412401, study PRJNA552823) | activated sludge metagenome | isolation source: activated sludge from nitrification reactor of wastewater treatment plant... | place: USA: Pennsylvania | collected 2017
AGCAACTGCTTGAACAACTGAGGGCTCTGCGGCAAGGCGAAGAACTGGCCATCGTGGATGCGGCTGGGCACCAGGTAGTCGCGCGCACCTTCCGGCGTGCTCTTGGTGAGCATCGGCGTCTCGACGTCGATGAAGCCCTGCTCGTCGAGGAACTTGCGCACCTCGATGGCCACGCGGTAGCGCAGGCGCAGGTTCTTCTGCATCTCGGGCCGGCGCAGGTCCAGCACGCGGTGCGTCAGGCGCACCGTCTCGCTGAGGTTCTCGTCGTCCAGCGGGAAGGGCGGCGTGACGCTGGGGTTGAGCACCACCAGCTCGTGGCACAGCACCTCGACCTTGCCGCTGGTCAGGTTGGCGTTTTCGGTGCCGGCCGGGCGCGCGCGCACTCTGCCCACGACCTGCAGGCAGAACTCGTTGCGCACGTCCTCGGCGACCTTGAACGTCTCGGCACGGTCGGGGTCGCAGACGATCTGCACCAGGCCCTCGCGGTCGCGCAGGTCGATGAAGATCACGCCGCCGTGGTCGCGGCGACGGTGGGCCCAGCCCATCAGGGTCACGGTCTGGTCCATCAGCGCTTCGCTGACCAGGCCGCAGTAGGTGGTTCTCATGGCATCACTCCAAACGGAAACGGTCTCTTTGGGAAAAGGGGGGATCTGGACGGGGTGGCGCTGAAGGACCCGGGCACCGGGTGGTGCGCGTGGCCGTTGATGGGCTGGCTGGCTGCCTGGCCGAACCAGCCCCCTCAATTTCGCGCGGCCGCAGGGACCGGCACGGCGGGCGCCGCAGGCCCCACCACGCCCATGGAGATCACGTACTTGAGGGCCTCGTCGACACTCATGCGCAAGGGCAGGACATCGCCACGCGGCATCATCAGAAAGAAGCCCGAGGTCGGGTTGGGCGTGGTCGGCACGTACACGCTGACGTAGTCGCCCGCCAGATGGGCGGCGACCTCGCCGCTGGGCCGGCCGGTGACGAAGGCGATGGTCCAGGCACCGGCGCGCGGGTACTGCACCAGGACGGCCTCGCGAAAGGCGTTGCCGTTGGTCGAGAACAGCGTGTCGCTGACCTGCTTGACCGAGCTGTAGATGCTCTTGACGATGGGGATCTTGCCCAGGATCGTGTCCCACCGGCGTAGCCACCACTGGCCGACCATGTTGGCCGCGAAGACGCCTGTCAGCAGCAGGACAAGCAGCATGACCAGCACGCCCAGGCCGGGCACGTGGCGCAGCCGCTCCAGGCCGGCGCGTGCCGATTCGGGCAGCACCGCCTGCGTCGCCGAGAGCACGGAGGCGAACATGCCGTCCATCGCGCCCAGCATCCAGGACAGCACCCAGATCGTGATAGCCAGCGGCAGCCAGACGAGCAGACCGGCGACGAGGTATTTCTTCACGGGCGCAGCGTATTCAAGAGCTCAGGAACCCGAGCTTGGAGGCGCAGCCGCCGCCGCAGCGGCGGGGCTGGCCGGGGCCGCTGCATCAGCGGGTACCGCCGCGGCGGCACCCGCGGCAGTTGCCGGGGCTGGCGCTTCGCTTGCGGTCTTGCCTTCGCTCTTGTCCTCGCGCTTGTCATCACTCTTGGCCGCTGCCGGCTTGTTGCCGTCGCGGAAGTCGGTGACGTACCAGCCCGAGCCCTTGAGCTGGAAGCCCGCCGCGGTCAGTTGCTTGACGAAGGTGGCGGCCAGGCAGGCCGGGCACTCGCTGAGCACGGGGTCCGACAGCTTTTGCAGAACGTCCTGCGCGTGACCGCAAGCGGTGCATCGGTAGGCGTAGATGGGCATCGCTAAACCATTGATTCAAAAGGGTGAAAGTATAGGCTGGCTGGCCGTTCTCAAGGCCGTTGTGGCCAAGACCTCGGCGCGGCGGTGGGGTCAGTGCAGCCAGTTGAGCATCAGCCGAGTCGCCAGCAGCCCGCCGACGAAGCCCACGACGGCCCACAGCAGGGCCTGCAGGAGGCCATTCGTGCGCCGCTGTTCGGCCAGCAGGGCCAGCAAGGCGTCGTTGCCGCGTGGTGCCGATTGTTGTTGCAGCGCCCCGTGCACCAGGCGCGGCAGTTCAGGCACCATCTGCGCGTAGCGTGGCGCCTCGCGCTTGAGCCGCTCCAGCAGGCCGCGCCAGCCGATCTGATCGTTCATCCAGCGTTCCAGGAACGGCTTGGCGGTGACGTAGAGGTCCAGATCAGGGTCGAGCTGGCGGCCCAGACCTTCGATGTTGAGCAGCGTCTTCTGCAGCAGTACGAGTTGGGGCTGGATCTGCACGTTGAAACGCCGCGAAGCCTGGAACAGTCGCAGCAGCACCTGGCCGAACGAGATGTCCTTCAAGGGTCGGTCGGTCTGCGGCTCGCACACCGCGCGCACGGCTCCTTCCAGCGCATCGACGCGTGTGTCCGGCGGCACCCAGCCGGCTTCGATGTGCAGCTCGGCCACCCGCTTGTAGTCGCGCTGGAAGAAGGCGATGAAGTTGTAGGCCAGGTACTCCTTGTCGCTCTCGGTCAGGCTGCCGATGATCCCGAAATCCAGCGCGATGTAGCGGCCAAACGTCGCGGGGTCCAGGCTGACCTGGATGTTGCCGGGGTGCATGTCGGCATGGAAGAAGCCGTCGCGGAAGACCTGGGTGAAGAAGACCGTGACACCGTCACGCGCCAGCTTCTTGATGTCCACTCCGGCACTGCGCAGGCGTTCGAGCTGGTTGATCGGCACGCCGTGCATGCGCTGCATCACGATCACGCCGGGGGTGCACAGCTCCCAGACCATTTCCGGCACCAGCACAAGCCCCTCCATGTTGCGGCGCAGTTGCGCGGCATTGGCTGCTTCGCGCACGAGGTCCAGTTCGTCATGCAGGTAGCCGTCGAACTCGGCGACCACGTCGCGCGGGCGCAGCCGCTTGGCTTCGCCGGAAAGCCACTCGACCCAGCGCGCCAGCGTGTGCAGCAGGGTCAGGTCCTGGTTGATGACCTGCAGCATGCCGGGGCGCAGCACCTTCACGGCCACCTGCCGGCCGTCCTTGAGCACCGCGAAGTGCACCTGGGCGATGGAGGCGCTGGCCACGGGCTCGGTCTCGAAGCTCTCGAACAGTGCATCGATGGGTTGGCCGAAGGCCTTTTCCACGAGGGCCCGCGATTGCGCCGCCGGAAAGGGTGGCACGCGGTCCTGCAACCTGGCCAGCTCGTCGGCCACCTCCAGCGGGATCAGATCCCGGCGCGTGGACAGCACCTGCCCGAACTTCACGAAGATGGGGCCGAGCCTCTCCAGTCCCCGGCGCAGCCGCTCGCCGCGCGGCGCGTCCAGCCGCCGGCCCAGCGTGACCAGACGCACCAGCGCCCGCACCCAGCGTTGCCGGAAGGCGCTGAGCGCCACCTCGTCCAGCCCGAACCGCAGGACGATGACGATGATGAAGATCAGACGCCCGAAATGCGCCATCGACTGCCTGTTCGCACTGCGGGGTTGGCCACGCTGGCGCGGCTCATGGCATGTCCGGGCTCACGCACCCGGCCACAGGCGCCCTGCCAAACCCACCATGCCCCTGGAAGCCAGCCGCACGCCGGCTGCCAGCGCGCGCCCCAGCGGCGCCAGCTGTTGCGCCACCAGCGGCCCGAACAGGCGCTCCAGGTCGGCCGCGACGTCCCAGCGCAGGTTCTGCATCAGCCAGTTCATATCGCCAGCGAGCTGCGCATCCCCGTCGATCTGCACCTGCGCCGCTTCACCGGCCATCGCCTGCGCGACCAGCAGCGCCGGGTTGGACGCATCCAGTCGCACCCCCAGGTCGGGCAGGGTGGGATCCGGCTGGGTGAATTCTTCCAACAGACCGGCTGGCGTGATGCGCCAGGCCAGCACCGGGGGCGGCGGAAGCAGCGCAGGCCATCCCTGCAGCGTCACGGCTACCGTGCGGCCCGCGTGCGGCGTCAGCCGTTCGGTGGCGACACGTTCGCTGGACAGCACATGGTTGAGCAACAGGGTCAGGCGCGAAGCCAGGGCCGGCGCCACCAAGGCGTGAAGTCTTTGCAACATCTGGCGATTGTAGGCAGCGTGGCCTGCCGCGGTGCCTCCGCCTGGCCCGCCAGCGATGTGGATTGCGTGAGAATCGCCGGCTTGCCTTAGCGCGCGCCGAACACTGCACCAACAGCCGCGGCAGCGAGCCGCACCTCAACCAGCTCCTGCGCCGATCGATGTTTGAAGACCGAGGGTACAAACGCACCTTCTACAGCGCGCCGCAGTCGGTGACCTCGCTGGTGGCGGCCTTCCTCGAACCCAGCCTCTCGGTGTTGGTGTTCGTAGCCGCCTCGAGTGGCTTCGGCGAACCCATCGTGCGGGCCGATCTGACGCTGTGCCTGCTGGTCTTCGCACTCACCTTTCCCGGCCGCAACCGGTTCTGGGACCGACCCCTGAACGCCGCGGTGGACATAGCCACCTCCTGGCTGAGCCTGCTGTTCATCCTGCTGCTGTGCGGCTACGCCGTGCGCAGCCTGGAGCTCTTCAACGCCGCCGTCCTGCTGTGGTGGGCCCTGGCCACGCCGGTGCTGCAGTGGCTGGCCTACTTCGCCGGGCGGCGCACGCTGCGCCACCTGGCCCAGCGGCCGCAGAACCGGCGTTCTGCCGTGGTGGTGGGTGCCGGAACGCTGGGCGTGAAGGTAGCGCGGGCGTTCGTTGCACGCGGCAATATCGGGCTGCAGTTCCTGGGCTACTTTGACGACCGGGCGGACGATCGTGTGGACCGCGAGGCCGCGGGCGTGCGCCTGGGCAACCTGCGCCAGCTCGCTCCCTTCGTCCGCGAGCGTGGCGTGCAGGAGGTCTACATCACGCTGCCGCTGGGTTCGCAACCACGCATCGTGGAACTGATGGAACAGGTGCAAGGCACCACTGCCAGCGTCTTTTTTGTGCCCGACGTGTTTGGGATCAGCATCATCCAGGGCCGCCTGCAGGACATGAACGGGGTGCCAGTGGTGGGCCTGTGCGAAACGCCGTTCACCGGAACCAACCGGCTGGTCAAGCGGCTGTCGGATCTGGTCCTGGCCAGTCTCATCCTGCTGGTCACTGCACCGCTGCTGCTGGCCATATCGCTGGGCGTGAAGCTCAGCTCAGCGGGGCCGGTGTTCTTCCGTCAACGGCGCAATGGCCTGGATGGCGAGGAGATCGTGGTGTACAAGTTCCGCTCGATGCGCGCGCAGGAAGACGGGGCGGTGGTGCAACAGGCGATCAAGGACGACCCGCGGGTGACCCGCTTCGGAGCCTGGATCCGCCGCACCTCACTGGACGAACTGCCACAGCTCTTCAACGTGCTGCAGGGCCGCATGAGCATCGTCGGCCCACGCCCACATGCCGTGGCCCACAACGAGGTGTACCGACGCATCATCAAGGCCTACATGGTGCGGCACAAGGTCAAGCCCGGTATCACGGGCTGGGCGCAGATCCACGGCCATCGGGGCGAGACCGATACGCTGGAGAAGATGCGCGCCCGGGTGGAATACGACCTGGAGTACCTTCGCAACTGGTCACTGGGTCTGGACTTGCAGATCATCGCGCGCACCATCAAGCTCGTGTTCATTGACCGCAACGCCTACTGAACCGTGCAGATCAACGCATGAAGCAGCCAGCCCGACTCGTCGTAGCCACCCTGATGCTACCCATCTGGCTGGCCCTGGCCGGCGCGGCCCAGGCCCAGAGCAGCCCCTGGTTCGTCGCCGGATCGGTCAACCTGGGACACGAGTCCAACCTGCTGCGCCTGGCCAAGGGCCAGTCGGCACCCGAGGGCTACAGCAAGTCCGATCGACTGACCAGCACGGCATTGCTGGCCGGGCTGGACCAGGCCATTTCGCGTCAACGCATCCTTGGCAATGTGGTGCTGCGCGACAACCGGTTCGCCGACAACCGCCTCTACGACAACCAGGCTTATTCGGCCAGGCTGGGGCTCGAATGGTCAACCGCCAGGCGCCTGTCGGGAAGCCTGGCCGGCAGTGCCAGTCGCAGCCTGTCGAGCTTCAACCTGCAGGAAATCGGCCTCCTGCAACAGAAGAACCTGGAGCAGGTGCAGGCGCTGGATGCAACGCTGCGCCTGGGACTGGAATCGCGCCTGGCACTGGAAGTTGGCCTCGGCACGCAGCGCGTGAAGAACTCGTTGGACATTGCCGCGGTTCAGGCGCGCAACTACGAGCAGGACGCGGCTTCCCTTGGCCTGCGTTGGCGACCGGGTGCCGCCACCAGCCTGGGCCTGGCCCTGCGTGGCACGCAGGGCCGTTACCCGAGATTCCGTTCAGGCAACGATGGTCGGTACGAGGCCGATCGCTTCAAGCGCCGCGACATCGACCTGAGTGCCGCGCTCGACCCCGGGGGCGCCAGCAAATTCGACCTGCGGCTGAGCAGCGGCACGACCGAGTACGACCTGGCCACCCAGCGCAACTACAGCGGTCTGACCGGAAGCCTGGGTTGGGGTTGGCAAGTCAGCGGCAAGCTTGCCCTCAGCGTGCGACTGACGCGCGAAACCGGGCAGGATTCGTACGCCACCAGCAGCTTCTTCGGCACCCCCGGCACGACGGACTACAGCCGCGTTACCGATGCCCTGCGCGTGAAGGGCGACTACGCCCTCTCGTCCAAGCTCGCCTTCAGCCTGGCCTGGCTGTGGGCTGATCGCGACCTGGTACGCACGCAGCCTTCGTTGCTGGGCACATCCCAGGCCGAGGGTCGGGAGCGCACGCAGTGGCTCTCTCTGGGCGTGCGCTGGGCTCCTCTGCGCAGCTTGTCGCTGGGCTGCGACCTGTCCGAAGAGCGGCGCCGCGGCAGCGGTGCGCTGGGCACGGACCTCGCGGCCCGATCCTTCGGCTGCTTCGGCCAGTTCACGTTGCAATGACCGGTTCGTCCTGATGCACACCATCCTGCTCACCGGCGCTGCCGGCTACATCGGTTCCCACACCTGGCTGGCGCTGCTGGCGGCTGGCTTCCGCGTCGTCGGCGTCGACGACTTCTCCAACAGCTCACCCGAGGTGCTGCGCCGGCTGCAGGCGCTGTCCGGCCAGACACCGGTGTTCGAACGCGCCGATGTCTGCGACGAGGTCGCCATGCAGTCGGTGTTCGAGCGCCACCGCATTGCCGCAACGGTGCACTTCGCGGCCTTCAAGGCGGTGGGCGAGTCGACCACCCGGCCGCTGGACTACTACCGCAACAACCTGGGCGGCCTGCTCACCGTGTGCCGCGTGATGCAGCGTCACGGCGTCGGGCGTTTCGTGTTCAGCTCCAGCGCGACGGTCTATGGCCAGGCCGAACGCCTGCCGTTGACCGAGGACTCACCGCTGTCGGCCACTAACCCCTATGGCCAGACCAAGCTGATGGGGGAGCAGATCCTGCGTGACCAGGAAGCCGCCGCGGCTGGCTGGCAGACTGCCATTCTTCGCTACTTCAACCCGGTGGGCGCACACGAAAGCGGTCACATCGGCGAGGACCCGCGCGGCCTGCCCAACAACCTGATGCCCTTTGTGGCCCAGGTTGCGGTGGGCCGCCTGCCGCGGCTGGCGGTCTTCGGCAATGACTACCCGACGCCGGACGGCACCGGGGTGCGCGACTACATCCACGTCGAAGACCTGGCCGAGGGCCACGTTGCCGCCTTGCGCCGGCTGCTGGACCATCCCGGTTCGCTGACCGTGAACCTGGGCACCGGGCGCGGCAGCAGCGTGCTGGAGGTGGTGGCAGCCTACGCCCGGGCCAGCGGGCGCGAGGTGCCCTACGAGGTCAAGGCGCGCCGAGCCGGCGACGTGGCCGCCTGTTACGCCGATCCATCGCTGGCCAGAGCCCTGCTGGGCTGGCAGGCCCGCCATGACCTGGGCCGCATGTGTGCCGACAGCTGGCGCTGGCAGTCCCTGAACCCCGAAGGTTATCCAGCATGAACCCTGCACCGATTCCCATCCTGCCCGTCATCATGGCCGGTGGCTCCGGCACGCGCTTGTGGCCGCTGTCGCGCTCCGGCTTTCCCAAGCAGTTCCTGGTGCTGTCGGGCAACACCAGCCTGTTCCAACAGGCCGCCTCGCGCTTGATGGGGCTGGCCGACGCACAGCTGGCCGTGGCTGCGCCGCTGGTGGTGGGCAACGAGGAGCACCGCTTCCTGGTGCTGGACCAGTTGCGCGAGTTGAAGACCGAACCTTCGGCCGTGATGCTGGAGCCGATGGGCCGAAACACCGCGCCGGCCGTCACGCTGGCTGCGCTGCAGGCCCTGGAAGGCGGCAGTGACCCGGTGTTGGTGGTCACCCCGGCCGACCAGACGGTGGCCGACGATCAGGCCTTCAGCGCATCGTTGAGACGTGCCGTGCTGAGTGCGGCCACAGGCGCCATCAACATCCTGGGCGTGACACCGGACCGGCCCGAGACCGGCTATGGCTACATCCGTGCCGAAGGCGGCAAGGTGGCGCAGTTCGTCGAAAAGCCCGACCTGGCGACGGCACAGAAATACCTGCGCACCGGCGGGTACTTCTGGAATGCCGGCATGTTCGTGCTCAAGGCCAGCGTGTGGATGGACGCGCTGGGTCGCTTTCGCCCCGACATCGCCACCGCCTGCCGCAAGGCCTTTGCCGTGCGCGAGACCGACGCCAAGTTCATCCGCCCGGGCAAGGAACAGTTTGCCGCCGTACCCAGCGAGAGCGTGGACTACGCGGTGATGGAGAAGTGCCCCGGCGTGCTGGACATTCGCATGGAGCCGCTGGCCGCCGGCTGGAACGATCTGGGGGCCTGGGAAGCCGTCTGGCAGGTGGCCCGCAAGGACGCCCAGGGCAACGCCACCGTGGGTGACGCCATCGTCAGCGACAGCCGCAACGTGCTGGTGCATGCCACCAGTCGCCTCGTCAGCGCCGTGGGCCTGCAGGACGTGATCGTGGTGGAAACGCCGGATGCCGTTCTGGTGGCCAGCCGCGAAAAGAGCCAGGACGTCAAGAACATCGTCGCGCAGCTGGGTCGCGAACAGCGGGGCGAGCATGCGCTGCACCGCAAGGTGCATCGCCCTTGGGGCTGGTACGACGGCATCGACGAGGGGCCCAGGCATCAGGTCAAGCGCATCCTGGTCAAGCCCGGTGCCAGCTTGAGCCTGCAGATGCACCACCACCGCGCCGAGCACTGGATCGTGGTCAGCGGCACCGCCGAGGTGACCAATGGCGACAAGGTGATCCTGCTGACCGAGAACCAGAGCACCTACATCCCGCTCGGCCAGAGCCACCGACTGGCCAACCCGGGCAAGGTGCCGCTGGAGATCATCGAAGTCCAGTCGGGCAGCTACCTGGGGGAAGACGATATCGTGCGCTTCGAAGACACCTACGGAAGGGCAGCCAAGTGAGCCTCCTCGTCACCGGCGGCGCCGGCTTCATCGGCAGCAACTTCGTGCTGGACTGGCTTGCCGCATCCGACGAACCCATCGTCAACCTCGACGCACTGACCTATGCCGGCAACCTGCGCAACCTGGCCTCGCTGCAGGGCGATCGGCGCCACCGCTTCGTGCAGGGCGACATCACCGACCGTGCGCTGCTGGACCAGCTGTTCGCCGAACACCGCCCGCGCGCCGTGGTGCACTTTGCGGCCGAGAGCCATGTCGACCGCAGCATCCACGGCCCCGGCGCATTCATGAAGACCAACGTCGAAGGCACGTTCCATCTGCTGGAAGCGGCACGCGGACATTGGCAGGCCCTGCCGGGCGGCGAGCGCGAGGCCTTTCGCTTCCACCACGTCAGCACCGACGAGGTCTATGGCAGCCTGGCCCCCGATGCGTCCGCCTTCACCGAGCGCCACCCCTACGAACCCAACAGCCCCTACAGCGCCAGCAAGGCCGCCAGCGACCATCTCGTGCGGGCCTGGCACCACACCTACGGGCTGCCGGTGACCACCAGCAACTGCAGCAACAACTACGGGCCCTATCACTTCCCCGAAAAATTGATCCCGCTGATGATCGTCAACGCGCTGGCCGGCAAGTCATTGCCCATCTACGGTGACGGCCAGCAGGTGCGCGACTGGCTCTTCGTATCGGACCACTGCAGCGCCATCCGAACCGTGCTGGCCAAGGGCCGGCCCGGCGAGGTCTACAACGTCGGCGGCTGGAACGAAAAGACCAACCTGGAGATCGTGCACACGGTGTGCGCGTTGCTGGACGAACTCAGGCCCAGCGTCGAGGGCCCCTACCGGCGACTGATCACCTACGTGAAGGACCGCCCGGGACACGACCGCCGCTACGCCATCGACGCGGGCAAGATCGAAGCCGAACTGGGCTGGCGCCCGGCCGAGACCTTTGACACCGGCATCCGCAAGACCGTGGCCTGGTACCTGGCCCATGCCGATTGGGTAGCCGAAGTGCAAAGTGGTTCCTACCGCGACTGGCTCAGCAAGCAATACGGCGCCTGAGCATGAAGATCCTGCTGCTGGGCAAGAACGGCCAGGTGGGCTGGGAGCTGCAGCGCGCGCTGGCCCCGCTGGGCGACGTGGTGGCCTGCGACTTCGACAGCCCAGGCGCCCTGTGCGCCGACTTTTCGCAACCCGAATCGCTGCGAGCGCTGCTGCAGCGCGAGCGCCCGGACCTGGTCGTCAACGCCGCGGCGCACACCGCGGTGGACAAGGCCGAATCCGAACCCGACCTGGCACGCACCATCAACGCCACCGCACCGGGCGTGATCGCCGAACAAGCGGCGGCGCTGGGCGCGACCCTCGTGCACTACAGCACCGACTACGTCTTCGACGGCAGCGGCGATGCGGCACGCGATGAATCCGCGCCCACCGCGCCGCTGAGCGTCTACGGCGGCACCAAGCTCGAAGGCGAAGAACGGATCCGCGCCAGCGGCTGCCGCCACCTGATCCTGCGCACGAGTTGGGTCTATGCGGCACGCGGCGGCAACTTCGCTCGCACCATGCTGCGTCTGGCCGCCGAGCGCGACGAGCTGAAGGTGATCGACGACCAGATCGGCGCGCCCACCGGCGCCGACCTGCTGGCCGATGTGACCGCACATGCCGTGCGTCGCTTGCTCGTCGACCCGGCCCTGGCCGGCACCTACCACTGCGTGGCCGGCGGCGAGACCAGCTGGCATGGTTATGCGCGGAAGGTGATCGAATGGGCCCGCACG
>WBZP01006929.1_pt1 | contig 11064 bp, 17 predicted proteins | sample 5204301 | NCBI WGS metagenome assembly WBZP01 (sample SAMN12412401, study PRJNA552823) | activated sludge metagenome | isolation source: activated sludge from nitrification reactor of wastewater treatment plant... | place: USA: Pennsylvania | collected 2017
GCCTGAGCCGGAAGGACTTGAGCCGTGTACACTCATCCGCGACTATTATACGGAACGGAAAGTGAGCACCGTAGTGCTCAACTAGCCAGGGGAGATTCTGGTAATTACAGGCGTACACACTGGTGTCACATTTTAATGCTGCTAACCGTTCTTTTTCAACTCCGGTAATCGGAGTGACATCAATGTGCCTTAAGTGCCGCCACTTCTGGGCCTCTTGAGGCCATACGCTTGTACAGACTCTTAAGGGCGCGAGTATCAACGTAGGGTGCGTTTCGCCAGATAGGTAAAGCGCATCCAGTGCGGTCAACGTGCTAACCGTCTTCCCACTCCCCATAGATGAGAAAACGCACCCCCTCGGGACATTAAGGACATGATCTATTATCCTCTGCTGGTAATCGTGCGGCGTAAATTCTCTCCTCATAATGGCCGCTCGCTGCCGTGATTCTCGTGGAAACCTAGTTCTATTTCGGCTTGTTCCCTGGCTAATGCGGCGGATTCTAGATCTGGAAAACTTCCTAAGTAATTTAATCGGCCTTCATGTCGTATTTGCGCCATAAACCCGCCTGTATTCCTATCACGATAAACACCCATTACTCCGGTTGTATTGTTTTTAGGCTTACGTCTATTGCGGCAGTTCTCAATACGGCTTACTTGCCTGAGATTCAATATTCTGTTGTCCAGGCCATTACCGTTTATATGATCTATTTCGCACAACGGTAAATGTCCATAGACGTATAACCATGCTAACTTATGCGCTCGCATTCTTTTACTCTTTATATGTATTCTGAGATAATTTTTCCCGCCGCCTTCGCGTACTGATCCGGCTATCGTTCCAATCCTGGCGGTACCCGCCCTGGTTTTCGACCAAGTAAATAACCCCGTTTCTGGATCATAATGTAATAGCTTCTTAAGTTCTTCTTGTGTTAACATGTCAACTCGCTGATTAATTTTTCAACGCCTTCCAGTGAATCTATAACCTCTACTCTCATACCGGCGGCTCTCATTTTTGTATGTTCTCTCAGTTGATTCTCTCGCGGCTTTTCGCCCGGTGCTTTTAACTCGGCATAAATACCGCCTTGAGCGAATATCAGGCGATCCGGGGCACCATCGCGCCCGATCCACTGGACTTTTCTGGTTTCTATTCCGATTCTTTTGAGTTCTTTGATTAGATAGTTTTCTATTTGGGATTCGCGCATAGCTCGCCTAATTCGTCAAGTTTTTCTTTTGCGTACTCGGTGTTTTGGTTAATCTCATTTTGAGATTGTTCGATCTGCGCTAAAATATCTTTCTTTATCTGTTTAGCGTGGTCGGTTCTAACGTCTAGTGAATTGACTAGATACCGGATATTGTAAAGATAATTCTCAGGGTATAAAGCGCAGCGTACTTCTTGCTGGCAATCGTTAGCGGCTTCAACTATTGATTCTATATCCTCCGCAGCTTGCGCCCACTCCTCTATAATCGGGTGTACTTGCAATTCTTCATGTTGTCTTACCGCTTCAAGTGGTGATAAATTTCCGTTTATGTAAAAGCTCATTTCTTCTCCCAAAACCAAAATTTACGAACGAAACGGGTAATCGTTCTTGACGATAGCGAGCCGGACATTACCAAGTCGCCTGTCATTCTATTTTCAAAGCGTAAACGACCTTTTTCTATTTTTATCTGGACTGACGGAATGACGCGATTTCCTTTCTGGAATAGACCTTCTTCAGTTACCGATGCGCCGTATTCAGCTAGTGCGAGGTTTAAAAATGCTCTCTGTTCTTGATCCATGTTTATCTCCTAATTGATGTAAGGATTGTAAACTATTATTTAATTCTTTGTCAATTATTTTCGATAACGTAGTGACTCAAAACCCGCAGCCGCCAGTGGTAGCCCCTTCGTCCAGGGTTCGCCTGCTGCCATTATTTGACTGAGTTCGCTAACGCTTTTGTTCTGTTCAGTCTCAGTTACCAGCTCATCATGCACGTGTAGCACAATCGGGAACCCGGCGGCTTCAGCACGCGGCATAGAGTCGTACAGCACATCACGGGCGCTGCTCTGACAAATGTTCTCCACAAATTTCGCGCCGTAGCTGCGTATCTCTTGCCATTGTCTGGTGTATTGGTCGATACCGTAATAACTTAAACCCTTCTCAGAATCGTATTTAGCAAACGGATAGCACAGATACCGACCTGATGGTAAGCGAACCCGCAGCCATGCGCCTTTTATGTCCACAATCAGTAAGCCCACTTCCTGCGGCTTTTTAGTCAGTATCGCGAGTTCAGCAGCGTTCTGCATATCACCCCATAATTTAGCTATGTTACTGTTTGAGTTTCTCCAAAGACGTTTCAACGTGTCGCACATAACGAAAGCTTTGTCCGATAGCGCGTACCTCGGGCGTTTAGTATCTTTTGCCCATTCTAAAAAGTTGTATGATTCTTCAACGGTGTTTTTCGGTAGAGTCTCGAAAATATCATCGGCTAATTTTTCCAGGTCGAAGCCATATCCGGCGGCCCCCGTAACAAAACCGCCGACACCTGAACCGTAAGAAAGCATTAATTCCATTACTTTCCCTATTGCGCGCTGATCCTTTGTCACGCTTTCAACATCTACTTTAAACGCCTTCGCATAGGCTAGATTATAAAGATCGTGCCCCGTGCCCGCGTCAAAATCTCTGAAGGCTTGCAGTTTCCATTCTTCATTTGCGTACCATGCCACCTTGCGGCCCTCAATATTCGATAAGTCACTTATGCACAATTTCTTGCTCGGTGCGGCTATCAATGTTTTTCTAATGGCACTACTAGCCAGGTGCATGACATTGGGAAAAACTAAATCTTCGGCATCCAGACGCATTAACTCGATACCTTCATCAATCAGGCGATCCGGCAATAATCCCCGGCTCGGTAAGTTTTGCGGCTGGAATCCACGTCCGCCTGCTCGTCTCGTACGTGCGGCTCCCGCAAACTGAATACCACCACGGAAGCGGTCATCGTCGTTCGCACGTTTCAGCAATGCCGTGTATTTAGCTGTACTGGATGAGCTTGCCTGCTGCCGGACACGCAGCAACTCTTTAACTGGCTCGGGAATGTCGTCATCATCCAGGGTTTTGCTTACTTGCGCTTTTGTCATCCCGTCAAGAAATACACCATGCTCCCGCAGTACATAGTCAATGGTCGCCTGTACTTGTGTTGTACTGGATAACGCACCGCCGGTCATTTCTTTGGTCTCATCGGCCAGTGATAGCTTCGCACGGTCAACTGCTCGTAAAACAGACTCTGCCATCGGGCGGTCGATCATCACACCCCGATCGTTAATCTTCTGGTCAAGGTGCCATAAACTTAACTCAGGCTCTTTCGGGTAATTCCAGCATGGCATCTTTTTCTGAATCGCGCGCATAGCCTCGATGTCAGACTTGGCGTAGTCAATAAAGCGCGCCCATTCTTCCGGGTGTGTTTCCCGTGTCGCTCTCCTGATTTTGCTGTTTTTTGGTCGTGGCTTACAGAATAACTGAATTAGTCTCTTACCGTCTTTGATCTTTGCTTTATCAGCACCTATTTTATAAATTTCGCAAAGTTTATCAAGCGAACCCGGCAAGCCGTGAGAGAATGCTTGTACCATTGTGCATTGCCAGTCTGTTATTTTTGTCTCTATCGTGCAAGTAGCGTCGAACACTACGCGGTCAAACATTGCGTTATGCGCAACGAATTTATGTTCGCCTGAGTAAGCTGCTTCTGCCAGATCGTGCGGTATCAGCGGCTCCGCTGTCAAATCCCAAACGTTCACCGGCCCGTCGTCAATTGCGTACGTGATTATCATAACTTCGCAATTTGCTGCGTAGACGTAAGTTCCCCGGCTCTTCAAATCTACCTCGGAATAAGTTTCGCAGTCAATCCACAGTTTCATAATCTTAATCTTCCATAGATTCACAACCCTGTTGCATACGCTTACGGGTTGAATCATTACGTAATGCAACTAAACCACACCCAGTGCAGTAAACCCAACTGCATATTTTACCGTCCCAACGGTGTGGAACAGTTTTAAACTTTTTCGCGTTTGCTATCTTCGCCTGATATGCTTGTGCTTTGGTAGCCATAATTTAGAACCGCCCTTTCGAGCGGCTGTTAGTTTTAGACTAAATCGTCATCGTCGTTTATGTCAGTGTCAAGGTCTGGTAGATCGTCAACGTTCGGCACGCTACCGGCGAATGGTTCGCCATCAGCCACGAACTGAACAACGTTCAATGTCGCCCGTATGCCCGGATAATCCCCGGCTTGAATCCAAATATCTACGATAGCATTAACGTAGCAACCGGCATACGGTTTGCCGGATTCAACGGTCAACTGTTGTTTTGCTCGATCTACGATCTTGGGCGGCATCTGGTCGGCGTTACGGTGTGCGGTCAATGCCATCATGCCGTCGTAGCCGTCATACTCCGAGTCGTCACCATCCATGTAGCAGCATTTACCCTTCTGGCCTAGATATTTTTTCAGATTGGCATCTGCCTTACTCTCCCACGCTTCCTTCGCTGCGTCTTGGATGGCTTGGTTTACCAGCTTGTCGGTTTCTGATCCTTTCTCGACCAAGAATGAGGCGCTGAATCGCGCTTTACCTTGACCCTTAAATTGTTTCGCTACGAACAAATCAGGGAAACTCAAACGTACATTTTGTAATACTACTTTCATTTTCTACTCTCCTATTAAATCGTCATAAATATTACTAAAATCATCTGGCAACATGTCCAGTTCGGGTTTTACTTCTACTGCTTTTCTCTTGTCACTTTCTGCTACTAACTGTAATTTACCTTCCGATCTGGTAATAAGTTCTTCAAGTTTCGGCCATTGCCGCTTACCGATTACGCCTTCCTTGTAGAGTTTCTCCGCTGTCGTTGGGCTGATAACATCGTATTTATACATCTGGTCATGCTTTAACCGGATAGCTTTCAGTGCAGCTTCTGCTGCTTCTTTATCCTGCCATTGCCGGTTTCCCTGCCGCCCTTCCACTACTTTGTAGCCGGGTATCTTCTGCCCTTGCTCTACGGCCAAGACGTAGGCTTCCGTTTCTACCGCGTCACACCATTTGCGAATAATCGGAATTCTTTCCAGCTTGCTACTCAATCCCGGTTCTGGCTTTACTTCATCCGGCAACATATCGAGGACATATTCACTTAACGCCGGACAGATAGCCTGGGCTTTACAGTAATGCTTCGAGCAATGTTCCCCCGGGTTTAAACTTGTTTCCCCGACTTGCACCTGTCTTGCGCGTTCCTTTATCGCCATCCATTTCTCGCGCAATTCAGGGATAGTGTAGACCACCTCATTTACCAGATTGAGTCTGGGCTGGTGGATCATAAGCCGGTACTTATCCGGCTGCGCACCGTTAACGCTACGATATTGGTAATCGCCCCACGCGTAACAAAGTAGCTGTAAATTGTTTTCTGCTGCTACTTCGTTATAACCATATTTCAGGTCGTGAATCTGTATCTCCCGGCCTTCGGGCGTTATCGACCAGCTTATGCAGTCAGGTGTGCCCTCGGCTTCGGGATAGCCTAGCAGGTCGGATAGACCGTATTTCTCCTCTACGTGCTCTATACTAAAAACACTAACCGCGTCTGTGTATTTTCTCACATGGTCTAGCATTTCTCGGTCATACGTGATTATCGGATTATCAGTATCTGCGATTGCCGGTTGCACATTACGGTCGTCGTCAATCTCCCACGTTGTGCCAAATTTTGGCAGCGATTCCTGATTGAGTATCTTAGCAGCTATCCAGTGCGCAACTGTACCTTCATCGGCTGCGGACGTATCGCCCTCCGGTCTGCCCTCTTCCATTGCCGGCGATCCGGTACAGTTAAACCACTTCCCCGCTGCACTCGGTCTTATCGGTATCATTTCAGCGCTTCCAGAAATTCTTGATAACGTGCTTCCGGCAACTGTTCTTGGGTTAGCTTGCCTTTAATGCCGAACTTGGTTAATACTTCGGCTGCCTTGTCACGTCCGTTTTTACCGATGAACTGGCGGAACGCTGTTACCGTGTCCTCGTATTTAAGTGGTGGAAGGTCGGCAATTCCCGATTGTTTTTCTTCTTTTATACGTGCCCTCTCTGCGGCTTCTCTTGCGTTTATTTCCGCTAAAAAAGCTAAGTCGGCGGCTTCTGCGTTTTCCCGTCTTTCTTGTTCATCGGCTTCCTGTTGTCTCTGCTCGTCGGCTAGTGCATCTAATATGTTAGGGAACTGAAAATTATTCAACGCTTTGGTGTTCCTGTCCAGTGCTGCTATTAGCTCATCAATCTTTTTTTCTATACTCATTTTTAAATTCTCCTTGAAAAATATTTACTACTCGGCTATTATAGATAGCTTCATTAATCACTGTCAAGAAATACTTTAAAAATTATGAAATATAAATCAAAGCTGCATGAATGGTTGCGCAATGCAACACCATCCGAACAACTGCTGATTGCTAATAAAGCGAGCGTGAAAGTGCATTATCTCCAGCGTCTTGCACGCTGCGAGATTCCTGATCCAGGTCTTTATTCTGTGCGCAGGATTATAAAGGCTGTGAACGAATACAGTATGCTAACGCCTGACAATCGGCTGCCTGAGATTACATTAGATGATATTTAAAAAAGAACCCGGTAAGAGTGTACCGGGCAAAGGAGCTATAAACTTAATGAAGGCCGCATTATATCATGATATTAGATAAATTGGGTAGTAGTTTTACGTTCCAAACGTTTGACGATAAAAAGAGCAAACGACCCGGATTAGTTTCAATGCTTCACGGTACGTTCGCGGAGCATAAGGAAGAACTAACCAGACTCAACAAATTAGGCGCGGGAATATTTTACACGGTTAACGAAACGGATTTGCAAGGACGGCAAGAAGGCAATATTAAACGCGTACGCGCGCTATTCGTTGACATAGACACGCCGGACATTAATCGACAATTCGGTTTCTACCTGCCTCCCTCGGCTGTTATCGAATCCTCACCCGGCAAGCATCAGTGCTACTGGTTTTTAGAAGATAACCTACCACTGGCGGAATTTAGGCGGATTCAGAAAGCATTGGCGGAAATGCTTGGCGGTGATCCGAAGATCATTGACCTCCCCAGGGTGCTTAGGGTTCCGGGGTTTCTGCATCAGAAGGGCGAACCGTTTTTAGTGCGTGAGCTGCTCAATACAGGAAAACGATACACCTGTCAAGAATTATCGGACTGGATCATCGGTGACGATCTTATTGGGACTGTAACAAAAGTCACAGATACTGCAACTATTGTTACACCACATACAATAAACGATCCTGACGCACTGATCGAGTTATCCGGTTTACTCGGACAACTTGCACAGGCGGGCGAGGGTGAGCGCAACAACACGCTGAACCTAGTAGCTTATAAAGCATACGGCTTGTGGAGAGCCGGTCGCTTGGCGAGGGATTACGTAACCAGCGAACTTTTAGCCGTGGCTATGGGTATTGGCCTTGAAGAAGACGAGGCCCTGACTACGATGCGCTCGGCCCGCAAAAAATCAGTACCGGTGTATAACGAGCTTGACCTCCTGCCCGATCTGCCCAAACCGTCAAAAGACGCTCCCGGCTTCGGCTTGCAAATGTCCAGGGGTTCTGATCTATCCATACGTGCTACCCGCTGGCTATGGGATGGTTGGCTGGCCAGGGGGGAAATGCACATCTTAGGCGGCGCACCGTCAACCGGCAAGACTACGCTAACCCTATCAATGGCCGCTACTATGTCAACGGGCGGTCGATGGCCGGACGGCTCGATCTGCATCCAGCGAAATATTGTTATATGGTCAGGCGAGGATTCTTTCGAAACTACTCTCGGGCCTCGGTTAATAAAGTCAGGCGCTAACCTGGATAATATCTATTTCATCCAAGGCGTGCTAGATGCTTCCGGCAAGCGGCCATTTGATCCGGCTAAGGACATGAAGTATCTTCAAGAGAAAATGCTCGAAATCGGCAATATCGGTTTATTAATAGTTGATCCTATTATCAGTGCGGTCTCAGGTGATAGCCACAAAAATAATGAAGTCAGGCGTGGTCTCCAGCCCTTGTGTGATCTCGGACGTGCTTTTAATTGCGCTGTGGTGGGTATCACTCATTTGACTAAAGGCACGCAGGGCAAAGACCCTGTAGAGCGTCTTACCGGCTCCATTGCCTTTGGTGCACTTGCCAGGGTGGTCTTTATGGCCGTGAAAACCGTAGCTGAAGATGGTACAGTTTCCCGGATATTTGTCCGGGCTAAATCAAACATCGGCAAGGACGATGGCGGCTTCAATTATTCGCTGCATCTGGGTGAAGTTCCAGGGCATCCAGAAATAGCAACCACCAGCGTGCACTGGGGTGACTGGATAGACGGACATGCGCGGGACATATTAGGAGACTCCGAACAGTCGCAAGAGGATCGTAGCTCCCTCGACGAAGCAAAGCAGTTTTTACGTGAGTATCTCGAAGACGGGCCACGTGATAGTAAATCAGTTTTAGCGGAAGCGCGTAGGGTTGATATTTCAAAATCGACGCTTCATAGGGCCAGAATGCTGCTAAAAGTTAAAACGGTTCGTCACGGCTTCGGAAAAAACATCGGTTCGCAATGGGAGATTCCGATAGAACCTATTTCGTGAACGTGCAAAATTTTAACCGGCCTTGAGCCGGTTTTTTATTGGTTAAGACTCTAGGTTCTCTATTTTCCAGTGGCTTGCACCGTCCGCACCAAATCCTTCGCGAAAAGACGTAACGCACCCGAAACTTTTTCTTGCGCGGTGGAGTGTAGTCCGAGAGATACCTTCTTGAGCGCCCATAAATTCTATATCCGCAGCCGGTAAACTATCAACACTGGACAACGCCTCCCAGATTAATTCTTTGGCTCGTTCGGATTGCGGCTTTTTCCTTCGTCTTTTCTCGACGCCTGAATCTGCAATTTTTTGCAATATCGCAGGATTTGCGGATAAAAAACGCACTATTTCGGAATCTGATACCTCGATTGTAATTTTCATCATATATCCCCTAACGTGTAATAAGTGAACTGCATGGGTATTGTACCACGTATTACACGTTTTGAACAATTTTAATATACATATAAAAAATGTGCGTTACACCCCTTTACAATGAATCGAATGCAAAAACACCCGCCGAAACCCGCATGGATAAAGGGCTGCACATTCGATTCACATTCGATTCATGCATGAATCTAATGCAGCCTGTGGATAACTCTCCTTACTACCCAACAACTTTTAAAATATATTATATTATATATTTTACAATCAATGACTTAGGAGTGCTCTGGGAGATATTTGAAACGAATGGGCTGCTTAATTTTTAGGCTATTCTCCATTCGATTCATTTTTCAAGGGTGTACGCGTGCGCGCAACGTTAAATAATTATTGACATACTTTAAAAAGAGAGTATAGTTATCACATCAGCAGCAAATAACCTAACCTGGAGAAAATCATGGAACTAATAAAAGGCAAAAACTACGGCGGATTGTTCGGTGCTAAAAAAGCAGTTTATCAAGGTGACGACAAATGGTATTTCGAGCACATCCAAACCACAGAGCAAGCAGCAATCGAAGCAACAAAAAAATTTGAATCTGCTGGCATATTCGCTCTGTACGATAAATGCGATGGCGGTTTCTACGTAGCTTTTGCTTGCGAAAAACCGCAAGCGACAAAAATCGTTTTAGCAGCTTAATAACTTCTTGGAGAAACAAAATGCAAACCACTAAAATCAACCTGTTCTCAGTTCAATCTCTGTTAAAGCAAAATGCAAAAGGAATTCAAGTAGTCGGGTATACTACTAGACCAGGATTTTCTAATGGCTTGTTCCTGACGCATAAGCATGAACATGTGCTAGGGAAGTACATAGGCTTCACTGTTTAATTTAACATTAACCTCCTTCGGGAGGTTTTCTTTTTGGGTGGAATAAAATGATGATTCTAACAAAAGAAGGATTTATATATAAATCCGCGCCTAATTTAGTAAGCAGGAAAGATGATAAAGGTAATTGGTATGAAATTCAGGAAGGATATAAACCTGACGGAATCCCTTTAATGAAGGTAATAATGTTTAGTGATGGCCGCAACAATCCAGCGCTAGAAGCGCTAAAGACTACCGGTTTATTATTAAGTTTGCAATAACTATTTAATCATGGTACAGTGTCAACACTTATTAATTACACGCAGCTTTGAATATGAGAAAAGAAACAGTAATAAATTATTTCGGCAGCCCTGGCGAAACGTGCAAGGCATTAGGGATAACACGACAGTACGTTGGGCAGTGGCCTGATATTGTGCCCATGGGGATGGCTTATAAGATTGAGTCTGTTACTTGTGGTGAGTTAAAGGTAAATCCTGAAATGTACGCAAAGAAACGAGGACGTAGGTATGCGAAAGGCTGACGTTATAGAGTATTACGGATCAAATAGAAAGGTTGCTGAGACATTGGCGTATCAGTGCAATATGTCCAACAGTGGAAAGCCAGAATACCTCTCGGTATGGCGTATAGGATAGAATCTGAGTCAGAAGGTGATCTCTGTGTGGACATTGATGATTACCCAAACAAACGCGATAGGAGAAAAGCACGTGAACTCTGATGACGTTGTCAAAGAATGCCACTGCGGCCAGATAGAATTGCTTGAAGCCGACACAGAATGCAATGTGCATTTCTGCCAGCTATGCGGTAAGTGGGTTGCTGATGCTCAGGAATATTATAAGTTTAACGAGGGCGCTGCGGCGTTGAGTAAATGAACGACATCATGCTAGGCTGGCTGTTCTTGGTTGGATCAATTGGGTTTATATTGTTGTTTTTAATCGTGTTGTATTTTTGGAGTAAATAATGAAAATAAGCGAATCAGGTACATGTGTTATGTCATTAGACTGTATGCCTACGCGCTACAATCCAGTATTTCGCAAGGAAAGCCGCAAGGGACAGCAACAGGCGTACGTTGAAAGACATAATTGCTTCATGTCTGGTGGCAGGGTTTATGCTACACTGGATGATCGTATCGTTGATGCTGTTACCGGGACATTGTATACGTTGTCAGGCCAGTGTTTAAGTCATGATGCTGATTTGATGGTTGATGTTAAG
>WBZP01005212.1_pt1 | contig 11063 bp, 12 predicted proteins | sample 5204301 | NCBI WGS metagenome assembly WBZP01 (sample SAMN12412401, study PRJNA552823) | activated sludge metagenome | isolation source: activated sludge from nitrification reactor of wastewater treatment plant... | place: USA: Pennsylvania | collected 2017
TGTTCTTGAGCAGGTAGTCGGCACACTTGTCGACCGGCGCCCGCGCCTCTTGTGAGATGCCTTGGCGGGTGGCGCTGCGGCGCATCCCCGCAGCCACGTCGCTGACTTTACCCTGGAGTAGGGCGTAGGCGCGCTCCAGCACCCAGGTTTCGGCTTCCTGAGTGCCATCGGCGTGGAAGCAGTAGGCGGCTTTCCACAAGTATTCGAGGACATGCACGAAATCCTGAATGACCACGACGTCCGTTCGGTGGCGCGCAATCGCCGCTTCGACTTCCCGCTGTTGAGCTTCCTGGCCATCGACCAGCACCAACCACGTTCTCTCATGCTTGGGATCGCGGCATTGGCTTCGGCGAACATTTCCTCGATCACTTCCGCCGGCGTCTGACGCAGGCTGGCCCACACCCGCTTGTGCTGTACTTTGGGCCGCTTCGGCGCGGACGACTCGTCCTGCCCCATGATCTGCCCGGCTGTCCGCAAGTGCGGGGCCACTTCGCCGCTGCCGAGTGCAGCTTGCCAAAGCCGGCGTGTATTTCGCCGGCGATGCTGCGCGCCCGCGCCCGCGCCCGCGCCCGGGCGTCGGCCGACCACATGGCGGGGTGTTGGTCGGCCAGGTATTCGGCGATGGCGATGCTCTCCCAGACCTGGAAGCCCTCGTCGTACAGGCAGGGAGCGCGCGCGTTTTCGGCGATCGGCTTGAGCGCCGGGCGGCGCCGGGCTGCTTCTCGTAGTCGGCGATCAATCCAAGAGCCTGCAGCACACCCGCCGTTGCGCTATGGACGCTGGCGACGACGCTCAGCTATGCCTTTCTCTACCTGTTGCCGGCGGTGCTTCCGGGCTACCTGCTGCATCGGCTGCTGGCGCAGCGGAGCGAGTCGGCGGGCGCGGCCAAGCTGCTCGCCGGCGTCCTCATCGGCTTGACCGGCGCCGTCCAGGTGCTGCTCTTCGCCGATCGCGTCATTCTTGGCATGTACGGCTTTCACATCAACTGCTTCGTCATCGATCTCGATTCGGGCGACATTGATGCGCAAGGCGGAATACCGTATCGTGTTGCCTCAGATTGATCATCTACAGGAGTTGAATGTCATGTTGGCTGAACGACTCGAAGAATGGGCGCATGCCTGCAAGGCGGAGGGGAAGGCTGGAGGTGAAGCGCTGGCGCTGCAGAAGCTGCTCAGGAAGCGCTTTGGTGCCGTCCCATCGGAGGTTCTGGCGAAGATCTCCGCGGCTTCCCTCGAGCAGATTGATGTCTGGCTGGATCGGGTGTTTGATGGCCGGAGTCTGGATGTCATCTTTGGGCCAACCACCGCCTGAAGCTGCGCTTCTCTCCCCAATGGCGTTTCGAGCCATTCCTTCGCCAGCCAGTCCGGCGATCGGCCATGTGGCACGTCCGAGCATGCCGGACTGGCCCATAGGGAGCGCTCGCATCGCTATACATCGGAAGTACGAGGTCGGTCACGCGGCAGGCCGACTGGACGGTTTGGCAAGTGTGATCTGTCCGCCGATTTCACACGAAAGGATTGCGCAGCGTCAGCCTGTAGTTCGCAAGTGCCCAGGGGGACTCGTGGCAAAGGCGTTGATGGCCTGAGGAGAGAAACATGCGCACCGTCGGTCACCGCAAAGAGCGTCCAATCAGCTTCTCGGCTTCCGCTGTACTCTTGCTAGAGGGGGCTCGTTTCAACGATGAAATCCACCGTCTACCGACGGGCAAGTCGACCTGTATCCCGAAGGGTGTCTTCCGCTTCAAGACCCATGAAGACGCCAATCGCCACCAAGCGGATTGTCTGGTCCGAAGCATGGCCGCCGCCGCCCTGGCGCGTTGCTGATGGAAGCGTACAGCCGACCGGCCACCCTGGCCGACCTCAAGGCCCTGATCGGTTCGCTGAATCGGCAAGGAGCCGAGTACCTCCTGATTGGCGGCTACGCGCTGTTTGCCCACGGCTACCATCGCGCAACCACGGACATTGACGTGCTGGTCCCCTCGACCCGGCAAGCGGGAGAACGCATCAAGGAGGCCCTGATGGTATTGCCGGACCAGTCCGCGGCGAACATCGATCCCGCCTGGTTCGAGGAAGGCGAGAACATCCGCGTGGCCGATGCCTTCGTGGTGGATGTCATGCTCAACGCCTGCGGCGAGACCTACGAGACGCTGGAGCCGTTTGCCGAGACGATTGATGTGGACGGCCTGTCGATCCGTACGGTCAATCTCGAGGGCCTGCTGCGGACGAAGAAGACGACGCGGGACAAGGACGTGGCCGACCGCATCATCCTGGAGCGGGCGCTGGAGGCGCTCCGAAAGCATTCCCCAGAGAGGGCCGCCGGTCGCGGCGATGAACCGTGATGCCTTCCGGGCTCCAAAGCCTCGCCGGCCACCGGAACATTGGTGGCTACCGAGATGCTGGTTGATGGAGGGCTGCTCGATCTCTCACGCTCCGTCGGCACGCTTTCCCCGAATCATGACTGCTGTAACGACTGCTGTCCTGTCAGAGCCTGGAACACTCGTGGATGTGGCGTTGGATCTCCTGTCCATCGCGCAAAAAAAACCGCGGCACTCGTGGCGAGCGCCGCGGCAGCGTACTTCAGTGGTTCAGAGAACGGTCTGCTTCAGCTCACCGCTCTTGTAGCGCTCGGCCATCTTTTCGAGCGGGATGATCTTGATCTTGCTGGCCTGACCGGCCGTGCCAAATGCCTCGAAGCGGGCGCGGCAGATTTTCTTGGCCGCTTCACGGGCTGGCTTCAGGTAGTCGCGCGGGTCAAATTTGCCAGGATTCTCGGCAAAATAGCGCCGGATGGCGCCGGTCATCGCCAGACGGATATCCGTGTCGATGTTGACCTTGCGCACGCCGTGCTTGATTCCGGTGACGATTTCTTCCACCGGTACGCCGTAGGTCTCCTTCATGTCGCCGCCGAACTGGCGGATTTCGGCCAGCAGCTCCTGCGGGACCGAGGACGATCCGTGCATGACGAGGTGGCAGTTCGGAATGCGCTGGTTGATTTCCTTGATGCGGTCGATAGCCAGGATGTCGCCGGTCGGCTTCTTGGTGAACTTGTAAGCGCCGTGCGAGGTGCCGATGGCGATGGCCAACGCGTCGCACTGCGTTTGCCTGACGAAGTCGGCTGCCTGCTCGACATCGGTCAGCAGCTGCTCGCGCGTCATCGTGCCTTCCGCACCGTGGCCGTCCTCCTTGTCGCCGCGCATCGTTTCGAGCGAGCCGAGAACGCCGAGTTCGCCTTCCACCGAAACTCCGATGGCGTGCGCGAATTCAACCACCTTGCGCGTCGTTTCGACGTTGTATTCGTAAGTGGCGACCGACTTGCCGTCGGCCATCAGCGAACCGTCCATCATTACCGACGAGAAGCCGGAGCGGATGGCGGCCATGCACACTGCCGGCGACTGGCCGTGGTCCTGGTGCATGACGATCGGAATATAGGGATAGGCTTCCAGCGCGGCGAGGATCTGATGCCGCAGAAAGGGTTCGCCGGCGTACTTGCGGGCGCCGGCGGAGGCCTGCATGATGACCGGCGCGTCGACTTCAGCGGCGGCGTCCATGATGGCCCACACCTGTTCCATGTTATTGACGTTGAAAGCGGGCAGACCATAGCCATTGGTGGCGGCATGGTCGAGTAATTGACGCATCGATACGATTGGCATGATTGTTATCTCCAGTGATTGCTCGGTTACCTGAATGCGGACGCCGGCCCTGGCCGACGCCCAGGAAAGGAGGGGTTGGTGGAGCGAACGGGCGGGTACATCGCAGCGGGTGTTTCGTCAGGGCGGAGAGTACTGCTGATCGCCGACGCGTACGATTTTCAGCGTGTTCGTGCCGCCGCTCGTGCCCATCGGTTCGCCGGCGGAGAGCACGATGAAATCGCCTTTGCCGACGATCCCCTCATTCATCAGCAGCCGCTCCGCGTCGTGCAGCAGTTCATCGCGCGTCGCTGGTCTCTGGGTCATGAACAGCGGGAAGACCGCACGATAGAGGCTCATCTTGGTGACCGCTTCCGGTCTTGGGGTCAGGGCATAGACCGGCACGCCGCAGTTGAGGCGACTCATCCAGAGCGCCGTTGCTCCGGACTCGGTGAGCGCGGCAATCGCCTTCACCTTCAAATGGTGCGCCGTCCAGATCGCCGCCAGTGAAATCGTCTGGTCGATGCGCGTGAATACCTGGTTGAGAAACTCGCTGTCGAGCGTGACCTCGGCCGACTTCTCGGCTTCGAGGCAGATGCGCGACATCGCTTCGACCGTCTCCACCGGATATCTGCCGGAGGCCGTTTCGGCCGACAGCATGACGGCGTCGGTCCCGTCGAGGACGGCGTTGGCGACATCGGAGACCTCGGCGCGTGTCGGCGTCGGTGAGTTGATCATCGACTCCATCATCTGCGTCGCGGTGATGGCCAGCTTGTTCTTCTCGCGAGCCAGCCTAATCATCCGCTTCTGGAGCGCCGGTACGGCGGCGTCGCCGACTTCGACGGCAAGGTCGCCGCGGGCGACCATGATGCCGTCCGAGGCGCCGATGATCTCCTCGAGCGCCGCCACGGCCTCGACGCGCTCGATCTTGGCGATCGTGTGGGCGCGCCCGCCGGCAGCGTGTATCAGTTGTTTGGCCATGTACATGTCGGCCGCGCTTTTTGGAAACGAAACGGCAACGAAGTCGACCTCCATGCCCGCTGCCGTGCGGATGTCTTCCATATCCTTGGCAGTCAGCGCTGGTGCCGAGAGGCCGCCACCCTGACGGTTGATCCCTTTGTTGTCGGACAAGGCGCCACCGTGACGAACGATGGTGAAGATCTCCGCCCCGGCAACGCGCTCGACATCCAGCACGATCCGCCCGTCGTCGAGGAGCAGCACGCTGCCCGCCGACACATCGCGCGTCAAATCCTTGTAGTCGAGACCGACGCGTTCGCTGTTGCCCAGGTCGCAGTTGGCGTCGAGGATGAAACGCGAGCCGTTTTCGAGCCAGGTCTTGCCTTCCGAGAATTTGCCGACGCGAATTTTCGGTCCCTGCAAGTCGGCCAGAATGCCGACCGAACGTCCGACGCGCGCTGCTGCTTCGCGCACGAGTTGTGCTCGCCCGATATGATCTTCGGGTTTGCCATGAGAAAAGTTGAGGCGCACGACATTGACGCCGGCGCGAATCATACGTTCCAGAATCTCGGCGTTGGACGAAGCGGGACCGAGCGTGGCGACGATCTTGGTATCTCGCGACATGTTTTTCCTATTGCTGCCAGGCAGGCCGACACCCGCGGGGCACCCGGAGGTGCCCCGCGCTGGCCTATCAGCCGGCCATCACCTTGACCATTTCCAGCACCTTGCAGGAATAGCCCCATTCATTGTCGTACCAGGCAACGATCTTGATGAACGTGCCGTCGAGCGCCATGCCGGCTTCGGCGTCGAACACCGAGGTGCAGCTCTCATCGCGGAAGTCGGTCGCCACGACCTTCTCGTTGGTATAGCCGAGGACACCCTTCATCGAGCCTTCTGAGGCCGCCTTCATGGCTGCGCAGATGGCATCGTAAGTCGCTTCCTTGCTCAGCTCGCAGGTCAGGTCGACAACCGAGACGTCGGAAGTCGGAACGCGGAAGGCCATGCCCGTCAGCTTCTTGTTCAGTTCGGGGATGACCTTGCCGACTGCCTTGGCGGCGCCGGTCGAGGAGGGGATGATGTTCTCGAGGATGCCGCGTCCACCGCGCCAGTCCTTGTTCGACGGGCCATCGACCGTTTTCTGGGTGGCTGTTGCCGCGTGTACCGTCGTCATCAGGCCGCGCTTGATTCCCCAATTGTCATTCAGCACCTTGGCCACCGGAGCAAGGCAGTTGGTTGTGCACGAAGCATTCGAGATGATCGTCTGACCGGCGTAGGTCTGATGGTTCACACCGAAGACGAACATCGGCGTGTCATCCTTGCTCGGTGCGCTCTGGATGACTTTCCGGGCACCCGCCGCGATGTGCTTCTGGCAGGTGTCGAGGGTGAGGAAGAGACCGGTCGATTCGACGACGATTTCGGCGCCAACTTCGCCCCACTTGAGTTCGGCCGGGTCCTTGACGGCTGTCAGGCGGATGCGCTTGCCGTTGACGACCAGCGTATTGCCGTCGACCGAGACATCGCCCTTGACGCGGCCGTGCACCGAGTCGTACTGCAGCATGTAGGCCAGATAGTCGGGTTCGAGCAGGTCGTTGATGCCGACCACTTCGATATCGTTCGCGAAATCCTGTACGGCAGCGCGAAAGACCATCCGTCCAATACGTCCGAAACCGTTGATTCCTACTTTGATTGACATGAAACAGTCTCCTTGAAGAATGACAACAATGATTTCACGCTGTCGACCACGTGGGTCACCGTGAAACCGAAAAAGTCAAACAAGCGGCCGGCCGGGACCGACTCGCCAATACGATCGATGCCGATCGCGGCGCCGTCGAGTCCGACGTGGCGGCGCCAGTAACTGCTTACCCCTGCTTCTATCGATAGCCGCGGCAGGGTGCGCGGCAGTACAGCATTCTGGTTGGCAGGCCGAGTCCTGACGGTCGGACAACGCGGCGCAGGGCAGGGCGACAACGCCTGCTGCGCTACCCTCGGCAGCAGGCGCGAGAGCCCGAAAACCTGGCCGGTTTCGGCCCGCCCGATCGGCATTCCGGGGTGGCCGGAATTGGCTTGCTGCACCGCATCCATGGCGAAGACACGGACGGCACTGGTCAAGGGGCTGAATGGCGGAGCGGGCACGATGGTCGGCGGATTCGAGGGTGTAGGGATGGAATCACGTGACTGGATTATCCGCCAAAAGCGGTGCGTTTGCCAAACTCCGTCGCACGACGCTTGGCGCAGGAGCGCTGTTCCGTGCTGCAAAGCAACACGACGGGCGCCACCGGCGCTCGCGCGCGGACAAAATAGGAAAGCATAAGCTAACAATAGAAAGAATAAAGTTTAACTTTTAATAATCGATTGTGCCGCCTACACTTGCCACAATCGAGGCTGCTGCATGAGGTGCCGGACTGCACCGGACCTCCATGGCTGGCCGCAATCTTCCCTGTCATCGCGCTGGAGATCAACATGGACCAATCGAATCGTTACGCCGACCTCAGCCTCGACGAGGGGGCGCTCATCAAAGGGGGCAAGCATATCCTCGTCGCGTATAGAATGAAGCCCAAGGCGGGCTACGATTATCTGCAGGCGGCGGCGCACTTTGCTGCCGAATCGTCGACCGGCACCAACGTCGAGGTGTCCACCACCGACGACTTTACGCGTGGCGTCGATGCGCTGGTCTACTCGATCGACGAGGCAGCCGAAGACATGCGCATTGCCTATCCGCTCGAACTCTTCGATCGCAACATCACCGACGGGCGGATGATGATCGTTTCCTTCCTCACCCTGTGCATCGGCAACAACCAGGGCATGGGCGACATCGAACACGCCAAGATGTACGATTTCTACATGCCGGAACGGGCGATCCAGCTCTTTGACGGACCGGCGAAAGACATCTCCGACCTCTGGCGGATACTCGGCCGGCCGCTGACGGACGGCGGCTACATTGCCGGAACGATCATCAAACCCAAGCTCGGCCTGCGCCCCGAACCCTTTGCGCTGGCGGCCTACCAGTTCTGGCTCGGCGGCGACTTCATCAAGAACGACGAACCGCAGGGCAACCAGGTCTTCGCCCCAATGAAGAAGGTCATGCCACTGGTGTATGACGCGATGAAGCGGGCGGAGGATGAAACTGGCCAGGCGAAGATCTTCTCGGCCAACATCACGGCCGACGATCACTACGAGATGTGCGCGCGCGCCGACTACATCCTCGAGACCTTCGGCCCCGATGCCGACAAGGTCGCCTTTCTCGTCGATGGTTATGTCGGCGGACCCGGCATGGTGACCACGGCGCGCCGCCAGTACCCCAATCAGTACCTGCACTACCATCGCGCCGGCCACGGTGCCGTCACTTCGCCAAGTTCCAAGCGTGGCTACGATGCCTACGTGCTGGCCAAGATGGCTCGCCTGCAGGGCGCTTCAGGGATTCACGTCGGCACGATGGGCTACGGCAAGATGGAGGGCAGCGCCGACGACCGGGCGATTGCCTACGTCATCGAACGCGACGAGTACCAGGGGCCGGCGTACTGCCAGAAGTGGTACGGCATGAAGCCGACGACGCCAATCATCTCAGGCGGCATGAACGCGCTGCGCCTGCCCGGCTTCTTCGCCAATCTCGGCCACGGCAACGTGATCAACACGGCCGGCGGCGGCTCTTACGGTCACATCGACAGCCCGGCGGCGGGAGCGATCTCGCTGCGCCAGGCCTACGAGTGCTGGAAAGCCGGCGCAGACCCGATCGAGTGGGCGCGCGAGCACCGCGAGTTCGCCCGCGCCTTTGAATCGTTTCCGGCTGACGCCGACAAACTGCATCCGGGCTGGCGCGAGAAGCTTGGCGTGCATCGCTGAGACCGGCGATCGATCCGCCAGCCTCATGACGACGAAAGGCAACAGCAGGCAATGAGCGACGGGAATCAGTTCACGCTGCGTGAAGAACCCTTCTATCAGCCGCAGGGCAATGAAATCGCGCTCTACATGGCGGCGTATGAAGCTCGCCTGCCGGTGATGGTGAAGGGACCGACCGGCTGCGGCAAGTCGCGCTTCATCGAGCACATGGCGTGGAAGCTCGGGCGGCCGCTGATCACGGTTGCCTGTAACGAAGACATCACCGCTGCCGATCTGGTCGGCCGCTACCTGCTCGAAGCCGATGGCACACGCTGGCTCGATGGTCCGCTGACCACCGCCGCACGCATCGGTGCGATCTGTTATCTCGACGAAATTGTCGAAGCGCGGCAGGACACGACGGTCGTCATCCACCCGTTGACCGACCATCGGCGCAGTTTGCCGCTCGACAAGAAGGGCGAGCTGGTCCACGCCCATGCGGACTTTCAGCTCGTCATTTCGTACAACCCGGGCTACCAGAGTCTGATGAAGGATCTCAAGCAATCGACCAAGCAGCGCTTCACGGCCTTTGAATTCGACTACCCGCACGCGGCGCTCGAAGCGGCGATTGTTGTCCGGGAAAGCGGCGTCGCTGCGACCATTGCCGAGCAACTGGTGAACATCGCAGCCAGCGCACGCCGACTGAAGGGGCATGGCCTGGACGAAGGGATGTCGACCCGTCTGCTGGTCTACGCGGCAACGCTGATCCGGCTCGGTGTGGCCCCCGGCGATGCCTGCCGCATGGCCCTCGTGCGGCCGATCACCGACGACCGCGACGTGCGCGAGGCGCTCGATCACGCGATCGACGCCGTTTTCGCCTGACCCGTTCCGCATGGTCGCCGACGCAGGCCGGGACGGTGCCTGGGAGCAGCGTCTGGCCATCGGCCGCGCGCAGCTCGACTGTCGCTTCCCGCAGGTCAACGACGTCTTCGCGGACTGCCTGTACACCGCGCTGACCATTCTTTCGTCGGATGGGGTAGGTGCCTACCTCGAATGCGGGCGCTTCCTGGGACACATGGGGCGCGGTGTCGAGCCGCTGCTGATTTTTCTCGCCGAATGGCCGGCGATTGCCCGCATCGTTGGCGAAGCGACGCTGCCGGCCGTGCGCCATACGCTGCAGACCCTGGCCCGTTCGCCGAATGGCCGGGCGATTGCTCCCTTTCTGCAGTCGCTCGCCGCCGTCGCGCGCCGACTTGCCGCGCCTGAACAGATGCAGCACTACCTCGACTTGACGATCGACCTGATGCAGCGCACATCCGGATCGATACACGGCATCCATAAGACCTACGCCAGTCCCGGCTTGCCCGATTTCCTGGCCCAGGCGCCCGGCCTGCTCGCCAGCCTGACGATCAGCGGCCTGCGCAACTGGGTCGACTACGGTGTGCGCAACTACGCCGACCACCCGGAACGCCAGCGCGCCTACTTCAGCCTGCAATCGGCCGACAGTCGCGCTGTCTTTCAGCGCGAGCGACACGGCACGCTGCTGGTCGATCACGAACGTCTGCTCGACCTTGTCTTGCGCGCCCTGTGGGGCGACCACGCGCCGCTTGTCCCCTATGCGACGGGTCTGCCGGCGGCCTCGGCGGCAGGAGGGGCAGCACCCTTGTCCGCCGCCGTGGCCGCCGTACCGTATTACGACGCCGACGGCATCCGTCTGCCGGATGCGCTCGACGACGCGCGCGGTGTGCGCGGAATCGACCGCTACCGGGCGGCCCTGGCGCACATGGCCGGTCATCGCCGCTGGAGCAGGCCGATGTTCGCCGACAACTATAGCCCGCAACAGCGTCTGGCGATCGAGGTCTTCGAGGACAGCCGCATCGAAACGCTGGTCATCCGCTGCTACCCGGGTCTGCGGCGCAGCTTTCTCGCCCTCCATCCGCAACCCGTCGAGGGCGCCTGCGACCCGACGACTGCTTGCGGTCTGCGCCACCGCCTGGCGATGCTCTCGCGCGCCCTGCTCGATCCGGCACATGGCTACCGCGACGCCGACCTGCACGCGTTCGTCGCCCGTTTCGCACAGACGATGACTGGCGGTGAAGCGAGCAGCCAAGCGATGGCTGCCCTGGCGCTCGCCTACGTCGCACGGACGCGCCGGCAAAGCGACCAACTGCCCAACGTCCATTTCACCGACACGCTGATCGACTACCGTGACGACAACCGCCACCTTTGGCGCTATCACGAGCTGAGTGACGACGAGGAACTGTTCGACGCGCTCCGGCCGATGCAAGCGCCAAGCGAGGTCGACCGACTGCCGCCGCGCCACTACCCGGAGTGGGATTACCGAACCAGCAGTTACCGGCCCGACTGGGTCAGCCTCTACGAAGCGCTGCATCCTGCGGGCGACGCCGCGCTGATCGACCGACTGCTCGCCAAACATGCGGCGCTCGCCGGTCGTCTGCAACGCCTGCTCGACCTCCTGCGGCCGCAGGACAGAGTCCGCATCCGTTACCAGGAAGACGGCAGCGACCTCGACCTGGACATCGCGCTGCGCTCGCTGATCGACTTGCGAAGCGGCAGCACGCCCGATCCGCGGATCAACTTCAGCCACCGCACGAGCGGCCGTGACCTGGCAGTCCTGCTGCTGCTCGACCTCTCCCGTTCACTCGGC
>WBZP01006930.1_pt1 | contig 11063 bp, 10 predicted proteins | sample 5204301 | NCBI WGS metagenome assembly WBZP01 (sample SAMN12412401, study PRJNA552823) | activated sludge metagenome | isolation source: activated sludge from nitrification reactor of wastewater treatment plant... | place: USA: Pennsylvania | collected 2017
TCGCTCAATATCTTTGGCACTGACCGATTTTGGCTTAATCAGGCTCTTAATACTACTCTGGCGTTCTCGGCTAGTTTGAAAAACGCGGGCGGCTTTTTCGTCAGCTACAACCTCAAACCAATCACCAAACTTTGGCACGGACTTGAAGCCAGACACAACAACTGGAGTAGATGGCAGGGCCGACTTAATCCGCTCACCACGATAATTCTCCATCGAACGCACTTTGCCATAGCTCGAGCCGGCTACCAGCCAATCATGAGCCTTCAGTGTCCCCTCTTCGACCAAAACTGTCACAACGGCACCCCGCCCCGTCTCCATATGGCTCTCGATGATGAGTCCGCTGGCTGGACCACTCTGACTAGCTACGGGAGTATTTATATCCGCCACCAGTAAAATCATATCGAGTAATTCTTGCAAACCTTGAGCTTGCTTAGCTGAAACTTCAATGCAGGGCGTATCACCACCCCAGTCATCGGGCACCAAACCGGCCTCGGAGAGTTCTTGTTTGACGCGATTGACATCAGCATCAGCCTTATCGACCTTATTAATCGCAACTACGATACCGGCCTCAGCTTCTTTGGCCAGACGAATCGCTTCTTTGGTCTGCGGCTTCACACCATCGTCAGCCGCCACTACTACTACCACGACGTCAGTCACCCGCACGCCATGGGCACGGATCGCACTAAAAGCTTCATGCCCAGGTGTGTCGAGAAAAGTAATTAAACGATCATTCTTTTCAACTTGATAAGCTCCGATGTGCTGCGTAATACCGCCCGCTTCACCATCGGCTACCGTCGTCTTCCGAATCGCATCTAGTAAGCTCGTTTTACCGTGGTCAACATGCCCCATCACCGCAACAACTGGCGGCCGAGCAACCTTTGGGCCAGTACTTTCATGAGCTTCACGCACTGGTCGCTCGTCCTTCACCTCTTCCAAGGTAATTTCGTAGCCCAACTCACCACCAATGATGCTAGCAGTCTCGTAGTCAATCGACTCATTGATCGAAGCCATCACCCCATTCTTCATCAACTCACCAATCACTTTCGTGGTCGGCAACTGCAAGCGATCGGCGAATTCGTGGACGCTAATGGCCGCCGGCACAGCGACGACTGTCTTGGTTGTATCCTGTGGTTCGGTCATGACGATGCTCCTGCAGTTAGATTTTTTGGTGGGCGATGGCGACGAGAACGAGCGACTTTGTGACCGATTAAGCTCATCTTTCGGCTACACTCCGGGGTCGTACAACTGTACCAGCCGCGACCCGGCTCGATTTGCTTATGATCCAGTATCAGCTCATCACCCTTCAGTACCCAACGTTCGAGGCTACGCTTCGGGAAGCTGCCGCCACAAGCCCGGCAGCGTCGGATGGGCGCAGAATCAGATCGTGGTCGGCCCATCCGCCCGGTTACTCCTCGCGAGCTGACTTGCGGGTTTTGGCAGCACCCTCAGGCTTCAGTGACAGCGACAGCTTATGCTGAATTGGATCAATCGCGATGACACGAAAAGTCTTCTTCTCACCGACCTTCACGAGGTCATTAGGGTCTGAGACATGCTCCTCAGAAAGCTCTGAGATATGTACGAGCGCTTCGATAACCGGCGTGACCTGGACAAAAGCCCCAAACGGTGTGATCCGATTAATCGTTCCATCGACCTGATCGCCAACCGTAAACTTACCGCTCTCCTGAATCCATGGATCTTCAGATAGCTGCTTCATCGACAGCGATAGCTTATCTTGATCGATGGCGATGACTTTAGCCTTAACTTTCTCACCGACCTTGACATACTTGCCTGGATTGTCAACACGGTCCCAAGCGATCTCAGAGATATGCACCATGCCTTCAACGCCATCAACGTTGACGAAGATGCCAAAATCAACGATGCCAGTCACGATCCCTTCGACCTCTTCACCGGCCTTGATGTTAGCAATCTTGTCTTCAGTCATTTCGCGACGAGCTGCTTTCTCGGAGACGATCAGCTTATTCTGCTTCCGATCGATGTCGAGTACACGCACCATCAATGTCTGGCCAACCAGTTGGTTCAAGCGGTGAAGGATTTCGTCTTTGTCGGCACCAGAAACGCGCGGATAATTCTCCGCCGAGAGCTGACTCACGGGCAAGAACCCACGGATACCATCAACTTCGACCAACAGACCGCCTCGGTTGGCATCAAATGGCACGATGCCAAAGACTTCACCGGAAGTATTGCGTTCCTCAAGGGCTTCCCAGCCCTTTTCCTTGGCGACTTTGCGCAAGCTCATGACCACGTAGCCCTCAGGGCTCTCTGGATCAATCACTGATGCGGAGACCGTATCTCCAGGATTGAGACCACGAGCGGCCGATTCTATCTCGCGACCCAGCACTACACCAGTACCAGTCGGGCCCAGATCGAGCCAGATTTCATGTTTTTCTACACTGAGGACGGTTCCTTCGACGATATCGCCAACACCCACAACCTTGGTATCGGTCTGGGCGAGGAGGTCCTCCATTGTGAGAGTTTTAGTCATATTACTTATTTCCTACCTTTCAATTGAGAATTGAATGTCAGTGACCACTTGAGATAAACGCCTCCAGGCGGTGGCGCTAACGAAGAGCACTAACAAATCTTGATAATTATACCTTTGTATCTGGTAAAAGTCAAAGCCGGACTAACGAGTCCGGCTTTGAGAGCATATGTCGAGTAGAAGACTTTAGCCGCGCTTGAGAGCTGACTGTACGGCCAGCTGTCCACTGCGCCGACGATAGAGCAGAAGCCCGATACTAATAACTGGAAGAGCGGCTACCCACTCGGCGCCAGTTGCTGGCATGGTGCCAGTGACTGGTGTGATCTGTGGAGTTGAGGATACGCTTGGGCTTGGGCTCGCAGAAGGCGAGGGTGAAGCCTGGGCCGAAGTCGAAGGTGAAGGCGAAGCCGCCGGAGTAGCGCTCGGAGTCGCCGTAGCACTGGCTGATACACTTGAGCTCGGGCTCGCGCTTGGGCTGACACTCGAGCTTGGCGAGCTAGTAGTACTCTTCTGCTCAGTAGTGTCTTTTTTTGCCAACTGCGCCTGGCGCTGACTATTTCCGTAGGCAAAGGTAGCTGCGACAATCAATATCACAATTGCCACACCCAAAATAATTTTCACTGTGTTGTTATTCAACATATGCGTATTCCTACCTGACAGATATAAGTGGTGATCTAACTGCAAGTTTACCAGGTTAGCGCCAGAGTGCAAGCATAAGGCCTTTGCTCTGGACGCGCTAGCAACGTATCATAAGTACCATGAGCTGTCTGATTGCCATCGACATCGGCGGAACAAAAATCCGTATCGCCCGGTTGAGCCACCATTACGAGCTGCTCAATTCGACCACTATTGCAACCCCACACTCCCTGACTGAAGCCAAGCCAGCCATACTTGAAGCCATTGACGTCATGGCCGCTGGCAACCATGTGCAAGCCATTGGCGTCGCCGCCCCGGCGGCAATCGATCGATTAAAAGGCAGCATTGGTCCGTTTTCCAATCTGGCGTGGCCGCGCTTTGCGATTCGGAGCTGGCTGACACGACAGTATCATTGCCCAGTCATCATCGAACACGACGCGACCGCGGCAGCCATCTGTGAGGCGAATATCGGAGCTGGTCAAAAATATCGCTATCAACTCTTCGTTACGATATCGACTGGCATTGGCAGCGCTCTGACGCTCGACGGAAAACCCCTGCCCGGTCCTCATAATACCGAGGGAGGTCATATTATGCTTGAAGACCATCCGCATAGCTTGAGAGCTGGTAGCTTTGAATATCTCGCCAGTGGCCGAGCCATCGTCCGCGAATATGGCAAAATCGCTGCCGAAATCCATAGTGCCAGTGACTGGTCGGAGATCTCACGCAACTTCGCCCGCGGCTTGCATAACCTCATCATGACGACCGATCCGCAAGTTATCGTCCTCGGTGGCGGTGTTAGCGTGCACTATAAGCGCTTCATCAAGCCACTCACCCACCACCTCAAAACCTTTAACTCACCACCTTCCTACCCGCCGCCGCCCATCCTACAAGCCAAGTATGTCGAAACCGCACCGCTACTCGGCGTTGGCTTGCTAGCCAGTGGTGCGGTCCGCGCCGCTGCCTGATATACTGAGTGCAATGAGGGTAAACACTACTGGCGAGATCACCGCGGCCTATCCGCAGTTTCGCTTCGAATCAGCCGATGAGTTCTGTTACGACGCCGCTGCTGACGTTATATATTTCGATGAGCGAACGCTCGAGTCCGAATCAGGTCGACTCAGCCTGCTCCACGAGATTGCTCACGCCGAACTCGCCCATTTTGATTTTCAGACCGATTTTGAACTATTTGCGATGGAAACCCGGGCTTGGGCTCGAACTCGCGACTTGGCCCATACCTATGGAGTAGATTGCTCGGAACAATTTATTATCGATTGCCTCACTAGCTACGCTGATTGGGTTACCGAGCGAGCCACCTGCCCGGCCTGCGAAAATTTCTCACTCCAACAAGATGCAACCACCTATCGCTGCTTCCGCTGTCAAACGCGCTGGCATATCGAAACCGATGCAAAAAATCGCGTCCGCCGCGTTAAGCTGTAAAGCGACCACAACAAAAAAGACCTCCGAAGAGGTCTTTTTTAATCGATAGAATACTTACTTAGCTTCAGCCTTTTTACGAGCTCGGCCACCTTTGGCGCCGGCAATACGGGCTAGCTCAGGGTTAGCGGCAAAACCACCACCTGTGCTTTTCTTACCACCGATCGCACCGATGCGAACGTAAAAAGCCTTACCGTAACGTTTCTTGTTAGTTTCAGCGGCCTTGCGACCACCTTCGATTGTTCCTGGCATGCGTGCCTCCTTATGATTAGTGTCATAAAAAGAGCCGCTGCGCATGAAGCCGACCCTCCACGGTCAGCACAGTGTAACTCCGCCCTTTCATCGGAAGCGTGGAGCTTCTTCCGAAACGGTTATGCAGAGATATTCTATCAGCTTAAGCTTTATCTGTCAATACTTTTATGCTGCGAATACTTGAGTCAAAATTATTAGAGCTGTGAGACAGTAAAGTCATCAAAGTTGAAGTTCGCATAATCACCGCGCACACCCACCTGACCGCTACTACGCAGTGGTGTGTAGGCAGCGGTTGAATACTTCCCTGGCGTCGAGCAACCACTCGACCAGCTTGGGTTAGTGCCACCGGCATCAGTTCCAGTTACTAATGGTGTCGTGCCACTCTTATTCAAATCGTAGAGCTTCAGACCCACGCTACCATCAGCATTATCAACAACGGTTAGACTGTAGCGGTTCCATTGCCCAACTGACCAGTTATTTGGCACATAATTACCAAGTACAAAATAGGTACCCGAGTTATCCGAGCCACACGGCACTTTTCGCTTCAAGACAACATTACCATCCGCCCGATTAACCGAGGCGTAGTAGAGATTATATTGACTCTGATAGCGTGCCCAAATGTGGGTCCCGTGCCAGCAGGTATCGTTAGCATTACAGTTCGCGTCATGAATGTCAGTATTTTGCCGCAAACTCAGGTCGATCTGGATATTGCCTGAGTAGGACTGTTTGGTATTGAGACGAAAGATCGAAGAGTTATTACAATTACTCGAAGTCGCATTCGGATCGACTGAGCCACCGCTACAATCATCCGGGACTCCGGTCCAAGCTGTCTGGTTTTGCGCAAACAGCGAGCCGCTCGTCATATCCCAGAGGGTACTTGGCTTCGCATCCACTGCGCCTAAATTCCAATGCGTGTACTCGCCCGTAATCAAACCGTTACTATAATTGTTAAAGTTTTCGAAGAGTAAGGTAGCTACTGGAGTGGGGCTGATGGTAGTCGGCGCAGGTGCTAAAAATTCAACATAGCTCCCACCAGATGCATCGCTCGCGGCTGCACCAGTGACCACCTTCACATTACCCCCAGTAGCTGGCCAAGTCTCGACCTCAGTAGCGATCAGGCTACCCGCAAAGACTCGCCAGATGACAAAACCGCCTAGCACCAGTATAAGTCCAAGAACTACCGCTAGCTGAGCCTTTGAGGCCTTAAAGGGAGCCGTGAGACCCGACTGGGTCTTTGAGCGGGCGACATTACTTTTGCGGGTAGTTTTTGTAGTCATAGTTTTATCAAAATAGCATAACAAGTAGAATGTGTTACTTGTTATGCTACTTCTGAGCGCAGCCTAGGTCAAGCTTTGGCAGCTGGCTTGGCTGGTGGTTGAGTTGAGCCAGAGCCAAGATCGATCGGCTGAGGGCCATGATACTTAGCCTTACCAAAGGCCAAGATCAGTGTTCCAACTGGTGAGAATATGATGAGCCCAAGGATGGCAAATAGCGTGTCCTTGCCGAAGGCTTTTGCCAAATCAAGCATAATCAGGATCCCAACAATCAGGTTTACAAACGGCACAAAGAGCAGCAGTAGCCACCACCCTGGTCGACCAACAATCTCGAGCATAATGTAATAGTTATAGATTGGAATCAGCGCCTTCCAGCCCGGTCGTCCAGCCTTCTCGAAGATCTTCCACATCGCCACGAGCATAATGACCACGAAGACCAACATAAATAAGAAATACGCGCCTAAAAACGCGCCTAGCCCAGCTGCTTGCGCACCCGATAATTCGGTTGTCGTGGCATAGTCATAGCTATCAAAGCTCGTCTCTGCCAATTGCATAAATACTGATAACATAATTACTCCCTCAAGTTATTACTGCTCTAAGTCTACGCTTACCTCTACTTCAGCCGCAAGTCGTCTATTCGACCCAGCAGAAGAACAAGAAACAACGCATCGTGGCAGACTTGATGTTCATGGGGAGCCTTTATATCTATTGATGTTATGTATACGTATCTGCCACTATCTAAACATAAGTGAATTGATTTGAAGCAGGTTTGTATATCCGGTACTTTGCTTCGCTGCCGAGTCTACTGCTGCTTGGATTGAAGTAAGTTTTTGATAACTGCTCCGTATGGGAAAGTTGCCCCCGTGTTATTGTCGGTCACGAGGCTTGGCCCGTAGCAGCCTTCGCCAGAGTCCCAGGCCCAAGACGTATGAGCATACTGATGGGTCTCCGCCCAATTAAAGCTATTCGTCACAAAGTCAGTTCCTGATTGGTCGAGGGGACAATGCATCGTACCGTATTCGCCTAGATAGAACGGCATGACCGTATTAATATTTGGTACCGGATATGCATAGTCTGGTCCTGGTCCGTGACCGTCTTTCAACTGAGAATCGAAATAGGCTTGCGAGGATGCGTCGCCAGCATTGGTGCCGCTGATGTCCTGGTAGGCATGGACTGATGCTGCAAGCTGTTTCAGCGGATCATTCGGCTTGTACGCACCCATGAGACCAATTCCACCATTACCAGCACCAATTGTTTCGTACATAATCACGTTGGTTGCACCGGTAGCTCGAATCGTATTGACGAGTTCCTGTGTACCAGCAATATGAAGTGTTTTACCCACATTAGCGAGCGCCACTGTACGACCATCGCTGGCAGTGTATATATAGTCACCCCCATCTCGGGCGAGCTTCCAGCCCCATTCTTCGGCCGCCCAATAGTTACCGCTCACGATACTACTCGGACAGCCACTACCAGTTCGGCACCAAATGGTTGGCTCATTGTAGAGGTCAAAGGCAACGTTCGGATACGCCTTATAGGCTGTGGCAACCTGCTGCCAGAATGGTATTGAGTGCTCTTTATTTGTGCCAACATCCATGCCGTTGTAGTCGCCATTATAGCTATTTTTTCCAGGTAGCCAATCACTAAAGCCGGTTGACCACTGTAAGTCGAGAACAACATACATACCCTGGGCACTCAGCTTATCGACCACACGCTTTAAGAATGCTTGATAATTCGCACCCGCGTAGGCAGCCGGTGCACCATTGATACCAAGCCAACATTCTTCATGTAAGGGCAAGCGGACAGTATTGATCGCATGGCCACCCTTTGATGTATTGTCCCAATTTAGCAGAGACGTCGCCACCGTATCGGCATAAGCTAGCTGAGTGGCGTTATTTGTACCACCTTGATCAGTAATAAATTTATTCTGTTGAGTGCATGCGAACTCCATGCCGGCTCGATTGATGCCACGTGGTGTGATCACTTTGCCGCTACCATCGACGAACTTGTCTCCAGACACTCTTAGCACCGGTGCCCCTGATGGTACAGGTGTAACAGTTGGTGTGAGAAACTCTAAATAGCTCCCACCCGAGGCGGTATTATCGGCGACGGTCTTAGTATTCCCACCACTGGCTGGCCAAGTCTCAACTTCGGTTTGGCTGGTAGCGGCCAGGACGCGCCAGACAATGATGCCACCGATGACGAGGATTAAGCCAATGACGATCGCTAGTTGTGACTTAGAGAACCTAAACTTAGCATTCAGAGCTGACTTACTCCTGGGCCGAGCGACGTTGCTCTTGCGAGTGGAGGTTTTGCGGATAGTTTGAGCGGCCATATTTATATAATGCTTAAGCGAAACAATTAACTACATAGTATCACAATCAATATATTCGCCATACAAAAAGACCACGTTTGCACGTGGTCTTGATGAAAATCCGGCACTGCGCTACTTTCCCGGGGTTACCAGTATCATCGCCGCAGGAGGGCTTAACTGCTGTGTTCGGTATGGGAACAGGTGGATCCCCTCCGCCATAAGCACCGGCCATAATCCTCACAGAAAGGACTCTGGCCGGCACCCATGGGTGCCTCTTTTGCAGTTCATAAACTGCCAAATTCTTACAAAGTGTGTGATCCTTTTTCTGGAATATGATAGACGCGCTATGCGTGTCAGTCAGTTCCTTACTGTACGTTGCCAGACAAGCTGATCACGTACAGTCGAAAGAAAAAGTCGATCGGCTATTAGTACACCTCGGCTAGAACACATTACTGTGCGTACACCTAGTGCCTATCAACCACGTAGTCTACATGGAGCCTAATGGGGAAATCTCATCTTGGAGGAGGCTTCGCGCTTAGATGCTTTCAGCGCTTATCCCGTCCGAACATAGCTACCCGGCCATGCCGCTGGCGCGACAACCGGTACACCAGAGGTTCGTCCACTCCGGTCCTCTCGTACTAGGAGCAGCTCTCCTCAAATTTCCTTACGCCCACACCAGATAGAGACCGAACTGTCTCACGACGTTCTGAACCCAGCTCGCGTACCCTTTTAATTGGCGAACAGCCAAACCCTTGGGAGTTGCTTCACCCCCAGGATAGGACGAGCCGACATCGAGGTGCCAAACAGCGCCGTCTATGTGGACTATTGGGCGCTATAAGCCTGTTATCCCCGGCGTAGCTTTTATCCGTTGAGCACTACCGATTCCACATTCATCGATCCGAAGATCTAAGTAGTGGGTCACTAGCTCCTACTTTCGTACCTGCTTGACTTGTCTGTCTCGCAGTCAAGCTAGCTTATGCGCTTGCACTATTACTTCGATTTCCATCCGAAGTTAGCTAACCTTTGAACGCCTCCGTTACTCTTTAGGAGGCAACCGCCCCAGTTAAACTACCCACCAGACACGGTCCCTGAACCGGATAACGGTCCAGGTGAGTGCCAAAACACGACAAGGGTGGTATTTCACATTTCGACTCCACATTGACTAGCGTCAACGCTTCAAAGTCTCCCACCTATACTACACATGTCGAGCTCAGACACAATGCCAAGCTGTAGTAAAGCTGCACGGGGTCTTTCCGTCTTGGTGCGGGTAAACGGCATCTTTACCGCTATTGCAATTTCACCGGGTCCCTCGTTGAGACAGTGCCCATATCGTTACTCCATTCGTGCGGGTCAGAACTTACCTGACAAGGAATTTCGCTACCTTAGGACCCTTATAGTTAGGGCCGCCGTTCACCGGGGCTTCAGTTTGGTGCGTGAACACCGCCCTTTAACCTTCCGGCACCGGGCAGGAGTCAGCCCGTATACATCCTCTTTCGAGTTAGCACGGACCTGTGTTTTTGATAAACAGTCGCATGGGCTCTTTCGCTGCGGCCCCGCCACATTACGCACGATACAACGTGGTTCTGTGAGCAGGAGCTTTGGCGCCAAGCTTGATATGTCTCTTAAGAATCTTGCGTACCAGAAATATGATAAATCCGGTTCACAGATTCAAACGATTTGGTAAAATTATTTCTTTTTCATCTTCCTAGAAAGTACCGATCTCAATTGATTTTTGATACTCTCTCGTGAGATTTTTACCACTCGCAGTCGCTTGGCAATTTTGCTCCAGCCTCAGATATGCATTTTCATACGCACTGTGGCGGGGCAGACCTTATCCCGAAGTTACGGTCGCTATCTTGCCGAGTTCCTTAACGAGGGTTCTCCCGAGCACCTTGGTCTACTCGACCTGAGCACCTGTGTCGGTTTGCGGTACGGGCGGCGCATACTATTAACTCATGTTTTTTCTGGTCAGTTTGGCCCGCGCGAATCCAAGTCTTACGACTCGTTTCATTCGTGTTTCACCGAGTAAACTCGACTACGCACTTAGACGGATATGGCCAGCAAACCGCTCGCGTTTCCATCCTGCGTCAACATGAGGAACATATACACCGGTACAGGAATATCAACCTGTTGTCCATCGCCTACGCTACTCGCCTCGGCTTAGGCCCGACTAACCCTGGGACGATAATCGTTGCCCAGGAAACCTTGCTCTTTCGGTGGGTAGGATTCACACCTACCTTATGGTTACTTATTCCAGCATTCTCACTTGGTACCACTCCACCAGACCTCACGATCTGACTTCAGCGCAGGTACCAACGCTCCTCTACCACCACGTACAAGTACGCGATTCGCAATTTCGGTGCATAGCTTGAGCCCCGTTATATTTTCCGCGCAAGATCACAATTGACCAGTGAGCTGTTACGCACTCTTTAAATGAATGGCTGCTTCTAAGCCAACATCCTGGTTGTCTATGCAATCTCACCTCGTTTCCCACTGAGCTATGACTTTGGGACCTTAATTGGCGATCTGGGCTGTTTCCCTTTTGAGCACGGAACTTAGCTCCCGTGTTCTAACTGCCATGGTAGTCTCTATCGGCATTCGGAGTTTGGTTGAGCGCGGTACCCCGAGGGGCCCGCAACCCATTCAGTGCTCT
>WBZP01006932.1_pt1 | contig 11062 bp, 10 predicted proteins | sample 5204301 | NCBI WGS metagenome assembly WBZP01 (sample SAMN12412401, study PRJNA552823) | activated sludge metagenome | isolation source: activated sludge from nitrification reactor of wastewater treatment plant... | place: USA: Pennsylvania | collected 2017
CCTGCAAAGCCGTGGCCTCGATATCAAGCAGAGTCGAGAATCGGGAGGGCAACGAAAGCGGCTCATCACCATTGCCAAGGTGGCCTCATGAGCTGGCGCGCTTGGCTGCTCATGTTGGCAGCGCTGGCCGTGTTCGCTGCCGCGTGGCGTCGCTGCTCGCACCGGCTGCTAGTTGGTGACTTCCCCATCGTCGAGCGGTCTAGCCGGGGCTTGGCACTGGCGACACTGCCGCACGTCGCCGCCCTGGTAGCTCCATCGGCCCGAGTCCGTACGCGAGCCAGCCGGGGGACACGCCAAGGGCAATCGCGAGCGCTTCGGCAGTCGCAATGCCGGGCATGCTGGTCCCTGTCTCGGTGGATCTCACGGCGGTATCGGTCAGCCCAGCGGCCCGAGCGAGTGCGCGCATGGTCAGTCCACGATCGGTGCGAGTTTCCCGAAGTCGTGAGGCCACACCTTCGCAGCGCAAGCCGTCTGTGGGCTGTCTGGCGTCCGCCTCGATGCCGTAAGCCAGGAATGCAGGCGACAGTCCAAGCGCATAGGCGACCCGCTCGACGGTATCAAGGCGCGGAGCACGTTGGCCAGTTTCAAAGTAGAGCACGACAGAAGCCCCGGCCAGCCCCGCATTCTCAGCAATGGCGACAAGCGAAACCTGACGTTCTCGCCTGGCGCGACGAAAGCGAGTCGAGAAAGCCAGGTGCTTGGGATTTTGTCGTCCGCGAACCACGCACTTCGGTAGCACTGGAAAGGGGATGGACTCTAGTTCGCGACGATGGTTAACAGTGTCTTTATAATCATATTGCAATCAATGGGAACATTAGGTAACAACGGGTTACGGGCAACGCTGCCCGGAAATGAAACAGGCTCGACGGCGGTGTTTTGCCAATCGAGCCCATGCCCGCGTCGGACTCTAAGCCGGGAAGCTGCCGTCTGACGCGAACGGAGGGATTATGCCCTGTCACGTCCGTAGTTCAAGTATTTCTCGTCGTCGTCGTATCGTTTCACCGTCGGGCTTGCTATTGGGCCACCCTAAGCCCGCTGCGCTGCTCGACCTGTCCAAGCCCGGTGAGCGCTTTGTGGAACGCTTCATGCGCTGGGCTGCGACTGGCCCCCGTCCGATGTGGTCGCCGCTGGCTGTGGCGAGACGGGAAAAGGTGCTGCTCGTCGCGGTAGCTTGGCGCGAGTGGCCCCATGATGAGCCCTTCGGACTCATCGAGATATCGCTAGCTGGCGACGGGGTGCGCTGGCAGTCGTTCCCGCTCGACCAAAAGCACCTCATGATGGCCATGGTCTCGGACGGTAAGCCCGCTGCGGATCTTGCGCTGACCTTTGGCGAAGTGCTGCGCCATCGCAGAGAGCAAGCCGGGCTGTCCCGATGGGAAGTCGCAGCGCTGGCCAAGCTGTCATGGGGCACCGTCCGCAACGTCGAAACCGGACGCACCGCACCGAAGCAATGGACCGTGCGCTGTCTGTGCGCTGTCGAAGCGCTGCGACTCGTCGAGCCGACGCAAGCAGGGCAAGCGTCATGAACAGACCCGACATCCTGCCCGAGATCGCGGCTGCGCTCGACCTCTCTGCATCCGGTGAGCTGAGCGTGCATGACTTCCTCATCCGCGCCACTACGGGCCGGTCGCCTCTGTTCCAAGCGCTGGCCGTGCTCCGCCAAGGGAAGTCTCTACACGTCGCTGTGGAGTCGGTCCAAGGTTCCTGTTTCGTGCTGTCGCTCTCCCTGGTCAGCAAGTCTCTGAAGTGGCGTCACTACATGAGCCAAGCGGATGCCCGCCAAGCCATGCGGACAGGGGGCAAGTAGTCATGGCCAAGCCACTCAATCGCGGAACCAAAGACCGGCCTAACTGGTACTGCCACATCAAACATCCCGACGGGAAATGGAAATGGGAACCGAGCAAACAGCCAACCTCGGAAGCCGCTAAGCGGTGGGGCATTGCGAGACAGGCGGATATCGAAAACATCAAGGTTGGCATCTTGCCCCGCGCCCCACAGACGCCAGCCCTTACCGTGGGTCAGCTCATCGAGCGCAGCCTTGCCGAGTATCACGGGCCGAAGGTCCGCAAGCTGAAACAGAACCAAGACCAGAGACGTACCGACCTTGCGCAGCGAATCGCCCCCTATGGGCTGGCAGACCTTCATGCTGAGAAGGTGCGCGCTGGCGACATCGAGCGATGGCGGGATGCCCTCCGAAAAGAGGGCTACGCGCACGGCACCATCAATGCAACGCTAACCCGTCTGTCTGTGATCTTCGCTTGGGCCATCCGGCAAGAGATCATCACCTGTCGCAACCCGTGCGACGGAGTGAAACGGCTACCGACGAAGCCGCGCCAAGACTGCTACACAATCGACGAAGTGCACCGGCTGCTATCGCTGCCCGACGTATTGCCGATGATTCCGATGGTCCTTTACACCGGGATACGTCGGGGGGAGCTGCTCGGGCTGCGCTGGGAAGACATCGACTTCAGGGCCGGACGCATCGACGTGCGCCGCTCCTACGATGGCCCGACAAAGACCGACCAAACCCGCGTGATACCCCTTCACAGAGAGCTAGCGCCGATCCTGCAAGCGTGGCGCGAGCAGTGCCCCAAGACCCCCGAAGGGCTCGTCTTCCCGCTGGTGGTTCGCGGAGTGGCGCGCATGGCGACCCGAAGCCCTGAGATCACAACGAAGGAGCTACGCGCCCAGCTTGCCCGCGCTGGTGTCCGCGATGGCTTTGTCTGTCCGGTGCATGCGATGCGCCACACGTTCGCCTCTCTGTTCATGGATCAAGTGGACTCCCAAAGAGCGCTGGAAAGCATCCTGGGACACTCTACAGCCGGGAACAAAGTCACCGCTGGCTATGTCCACACAGACATCAAGACCCTTGCGCGCAAGCTCGACCTGATGACCCTCCTACCCAAGCCGGATGCCCAGATCATCCCGCTGCGCGCCACGGCCTAGCGAACCGGGACGCTACCGGGACGCTCCAAACCGCCACTAGACCCGCCAGCGTCCCGCCAATCCTACCTAGCCCACCGACGATCAAGCACTCCATGTGGGACGCTTGGGACGCTCGGGACGCTAAAATCCCCTTACTTCACACACACACACCACACAGCCCGCCCGACCTAGCAGCCCGCTTGCCCCCCCGTTTTCCGCCCGCTTGGTGCACATTTGGTACAGCAAGGGAACGAAACCACGCCTTCCCCGTCGCTACTCTGCTCTTCTTGACAGTTTCGAGTAGACTATCCGGTGCCGTCGGCGATCGGTCCCTGATGCACCACCTGACTTCCCGGGCCATGGCACCAGAACCGCGGTTGAACCTCTTATCCACCTTTGGCTATATAAGCCTTTTATAATCAAAAAACGGGGGTGTACACATGGCTTTAACGCTCAATACCAATATCGATGGAATGACCACACAGGCCGGGCTCTCAATATCAGGTCAAAGAAAATCAATTGCGATTCAAAGATTGGGGACGGGGTTTAGAATCAATACTGCCAAAGATGACGCGGCGGGGTTGGCACTTACTGATAGTATAGTGTCGCAGGTGAGAGGGTTGGCACAGGCAAGGCGGAATGCGAATGACGGTATTAGTCTGGCACAAACCACCGATGGTGCCTTGCTTGGTATCACCGGGCAGTTGCAAAGAATGCGCGAGCTGATTGTCCAGGCGCAAAACGGTGAAAACAGCCCGGATCTGGCGGCAATTCAAGAAGGAATATCGCAATGTACGACGGAAATTACCCGCATTGCGACCGAGACATCGTTCAATGACATCCTTGTGTTGAACGGTACGCTGGATTCGGTCACCTTTCAGACCGGTGTAACCGATGAACAGCATATTGCGGTTGCCCTGCCTAACGTGGATGCGACGACGCTTGGGCTCGATAAGCTCGATGTCAGCAATCTCGCTGCGCAAACGGAGGGCTGCCAGGCGTGCATCGATTCAGCCATTGATCATGTCACATCGCTGCGCGCCACGTTGGGCGAGACGCAAAGCCGCCTGCTGGTTACCAACGCCAGTCTGGGGGGCGGGATTGCCGACATGGCCACCGCCCTTGCCTTGGTGAAAGATGCTGATTACGCCGCTGAAACGAGCAACTTTACTCAGGCATCCGCGATGCAGCAGGCCGGGCTGGCGGTTTTGGCCCAGGCGAATGTAATGCCGGCCGAACTTCTCAGGCTGCTGCCCATGGATAAGCCGGAAGTGTTCGTTATTGACACCACGGATGATCGTCAGGGCAGCATTAGCGCACAGGGGGAAAATGGCGATGAGTGCAAGGAAAATCTGTTTGACAATCTATCCGATTCCAAATGGCTGGATCTGTCGCCACAGGGAAGCTGGATTCAATACAATTACGCGCCATGGATTTGTGGACAGCTTTGTGCCTACACGCTGACTTCGGCCAATGACTGCCCCGAGCGCGACCCAAGCGATTGGCAATTGCTCGGTTCTAACGATGATGGCGCAAGCTGGGATACGGTCGACACGCAAGCAGGCGTGATCTTTGACGAGCGCTTCCAAAGACGCAGCTTTGTTCTGGACAGCAAGCCCTGCTACAAAGCATACCGGCTCAATATCACAAAAGTGGCTGACCCGTCCTGCGCCAACTCCGTGCAATTGGCGGATATGGAGTTGCTGGGGCAGCGGGTGCAGGCGTAAGCCCGGGGGCGCGGCTCTTCGCCCCAAACAGTGGGGAGAGCCTCAATAAGCTCGGGCGACGGCGCAGACCAAAAACTGGCTTTTCAGCCGACCGTTCGCATCACGATAAACATGCCCATAGATCGAGCTGTGCCGCTTTCCGAAGGAACCCTTTGGCTACACCAAGACCGATCCACTTCGTAGTTGCTGGAGTGTTGCCCCCAAAGCTCGCAGATGGCGACTCTGTAGGGGTGATGGATGGCCATCGTTAGGGGGCGGTGCGGGAGGAGGGAGTCGGTGGTGAGGAAGTCGACGTCTCGGTTCGCTGTCAAGGCCGCTCTCTGTGCTGTGACCTGTGTCTGCTAGTCTTCAATCGCAGAGCGAACATCCTGTCGCTTCGTCGAGCGCGGAGCTTTTGCCGCTGCCGAGCTGGGTTTTTTTGCACGACTACGACTTGCTGAAACCGATGAGGAAGGCTTGTTCGCCGTTCGTGAAACAAGCGCTGGCTCGGTCTTCGCAGAAAGAGAATCGGTGACTGGGTTCCCAGCCGCTTTCTCTGGTGTCGTGATTGCTGGCGCTGGCATGGACGGAGTCGCCGCTATCGGCTCTTTGGTCATCACCGCAATGGGCGTGGCGGACCCAGCGGGCGGGGCCATCTTTGCAGAGTCCAGCCGTACATACGAAAGGGAGAGTCCGATTGCCAGTGCGAAGCTCGCCATCATTCCGAGCGCGGCGACCCGGAATCCACTTCGGGTATGGAACGGACGCTGCCGGGCGGCTCGACTCAGCGTGGAGGTCCGATGCGGTTCCTCATGAAGATTCGGACTGGCAACCACCGGCAGACTCTGGCTCATTCGGGTCCGTGCTCGAGGATACTTCTCTCCGAGCGCTTCCAGTTGCTCCACGATCTCGACCATCGTAGGTCGCTTGGTGCGATCCTTTTCGAGCAGCCGAGCCACCAACTGCTGAAGCTCCGGCGGACTGCTGGGCGCTTGTTCCGCAAGTAGCGGAGGTGGCTCGCTCATATGCTTTACGATCAGCTCCCCAAGTCCGTCCCCCGTAAACGGCGGCTTTCCGGTGAGCATTTCGTAGACGATGACACCCACCGCATAGACATCCGTCTTGGCATCGACCTTGCCAGAGCCCTGGGCCTGTTCGGGAGACATGTAATAGGGAGTCCCGAGCATGGTGTTGGTCTGGGTGCGCAGGCTCGCATGATCTTGTTCTCGCGCCAGCTTGGCAATTCCGAAGTCGAGGATCTTCGTTCGTTCCCCCGTCGGCATCTGCCGGTCTGGCACCACCATGATGTTGTCCGGTTTGAGGTCTCTGTGAACTCAATCTCCGTCGGGGAACGGCTTGCTTCTGTTCCCCAGAACGGTCTTTCCCTCGGTAGCGTAGGGAACGGACTCAAAAGCGCCGCGCATCCTGCCAAGCGCTCGAGCGCTCTCCATGAGCCATCGTAGATCGCTTCGCACGATTCCCAGCGCTTCGATCCATGCAGCTTCGCGGGCAAGCTGACCAGAAGTCCACAATCGAACGCTAAAAAGCTTGACAACTGCGAAATCTCGAAGAGCGGTCGCAGCGATTCCAGTTGCGCAGCATGTGGAGCTAGAAGCCACTAGTAGTACTACGTCACTTCATTGCAGAGCTTGCCACCTTCTCGACGAGACAACCCAAGTAGCCCGGAATGGCTCAGGTCAAGCTCTCGTCGAGGACGTAGCAAGCTGATCAGACAGATGACTTAGTACTACTAGCGGCCAGCATGAGCCCGAGCGGCTCGGCTGCCCGGAATCACAGAGCGGCGCTAGCACATCCTAAGAAATATGCAAGAGGCTCACCCGTTACAACAGGGACCGAAGCGTACGGACGGGGACATACCGGGGCTGTTCAGGTGAGGCGGCTGCGTACAGTGCTTGCCAGAAGCAACTGTGGGAGCCAAGTAGTGTGGTTGAGGAGATTCGCAGATTCCAGCCGCACATAGCCTCGGATCGCTCAAAGTGGGGGGATGTCGCGCAACTGTTGGACATCTGTCCGCATCGCTGGCACAGCGATTGGCGATTGCTTCACCTTGATCCTCGACATCTAACCCACTCGCTATTAAGCTGCGCCGAGGTCGCGTCCATCATGCCCAAGCCATTCGTAAACGAGGTTCTACTATCGCGGTTCGATGAATTAATCCAAGAAGGCGAGGTACTCTGGCAAGAATTTCAGAGGAACGAAAATGGCGTAATCATGGACATTGTGAGGTTTTCTCAGTGGGCCACCAGTTGCCTCAATTTGCTGGATAAACTCTCGATTTCAACCAATAGATTTGTCACCCAATTCGAGTTATGGGTCAACCTTGGTCCCGGCAAGAAAATGAATATAGGCGCAGCACTAGGCGTGCTAAAATCAGCGAGGAACGAGTATTCGCATGGATTTGCCATCGAATACCAGCTTTCAGTATCTGCGGCAGTTTTCAGTGGTCTTTTGGACGAAGCTAGGTATCTGTTCCAGCGAGGTTACCACAGAGCTTCGGCCGTCATCCTTGGTGCTGCACTCGAAGAAGGGCTAAAGGCGCGCGCTCGTGCGATTCCAATCGATGTTTTGCCGAAGGATACGCTATCACCAATCATAACCAAACTGAAAGCTCCAATCGTCGGTGTTCTCAGCGAGTTTGAAGCCAAGCGCCTCGAAGCGATCGCACGCATGAGAAACGACGCAGCCCATGGAGGTGAATTTGGATATGAGGCTGCGCTTGTTGAATCGGCCATAATAGAAGTCGAAGCAACGCTCCAAAAGGTGCTCAGCTAGGGAACCTCATTTCTAAATAAATTTATTATTACGCTCCACCAGTGATGCGTTCGCCTCGTCAAACACACTGAACAGTCTGTCAAAATCATACCCATCTATGGCGTTTCCAGTTTTCTTTTGATTTTGTATGATGCTTTCTACTGTGTTGGAAGTCACGCGCCCTTTCGTGAATGATGAGACTATCTGACAAACTCTCGATGGATCTTCGATTCCATAGCGGATATATATTTCACGGACAAGCAGATGATTATCCTGGTCCCGTACAACAGTTAACACAAATCTCGTGTCAATCGCAGATGCGATTTTGCGCGCGAGGGCAGAAATACCTGAAATATCCTTATCTCTCAAGATAATTGATTGACCAATCTGGTTAAATCTGTCAGGCCACGATTTGACCAGGTCAGAAGTAACTCTTCTGTCCGCATGGACAATTGCATTACGCAGACGCTCGTATTTGGTCCAGTTCAAAATATCTGGATTGTCTCTGTTCAACCCGTGCTGAATCAGGGAATTCAATCGATATATTAGCTTCTCATGTGTCATGGCTCTCTGATACTTCTCTGCCATGTTTTTCGATAGCCAGTATCGAAATTGTCCTGTTTTTGCCGGTTCGATCAGATCGTCTAGCGTAAATACAGTGCCCACTGCGCTTTGGGCCGAATCTTTCTCTTTCCTAAGGCGCTCAGGATCGAGGAAGATAGTTCGCTGCGTGACATTACATATGTAATTCTCAAATGCTGCCACAAAAGAGATTACGGCATTTTGTCGTATCATATTGCGGGATTCGTTTAGGGCCTCCAAATACTGTCCTGGGGACAAGGGGACTCTCCTAAATGGGTCTTTATTGTCTCCACTGGCATCATGTAGAACCGCTGGATGGTTGGCGCTCGGAATAGAATTCCACCACTTGTGTGCGTAGTCTATTGCGCAGATCGTATTCCAATAATGCCTCGACTCCAGATCCATGCTATGCTCAAATTGAGCATAGGCAAGACTACGCAGGGTTGTCTGTTTAGTTTTCTTATTCTCGATGCCTGACATTAAGACCTCGTGATGGAAACGTGAATAGGACAAACCTAGCAAAGCTTAGAAAGCAATTCCTTTTACAGGAGTAGCCACCATCGCTTTTTTTCATTCGAATGCTCAGAGACGATCGGATCGGTCCCAAAACATCAGCTTGTCGGACCTAACAGACTGCGTACCGCAGCGGGTGATGTGGGTCAAGTAGCGATCGGCGTGGGTGGTTTCGACAGTCGATCCAGGGTTGCGGTGTCTTGTGAGGACGTGGCGCGCAATCGGACAGGCGAGGCGATCGGTGTCAGGCGCTCGGCATGACGATCGCCACAGCAAGCGGTGCTTGGCGCTCGGCACGCCGATTGTAGTCAGGCGCTAGGTGTCAAGCGCTCGGGGCTTGCTCTGCCTGGGCTTGCCGTCGGGCGGTTTGCCGTGCTCGGTAGCCCTTTTGGGCTTTGCCGCCTCGGCTGCCGATCTCGGCCATGTGGGAACGGTTCGCGCTTACCGTTGCTCCGCCCTTTTTCCCGGCTTGCGATGCTTTCTCTGTGCTGAAGCGGTGTGCCCGGCCTAGCGCGTGGGCAGTGCGCCCGCCCTGCGAGCACACAGAGCGCAGAGTGTCAGGGTCCATCATCGCGAAGCCTCGTCGCTGCTTCGGGTTGACGGCGGTGGTTTCGATGGTGGCGGCGATCTGGGCTGGTAGCTCTTGCATGGCGTTTTCCTCTCAGACTCTGGTTGCTCGGGTTTGGTAACGGAGGGCGAACAGCGGTCATCAAGGGGTAGTTCGAAGTCCCTCTACAACGGCTGTGATCCGAACCGAGTACCGAACCAAACCGAACCATGGGAATTGCTGCGCTTCCGTCGGTGAAAGGGCTTCCCATGCGCTGCGAGTGTGCTATCTGTGGCCGAAATGGAGGAATCGGCGATGCAGCAGCAGACAGCGACCCAGAGCGGCGAACTCGACAGTTTGGACATGGACGCGGAACATGTGATGCCGCCGGAGCTTCCGACTCAGGACTCGGCGCTAGAGGACTCTGTTGGTCAGCTCTCGCGGGTGCAGAGCAAGCTCGTCGATACATTGCACGCGCTTCAGCTCTTGCCGCCGCATCTGGTCAAGGACCACAACCGAGCGGTGCGAGCGGTTCAGGAAGCGCTTACCTTGGTCGGGGATACCGACGACAGCGACGCGATCGGTCCGATTGACTGGGTGAAGTTTGGCGAGCGGCTCTATCAACGTCGGACGGCTGCCGCGCTCACGCAAGAGTGGCTGGCCGATCGGGTCGGCGTAACAGCGACGACGATTCGCCAGTTGGAACATCACACCCGCAAGGCGCGACGAAGCTTGATGCTCAAGCTCCTAGCCGTGCCCGAGCTGAACCTGCGCGTCAGCGACATCGAGCTTTCCGCTGAGATGAGCGCAGGCTACCGTCACACGCCGACCTCGTGGCTCGGCATGACCTATGACCCGGTGGGTATGGTGACGCAGCTTGCCGATACTCTGAACGGCCAGAGTGGTCAGCTCGAGCAAACGCTCGTATACATCGACCATCAAAGCGCGAAGGACTGGCTGGCGACGTGCAACTCTCCCGAGTATGGGCCGGAGTTCCGCGACACGCTCCCCCTGCCCGCGATGTCACGCCGAATCGCGTCGCTTGTCGGAGAACAAGCACTCACCGTCAATGCGCTTGGATGCGGGGACGGCAAGACGGAAGCGATGCTCGTCAAGAACCTTCAGACACATCTGCGGATGCCGAAGCAGACCGAGCTGTTTTTGCTCGACGTGAGCCATTCCCTGCTCAACACCGCCTATCGACACTGCTGCGAAACGCTGCCCGACATTCGCACCTACACCATTCATGGCAGCTTCCTCGACTTGCCGAAGTTGCCCATGCTGATCTCTCCGCTTCGAGGCCGGATTCGACTGTTCGCGATGCTGGGCTTCACGCTCATCAACCTAAACGACGAACTGCGCTTCTTCCGCGACACGCTGAGCTGCTGCGAACCAGGCGAGCTGTTCCTGTTTGACCTCCAAATTGCGCGTGCCCCGGCCAGTGAACGCCCAAAAATCCTCAAACTCGACCCGATTGGCAACGGCAAGCTTCGCCCATCGCAGGCGGCGTTCCTCAGCGGTCCCATCCGTCGCTATTGCCAAGGCGCAGAGGAGGTCGATATTCGCTGGGAGCTGGCTCCATCGGGTGGCGTTCCTGGCAGCTACGGCTTCGACGCCATCGCCCGTGTCACGATGCGCGATGGCAGACCCGAGCGCCGCTTCTTGATGTTCCGAGTCCGTCGCTACGACCCCAAGCTACTGAGCGACAGCCTCGCCGAGCTGGGCTGGAAGACCATCGAGCGAATCGACTACGGCCCCGACGGCAAAAAGACCCTGGCGCTGATGCTCCTTCAGAAGCAGTAGGGGGCGGTACTGCTGGGGTCACTGAAGCGGTTCAAGCCTGAAACGAGCATCATCCGTCGCTGCCGCTGGGGCAGCGAGCTGGAATTGCGACATGTAAGCAAGGCGCTGGCGGTAGTTTGGTTCCCACAGTCTTGCATATACTTGATTGTAATACGTTTGATCATTTGAAACAAATCGGGCCAACTTTCTAACCACTCAATATCATTGTATTCTG
>WBZP01006933.1_pt1 | contig 11061 bp, 10 predicted proteins | sample 5204301 | NCBI WGS metagenome assembly WBZP01 (sample SAMN12412401, study PRJNA552823) | activated sludge metagenome | isolation source: activated sludge from nitrification reactor of wastewater treatment plant... | place: USA: Pennsylvania | collected 2017
ACGCCGCCGCGCCCACAAACGTGGCGAGTTCCACGTGGTGGAACCCTTGACGGCGCCTAGCGCAACACGGCGAGACTGGCTGACATGAGCGACACCTCAGCGATCACCCTTCCCGACGACCTGCGCCCCCAGGACGGCCGCTTCGGCTCCGGCCCGAGCAAGGTCCGCCCCGAGCAGTCCGAGAGGGTGGCCGCTCTCGGCCGATCGCTCCTCGGGACTAGCCACCGGCAAGCGCCCGTGCGCACCGTCGTCCGTGACATCCGGGAGGGCCTGAGCGCATTCTTTGCCTTGCCCGATGGCTACGAGATCGTGCTGGGCAATGGTGGGGCCACGGCATTCTGGGATATCGCGGCATTCGGCCTGGTGCGTGAGCGCTCGCAGCACCTGACCTTTGGTGAGTTCTCCAGCAAGTTCGCGTCCGTGACCAAGGCTGCGCCCTTCCTCGGCGATCCGACCGTCATCTCGAGCGAGCCGGGAACCCGTCCGCAGCCGCGCGCCGAAGCCGGCATCGACGCCTACGCGTGGGCCCACAACGAGACCAGCACCGGGGTGATGGCGCCAGTGCAGCGGGTTCAGGGCGCGGATGCCGACGCGCTCGTCCTCATCGACGCCACCTCCGGCGCGGGCGGGCTCCCGGTCGACATGAGCCAGGCAGATGTCTACTACTTCGCGCCGCAGAAGTCGTTCGCGGCCGATGGTGGCCTGTGGCTGGCGGCCTTCTCCCCCGCGGCGCTGGCCCGGGTCGACGAGGTCCTCGGCTCGGGGCGCTGGGTCCCCGACTTCTTCAACCTGCGCACGGCGATCGACAACAGTCGCCTGGATCAGACCTACAACACCCCAGCGCTGTCGACACTGGTGCTCCTCCAGGCTCAGGTCGAATGGCTCAATGCCCAGGGCGGCCTGGACTGGGCCTCGGCCCGCACGGCCGACTCCTCGGGCCGGTTGTACTCGTGGGCGCAGGCCAGCTCGTATGCCGCCCCCTTCGTCGCGGACCCGGCCAACCGCTCGCAGGTGGTCGCCACCATCGACTTCACCGATGACGTGGACGCTGCCGCGATCGCAAAGACCCTGCGGGCCAATGGCATTGTCGATGTCGAGCCGTACCGCAAGCTCGGTCGCAATCAGTTGCGAGTGGCATGCTTCCCGGCCGTGGACCCCGAGGACGTGAGTGCGCTCATCGGCTGCATTGAGTACATCGCCGAGCGTCTCTGACGAGAGCGACCCTTCTCAGGTGGCCACGGCATACACGATGGTCACCACGACGAGGAGCGCCAACACCCCGAGGGTGAGGAAGCGCCGCACCCGCGGGGTCATCGGGCTGACTCCGGGATCGGAACAGTGACCGGTGCGGTAGTGACCCGCAACCGCGGCCGACGCTGGGACTCATAACTCACCCGGACATTCTCATGCCGCGCGAGCCAGACTGCGACCACGGCCAGGGTGATTCCCACCGCGATCGAGCCGATCCCGATGGTCCACCGGGGTCCGATGTGCTCGCCGATCCAGCCAATCATGGGTGCCCCAATCGGTGTGCCACCCATGAAGATCGCCATGTACAACGCCATCACGCGGCCCCGCATCTCGGGCGCGGTCCGAGTCTGCACCATGGCATTGGCCGTGGTCAGCGCCGTGAGTGCGGTCAGCCCCACCGGAACCAGGGCCAGGGCGAACCAGCCGTAGGTCGGCGCCGACGCGGCGAAAGCCGCTGCCACCGCGAATCCGGCCAGCGAGAGCAGGAGGACCCTGAGACGGGCGTTCTGACGACGGGCGGACAATAGCGCGGCCGCCAGCGAGCCGATGGCCATGATGGAGCCGAGCAGACCGTACTCGCTGGCTCCCTTGCCGAAGACCTGGGTTGCCATCAGTGCCGTGGTGATCTGGAAGTTCATCCCGAAAGTGCCCAGGACAAAGACCAGGAGCATCACGAGTTGGAGGTCCGGGCGCGAGCGCACATAGGCGAAGCCCTCCCGGATCCCACCGCGGCCGCGAGCCAAGGGCGCCGGCGTGAGTTCACTGGGGCGCATCCGGGCCAGCGCGATGAGCACGAAGACAAAGGTCAGGGCGTTGAGCAGCAGCGCCTCACCGGTTCCCCAGGCAGCGATGATCACACCGGCAATCCCCGGCCCGATCAGCCGCCCGCCATTAAAGGAGGCCGAGTTCAAGGCGACCGCATTGGTCAAGCGATCCGCCGGCACCATCTCGGAGACAAATGCCTGTCGAGCGGGATTGTCGACCGCGGTGATCACCCCCTGAGCCAGGGCAATGGCGTACACGTGCCACAGGTGCGCCCAGCCACCCAGAGCCAGGATGGCCAGCAGAAGAGAGGTCACCAGCAGTAGCACCTGGGTGATGACCAGCAAGCGCCGCTTGGGGAAAACATCAGCGATCAGCCCGGTCCAGGGTGCGAGCACGAGGAAGGGCAGGAACTGCAGGCCAGTCACCACGCCCAGCGCCGTGCCCGAACCAGCCGTAAGGGTGGTCAGGACCAGCCAGTCCTGGCCGACCCGCCCCATCCACGTGCCCACATTGGAGATGAAGGCACCGGTGATCCAGAGCCGGTAGTTACGGATCTCGAGCGAGCTGAAGGTCGGGCTCATTGCTCGGCCACCTTGCGCAGCAGCTCGGTGGCCCGCTCCAGCAGGGCGCGGTCGCGCGCCGAAAGATCCGCCAGCCGGACATCCAGCCACTCGTCTCGACTGCGGCGCACGGCCTGCAAGAGCTGGCGGCCTTCCGGCGTGATCGACACCAGCACCTGGCGCCCATCGGTGGGGTGCTCATCGCGTCGGACCAATCCGCGCTCGCATAGGGCGGCCACATTGCGAGTCATGCTCGGTGCGCTCACACGCTCCACCTCGGCCAATTCACCCGGGGTGCGGGCGCCCTTGTCCACTCCGGCGAGGACAGCCACCAGGTGCGGGGGCAACTCAGCCGAGCCCTCGAGTCGGACGCGGCGAGCAATGTGCATGCAGGCCAGGCGGAGGTCATGGGTCAACTGAGCATCGGTCATCACGCGTGACAACTCGTTACGTCAGGTAACTATTCCCTGCCTGCCCCGACCTTCGGCAGGGCCCAGAGCGCCGTATGCCGGTGAGGTCACCGCAGAGGTGACGTCACCGGCATACGCGGGTTGGACGAGGAACGAGCTCAGGTGAGCAGCGACTCGATCGGGCCGATCGCGAAGTAGAGCACGAAGAGGACGGCAATCAGCCACATCAGCGGCTTGATGTCGGCCGCCTTGCCGCGCACGAGCTTGATCAGCACGTAGGCCACGAAGCCGGCACCGATACCCACGGTGATCGAGTAGGTGAACGGCATCAGGACGATGGTCAGGAACGCCGGGATGGCGATCTCCAGGTCATCCCAGTCGATGCCCTTGACCTGCTGCATCATCAAGAAGCCAACAAGGATCAGCGCCGGGACGGCCGCCTCGTTCGGGATCATCGTGACCAGCGGGGTGAAGACGATCGCAACCAGGAAGAGCAGGCCGGTCACGACCGAGGCCAGACCGGTGCGCGCGCCCTCACCAACGCCGGACGCGGACTCGATGTAGGAGGTGTTCGAGGAGACACCCGCGGCGCCACCGGCGGCCGCCGCGATGGAGTCCACGATCAGGATCTGCTGGGTGCTGGGCGGGTTGCCCTCCTCGTCGAGGAGTCCGGCCTCGGCGCCGATCGCGGTCATCGTGCCCATCGTGTCGAAGAAGTCGGCCAGCATGAGCGTGAAGACCAGCAGGATGGCCGCCACCGCACCCACCCGAGCGAAGGAGCCAAACAGGTTGAACTCACCCAGGGTGCTGAACGAAATGGGGTTGAACTCCTTGGGCCACGCTGGCACGTTCAGGTTCCAACCGGCGGGGTTGATCTTGTTCGACCCATCGGCGTTTTGACCGACCACCGTCGGGCCGACCTTGGCAATGGCCTCGATGATGATCGCGACCACGGTCATGACCAGGATCGAGATGACGATGGCGCCCTTCACCTTGCGCACCCAGAGGGCCACGATGAGGATCAGGCCCAGGACGAAGACCACCGTCGGCCAGCCGCCGAGTTTGCCGCCAATGCCGAGCTCGACCGGGACCGGCCCGGTACCCGTGCGACGGACGAAGCCGGCGTCGACCAGACCAATAAGAGCGATGAAGAGGCCGATACCGACCGAAATCGCGATCTTGAGTTGGGCCGGCACAGCGTGGAAGACCGCTTGACGGAAGCCGGTCAACACCAGGACCAGGATGATCACACCCTCAAGCACGACCAGACCCATGGCATCCGCCCAGGTCATCCGGGTCGCGATGCCGTAAGCGACAAAGGCATTCAGGCCAAGGCCGGTCGCCAGCGCCAATGGGTAGTTCGCCGCGACGCCCATGAGGATGGTGAGCACACCGGCCACCAGCGCCGTGCCGGCCGCGATCGCGGGCAGGTTGGGGGCGTCACCGCCGCCGAGGAACTTGCCATCGCCGTCCTTGACGAACCCGAGGATGAGCGGGTTGAGCACCACGATGTAGGCCATCGTGAAGAAGGTGGCCAGGCCACCGCGGATCTCCTGCCCGACGCTCGAGCCGCGCTGGGAGATCTTGAAGTAGCTATCGAGGAAGCCGCCGGAACCCGGCGTTGTGGAGGTGTCGGCAGCGTGTGCGCCGCCAGATGTCTTCGCCATGGCGTGCACCCTAGCGGCGATCAGCGGTGGCTTGCTCCGCGAGACGCACCGTGGGCAGATAGGGCTCTGACCTCGCCTTTCACACCCTTCTCAGCACTCCCAACTGCCCCGTGCGTATGCCTTCCTCAGGCGCGTCGGCATAGGCTGTGGCTGTGATCACAGACGCTGAACCAGGGCCGGACGCCGACCAGCCGGTGGTGTGTATGCCGCTGGACCCGCTCCCCGTGCCCACGCGCCTGATCATCCAGATCGGCTTGGCCATCTGGGCGCTCGCACTGGTCATCACCTTGGTGCTCCCCGCGCTGCACACCGGGGATCGCTCCTGGTGGCCTTGGGCTTGCGCGGCCGGGCTGGGGCTGGGCCTGATGGGCTATGCCTATGTCGCCCGCGGGCGTGGGAATGCCGCCGCGGCCTGACTGCGAGTCACTCGCCTGACGACCTCAGGTGACGTCGAGGATGTAATCGTCGACGATGGGCGGATTTACCTTCTCGGGCACAGGAGCCGCCGCATCCACCTCGGAATGCGCCCCGCAGCCGTGATCGAGCGAGACCACCTTGCCGTCACTGGGTGACCATTCGGAGGCGCAGACCCCGAAGACCGCTCGCAAGGCCCCGGCCATCGGGACGAAGAAGCCGCAGCTCGCGCACCGCGCGGGCGCCTTGACCGCCACCGGGTCGGAGGGACCGGCGGCACCGGCATACCAGCGGCCGGCAGCGGCCTCACGGCCCTCGGCAGAGAGCACCCGCGGGCGGCCAAGACCAAGTTCCCAGAGTGCGACCTGGTCGACCTCCTGATCGCCGGTCGCCTCGAAGCCGGCCACCAGCATGGGGTCGTCGGCGACAAATGGGGTGACATCGCCGGGCCCCAGGTCGCCGGGGGCGAGTCGGTCGGCATACGGAACCCAGGCGGGCGACAGGAGGGCACCCTCGGCCGGGACCAGGGTGGTTTCACAGACAGTCGCGGTCTTGGCGCGAGGGACTCGGGTGACCGAGACGGCCCAACGCCAGCCCGGGTAGGCGCGCGCGTCACAGGCGAAGTAGTGGACGCCAAGTCGATCGGCGAGCATCTCGAAGTCAAGAGCCGAACCCACCGAGCCAGGCTCGGCGCACTCCAGGAGGACCTCCCGGGCACGATCCGCCGACGCGGCGAGGACCGCGTCGACCTTAACTGCGGGGCGATCGGTCACAGCGGCAGCGCGTGGACTCACAGCTCGAGGTCCGCGGCCACGGCCTTGAGCACCGCAGCGACCTGATTGCCATGCTGCTTGTCGGGGTAGTGGCCGCGGCGCAGCGACTCGGAGACCGAGTCCAGGAGCTTGATGACGTCCTCGACGATGACCACCATCTCGTCAGCGGGCTTGCGATCGCGAACACGACGGTTCACGGCCACCGACGGCGCGGGGTCCAATAGCCGCACGGACAGCGCCTGGGCGCCACGGCGACCCTCTGCGACGCTGAACTCGATCCGCTGGCCACCCTTGAGAGCGGTCACGCCAGCAGGCAGCGCGGAGGCAGGCACGAAGACATCGCCCTCGCCACCTTCATCGATGGAGACGAACCCGAAGCCCTTGTCGGCGTCGTAGAACTTGATCCTGCCAGTGGGCACTGGAGCCACCTACTCGCTGCTGAACATGCTGACGATGTGCCGCCTGCTGGCGCCACGCCCCAAGGTTATCCGGTCAATGCTGACCAGCGCGCCTCGATAAGACACGGAGCCGGTCCTAGCACTGCCAGGCATCCCGGGTCGGTTGCCAGATCGTCAGCGGCGGAAAGGTGGCAACCCGTTCGAGGTGACCGGCCTGCAGGATGCCTTGGGTGGTGTACCCCAGAGGAACATCCGGCACGGTGCGCGTCGAGGTGATGACATAACCGATCGGCCATTCCTGCGGACAGGCAGGTGCATTCTTGCTCGTCATACCCATGAGGTGGGCGTAGGAGGAGTCGCGGGCGACGGTATCCATTTGGGCCGAGCCCTTCAGGGCGCCGATCCCGAAGAACGTCGGGATCCCTTGATCGGCGTAGAGCCAGGGCACGTACTCGGCGTTATACGACCCTGCCACGACCTCCCCGGGTTGGAGATGAACGCGGAGCCAGGCTCCGGCGGCTTCCAGACTGGTCGGATTGGGCATGCGATTGCGGATGTCCGCGCGGATCGGCCTCCAGGTGGCAGGCAGCAGTCCACACACGGCTACGGTGACCGCCACGACGACGGCCGAGGACACGACCGTACGCGCGTGTGCCCGCTGAGTCCCCTGCGCCCGCTGAGTTCGGCTCGGAACCAGTGCCCTGATCCCGGCATACCCAGTGAGCGCCAGCGCGGTCAGTCCGGCCAGCGCGGTGGGGCCGTACACCGCCATGATCATCGATCGGGGTCGCTCGGGGGCGCCGTACCACAAGCCACTGATGGCCGTAGCGAGTCGTCCGTCGGAGAAGCCGGTCCAGATCCCGATCACGGTCCAGATCACCCCCGAAATGAGGAGGGGCCAAGCGAACCGCAGCGAACGATGGGCGAAGGCGAGAGGCGCAGCGCACAAGCCCACGATCACCATCGTCGAGATGATCACGGTCCCGGTGGTGGACGGGGCCGGTAGGTAACTGTTGGGTGGCGGAAAGCCGAATGGGAGGTAGCGCTTGACGTCGTAGATCCAAAAATCCAGGCTGGCAGCGAGATCGGCAAAAGCGGGCTTCACCGCACTACGCTCGCCACCGGCCGACGCGAGTTGCGGAAGGACCGGGGCCAAGCCGACAAGCAGGGCGGCCGCTCCGCTCAGGATTCCCGCGGCGCGTAACCGTCCCTTGAGCAGGACCAGGATGGCCGCGGCCACGGTGGCGGCGAACAAGACGTCGTAGGTATGCGAAAGGACGACCCCGGCCACCGTGATGCCAGCCAACAGTCCTACGCGACTCCGCTCCGGCCCGCGGACGGCGCTGGCCATGAGCAGCGCAACGGCGACAACACAACAAGGGATGGCCTGCTCGGTCAACCGTCCGGTTCGCACGGCATTCCACAGCGGGCCAACAAAGACGGGCATGACGGCAACGGCGGTGGCGGTCAGCGGCTGAGCACCTAAGCGGCGGCTCGCAGCGAATACCGCTGACACCATGGCCAGCGGGGCAGCGACAGCGCTAAAGGCCACCATGCTCTTCCCGACGGTGCCGCCCGACAGTTGGGCGATCTGGGCCCACAGCACGTCAGCGGCGAGGGGGTAGAACCCACAGGCCTGCTGCGGGTTTGGCTGACCGGTCACACACACGGCGTCCATGGAGGTGCTGGCCGTGTCGATCATGCGCCGGGTGAAGAAGGCGTGATTCATCGCATCCCAACCGGACGCATAGTGACCTCGCCCCACGATGACATAACCGACCCCGAGGGCAAGCACCGAGGCGGCGCAGAAGCCCAGCAGGTCGGTCCGGGACGGCCGCCAGGTGGTCTGTTCGGAGCCACTGCCCATGCGGACGTAAGCCCATCGGGAGAGGAAAACGACCGACAACACCACCACGTATGCCGCCCCCAGGACTGGGAGCGGGCCGTCTGGCAGCCCGAAGGCGGTCAGCCATGTCATCGAGATGGCGGTGAGGCCCAGGGTCAGGGGGAGGGCGGCACTCCAGACCATCCATCTGGTCGGCCCACGAGGTAATGCCCAGCCAACTAGGAGGCCCGGGAGGAAACATACGACCACGGTTGTGACGGCGATATTCATGGCTGCTCTCGACCTTCCGTGCCTCTTGGGAGAGAAGACGTTGGGCGGCGGCTTCCATAACGAACATAACCCCATACCTGGAGATTGCCCACCCTCTGCGTGCTCAGGGCGCAGACCGCGGCCAGGAAAATCGGGTAGGCCCGTCGGATCCATGTGCGAGGGTGGGGCCATGCCCCAGCCCCAGAAGATCTCGCTGCGGAGCTTCTGGGAGCAGCTCTCCGTTCCGGCCCGCTGGCTGCTGTCGACCACGGCCTTCTCGACCATCGGCCGCGGCCTGACCCTGCCTTTCACGATCATCTACGTGAATGAAGTGCGCGGCATTGACCTGGATGTCGCCGGCGCCCTCATGGGGATCATCGCGGTCGTGGCCCTCCTCGTCACCGGGCCGATCGGCGCGTTGGTGGATCGGATCGGCGCGCGCCAGGTCTTGCTGTGGGGGAACGTCATTCAGGTCGCGGCCACCGCGCTGCTGGCGTTCGCGACCACCGTGCCGACATTCATCGTGGCCTTCACGCTGCTCGGGATCTCGTTTGGGGCGGGTTGGCCAGCCTTTCAGTCGATGATCGCGGCCCTGGTCGACGGCCCGCTGCGCACCCAGTTCTTTGGGATCAACTTCGCCATGCTGAACCTGGGGATTGGGATTGGCGGCGTGGTCGGCGGCCTCATCGCCGATGTGCACCGGCCGGGGACCTTCATGGCGCTCTTCCTCGGGGACTCCCTCGGCGTGTGCATCCCGATCGCCCTGCTCCTGGGGCCACTGCGTCATGTGCATGCCCGCGCTGAGGCGCCGGTCGCGGCAGTGGGCGCGGATCGCATCCCCACGCCGGCGTCATATCTGGCGATCCTGCGGCAGCCCGCGATGGCCTGGATGACCCTGCTCACCTTTGTCTCCAGCCTCGTCGGCTACGGCCAAATGGAGGCCGGTTTCCCGGCCTTCGCTCGCCAGGTCAGTGAGGTGTCCACCCGCACCATCGGGTTCGCCTTCGCGGTCAACACGGCGGTCATCGTGCTGGCGCAATTCTTTGTCCTGAGTCGGATCGTGGGTCGACGTCGCACCCGGGTCTACTTGGTGCTGATCGGCTTATGGGCAGTGGCCTGGACGATCATGGGGCTGACCGGCCTAGCCCCTGGCACCCTCGCTGCGGCGATCGGAGTCTGCCTCTTCCACGTCTTCTTCGGGATTGGCGAGACCATGCTCAATCCGACCATGCCGGCCATCGTCAACGACCTCGCCTCCGACCACACGCGTGGCCGCTACAACGCCACGACCGCGCTGGCCTTCCAGCTGGGCGCTATCGCGGCCCCGGTGTCCGCCGGGCTGATGCTCGATCACGGCCTTGGCGGGGCCTTCATCGGCACTTTGCTCGCCGGGCTGGCGGTCATGGTCGTGCTCACCCGACAGCTCGAGAGGCGACTCAGCCCGTCGGTGAACGGGATCCTCACACCAACCGAGGCCGCCTCATTCAGCGAGTCTGGGTCATGACCATGATGGCCTTGGCGCCATCCTTGGCCGCGAGCACGCGCACGCTTGCGCCGGTCGCCAGCGTGGTCGACCCGCCCGGGTATGCCGTCTGCTCGCTGAGCACATAGGTCGCCTCGAAGCCATCGCTGCTCTTGACCTTGAGGCTCTTGCCCGCGGTCACCTCGCTGACCGTTCCGGTCTGGACGAGCATCGTGGTCGGGGTGCCCAAGATGGCGGTGACGAACTCCCCGTGCAGGACCGCAGACATCGCCATCCCGGCCATGCCGCCCATCCCACCGCCGGTGCCTAGCTGCCCGCCCTGACCCATGTCTTGACCCTGGCCCATGCCCTGACCTTGACCTAGTCCTTGGCCGCCGCCATTGGCCTGGTGGCGTCCGTTGCCCATGCCTTGGCCCTGGCCCATGCCCGGCCCCTGACCCATGCCCGGACCCTGACCCATGCCCGGACCTTGGCCCATGCCTTGACCACCGTCATTGGCCTGGTGCCGACCCATGCCATCACGTTGCGAGCTCATGCCGTGGTCATTGGCCCAGCCCCCGCGGCCATCACGGTCCAACCTGTGGCCGGCACCTAGTGCCGCCATGCCAATGACGCCGATCAGAGCGAGCGTTCCGACGACTGCCGCGATGGTCACGCCGATGCGGCCCCCTCGCGTCGAGGTCGCCTGCCGCCAGCTACCGGCGATCCGGTCGCGCAGCCCCGGGGAAGCAGCCGGCGTCGGTGCAGCGGCTGCCGCCGGTTCGCTGCTGGCCCACGGGGCATCGGTGCGCAGCGCGGCCTCGTCCGGGTGGGCCTGGCTCAGTTCCTCGGTCGGAGCATCCGCGTGGGAGAGCGCCGGCTTCTCGATTGGTGGGACCGCGGCCGTGTCATCGGCCGCGGACGGCGTACCGGCGTCCTCAGGGTCAACAGGAGGAGTGGGGTTCTTGGCCATACCGACCATCTTCACATCGGGCCTGCCACGCTGGAGCCACGCGGTCTGGATTCACACGGACTTCACAGGAAGTCACAGGTGCGATTCAGCCAATGCCAGAGAGCGCTCGGGCCACCCGGGACACCGGGGGTCGCCCCAGCCGCTCGCCGAGCCAGACACTGGTCTGCACCAAAGCGTCGAGATCAACCCCCGTCTCGATCCCCAGCCCGTGCAGCATCCACACCAGATCCTCGGTGGCCAGATTGCCGGTCGCGCTGCGAGCAAACGGGCAACCGCCGAGACCGCCAGCCGAA
>WBZP01006935.1_pt1 | contig 11058 bp, 13 predicted proteins | sample 5204301 | NCBI WGS metagenome assembly WBZP01 (sample SAMN12412401, study PRJNA552823) | activated sludge metagenome | isolation source: activated sludge from nitrification reactor of wastewater treatment plant... | place: USA: Pennsylvania | collected 2017
CCAACAAGCGCATGCACCCGACGCCGCTACGCGTCGAGCGAGATCGGCGCGATTTTGACAGCCGGTATCGGTTCGGTGGCTTTCCCGATCTATCGGTGGCGGCGCGGCTGATGCGCGAGCGTTGGGCGCGTCTCAGTTCGCATGTTCGCCTCGATCTCGCAGGTCGCTTTCTGTCCTTTCGGCAAAAGCATGCTCTGCTGCTACGAAGAAACGAATCAAGCGTGGGATGAACGCCCGTGGTGCCGCGTGATTCCAGTCAGCGCTTGCTCAACCCTGCGTGGTGCGCGCGCCCGTTGTGCTGAAGTGATTCCAATCACAGTCTAGCGCGCTTCAAGGTGGTACGAAAGCGCGTTATGCCGCGTGGTTCCGTTCAAGGTTTTCGCAACCCTGCGTAGTACGAAGGCTCGTTATGCTGAAGTGGTTCCGGTCAGCGTGGTATAGTCGAGCGCAGCTGCTCGTATCAGTTCAACGTCGGCGGCGTATGCCTCAACTCGGCTGTGTATCAAAGCGCTCGCCCAACCCGCGCGTGCAGCGGACGCCGCTCCGCGTCGAGCACGATCGTGCGTTTTTCAGCGCCCGTTTCTGCTCCAATGTGGCAGCCATCAATCAGTGGCGGCGCCGCTAACGCGCAACTCGTTGGGCCACCATCAACTCTCTGCTTCATTACGAGTATGCTTCTAACTATCTATTGTGGTATACTCGCCGCTGCCCGTATGTTAAGATTACTGTTCACCTCTTACATCGCAGGTATCGTATGAAATATATGGTCACAGGGCGTGTACATCCTGAGCGAGCAGATGTTTCTTTTAGTCAGCAGATTTGGCAAACTGCAAATAGTGGCTCCGTGACAATATCTTGTGACTCTTCACAGTTAACTGTGCTTGTTGATTTACCCGATATCGATGGCTATGTTGCTGCATTCATCGTAGCCGAACACGTCGCGCAATCAGTTGTAAGTTCTCTTGGTTTTGCATTAGGCACAGGTTATACCGTCGAACTGATTCAGCTGATCGAAGAAACTGGCGAGAGTCATGTCTTTGGCGCACGTCCTGATGGGCTGCACTTTGAAACATCATTAACGATTTTTGCCAGTACTTTGGATCTTATAAAGCAGAATTTGTTCTTTCGACTTGCACTCCGCGATTACATGCATGCACTGACAGAGACTGTTGATTGCGCGTTCTATTGTTATCGAGCTATCGAGGCTATTAAATCTTCTTTCGACCCTAAGCAGGGCGGAAAAAGCTGGAGCAAGATGCATTTGGTACTTGGAACAAGCGAGGACGAAATCAGGAGGATAGTTCAGGACTTTGCTGCTCCCGTTCGGCATGGCAATTGGTCCGGTACACATACAACGACATCTGCACAACGCTACGCTATGTTGAAACTGACACGTGATATATTAGCCAAATTCGTTACATACCAGCAGAACCCCGGCCATAATTCAGACTAAACAATATCGCAAGGTGGCCCAACATGCGCATGCAGTCCGACGCCGCTGCGCGTCAACAAGATCGCGGCTTTTTTAAACGTTACATTCATCTTGATCGCATTCCCGATCTATCAGGGCGGCGCGGCTGATGCGCGAGCGTTGGGCGAAGCTATGCATTTGCAAGATACCTTGTGATGCGCTATTCTATCTCGTGTACAATCGGTTCTCGTTTGCTCACCATCTCTTTCATCTCACCAATCATAACAGCATGAGGTAGCAATGAGCCAATCTTTTCCCTCTCTCACATTCACCAATCTTCATCGCCTTCAGCTTGCAGCCGCCGACTATACGTTTCGCAATCTTCTTCGAGCTGCCGGTTTGCGTATGGTCTACTTTGGTTCGTTCCTCTGCTGTCTGATGTTTGTCTCACTGCGTTATCCATTTGGCTTTCTTCCATTTCTGCTCCTCGGCCTTTGGCTCGTATGGTATGGCTTCGCTATCCATCGCGCTGCTGTCCTCCGGAATCAATCGCTCTTTGACCGAGCATTCATTGCAATTGGGCTATTCAATGCCTGTTTATTGCTTTATGAAACACTGATGTTTCCGCCCGCATCTGGCCAGATCGCTCGCTCCAGTATTGGTTTGCCGATCCAAGCGCTTATTTGGTTCGTGTTTCCATGGTTGTATAAGCGCAACCTGAAGCAGGCACCACCTGCACCAGATCCAGAAGTGTTGCGATTGCTCAAACAGATCGTGCAGGAAATGCGCAAGAAAGCTCCAGAGACCAAAGCTGAAATTATCGCCTTTTCGATCGACCACCAAGGGAGACAGCATCGCTATAAAGGATTGTTGGAGGCAGACATTGGCATAGTGATAGATGAACGTGGGAAAGAGATCGCAGTGTTGGCCAAACGAGATATTCAAATGACTGCCAGCTCACAGTCAACGACACAAAAGAAGCAGATTCCTGTGAATGTGCACTTTGGCAATCAGAGGTTGACGGGCCGAATCAGTGGAGAGGCATTTGCAAGATACCAGCAATGGAAAAAGCAAGTAGACTTGGTTGATTGAATGTGGCATAGCGTGGGCGCTCCGCCCAACCCGCGCATGCAGCCGACCGCGTCGCGCGCGAGATCCTAGCCATTTTGGAGCGTGATACCGCGCGCGCGGCGGCTGATGCGCAATCCGTTGGGTGGCACTATCAATACTTGGTTATAAAACCGATCCACGGCAAGCCGCACTATCATTTTGCGCTATGAGTGTTGATATTTGGCTGCACAGCAGTTTGTATCGTCATTAATTAGAACTCTTGGTCTCTATTGTCCAATAGAACTATTTGGGCACCACCCGCAACTCCATGCGACAAGCGAGTTTGATTATGCCGATTGAACGCTCACAGGGAAAGGTTCCATTTCTATGAGCGGCTGGATTTTTGGGTTAATCGGTGGTGTACTGGTGTTTATTTGGGGCTTGCTCCAACCACAGCGTGTTTGTCCGCACTGTGGAACGCTGGCCCCACGTCTCTGCTTCCCACAAACCTGGCGTCAATTCATGTGGGGAGGATGGACATGCACTTCGTGTGGCAAAGCACTGGATCGCCATGGCGAGATTATCAACCAATAAAATGCGCTTTCTATCCCAGGTTGTTCTCTGTGCCGCTAGGTAACTGCTGTAGTCGTTCTGCGTCAACAGTACCCGAGCGCCCGATATAAGCCGAGTTTACCAAATGGCCCGTGCCACCCAACACGCGCATCCAGCCGACCGCTGCGCGCGCGAGATCGCGGCGATTTTAGAACGTGATACCATGCACGCGCGGCGGCTGATGCGCAAGCCGTTGGGTGGCACCCAAGCGAACATCATCACTACGAACGCCCACAAGAATCTCAACCCAAGTGCTCTTGTACAGTGGGACCGTGCCAAATGGCGACTACGCGCACATCGACCAGAGCAGCAGGTAGGGCCATCGCATCATAAATTGCCTTCAAATGCAGTAATATAAAGGAGGAAGCATAGCATCCTTGGGAGGTTGCATGGATGCCATCTTTGACATATCGACCGCGACGATTCTTGAGTACTTTGGCACATTGGAAGACCCACGCATTGAGCGCACCACATTGCATCACTTACTCGATATTGTAGCCCTGACGATCTGTGCTGTGATTTGCGGTGCAGATGGACCGGTCGATATCGAACAATATGGGCATGAAAAACGGGCTTGGTTGCAAACCTTTCTGCAATTGCCGAATGGTATTCCATCGCACGATACCATTGGACGGGTCTTGAGCCGAATCGATCCCCAGCAGTTTCAAGCGTGTTTTTTGCGCTGGGTGCGCTGCCTCTGTCAACTTTCCCATGGTGAAGTCGTGCCAATTGATGGAAAAACCTTACGCCACTCCTATGATACCGAAATTGGCCAATCGGCCATCCATATGGTGAGCGCATGGGCCGCAAGTAATTGTATGGTGCTTGGCCAATTGAAAGTGACCGACAAGTCGAATGAAATTACGGCGATCCCCGAGTTACTGGACGTACTCGATCTGGCTGGGTGTATCGTGACTATTGATGCCTTAGGCTGTCAAAAAACGATCGCACAGCGCATTATTGCCAAAGAAGCGGCGTACATTCTTGCGGTGAAGGAGAATCATGGGCAATTATATGCCGACATTGCACAGACCTTTACCCGCCTGGTGCAGGATCCTACCCGCGCCTCCCTGCTCGACTATTATGAAAGCACCACCCACGGGCATGGCCGACAGGAAATTCGCCGCTGTTGGACGACGGCCGACCTGAGCGAGGTGCGGAACACAGCGGATTGGGCTGGACTGCAATCGATCGGATTGATAGCGACGGAACGAACCAAGGATGGCGAAACCTCCACGGAACAGCGCTATTTTGTGCTCAGCCTGGCAAATAATGCACAACGCTTCGGCACATCGGTGCGCGCCCACTGGGGGATCGAAAATCTCGTCCATTGGGTGCTTGATGTCGCATTTCGCGAAGATATGAGCCGTATTCGCATGTATCATGGGCCAGAAAACTTCGCAATTGTTCGTCACATCGCCTTAAACCTTTTACGGCAAGAATCAACATTTCAAGGGAGTGTGAAAACAAAACGTTTGAAAGCGGGCTGGAATAATCACTATCTTGCAAAAGTGCTCTGTGGAGCAAAAATATGATGCGATGGCCCTAGAGCAGCAGGTACACTTTGAACATCCGTCGCTATGCTATGCTTGCATTGAAGACCTTTCAGGCAGCATTCCATATCGGCAGTTAGGACGGCTATTGTCTTGAGTGTGCTTATTGAGCAATCATCACTGTCTGGCACTATCAATTTTATACCGTATCGGTATTTGCTCGATGCCCAACTCACCACCGAGCGATTGACTGTTTCCTTTATCAAACCGCTCGTTGACATTCCGGTGAACATGATTCGAGAGGTGAAGCAGATCAAGACAATCACGATGTTTGGGATCAAGATCACCTACCAAGCCAAACCGCATCTGGTTAAAGTTTTTTATTTGCGAACACGCAAATATCAGCAATGGGCACAAGCGTTTGAGGCACTTGGGGTCAGCGTGCGTGGGCCTGATGGATGGTTTGCTTTTGACTGGATTGATTACTTTCGACAATAACAACGTGTTTGCCCAAATACAGCTGATTCTCACGAGCATGTATTGGCAAAGGTTGCCACCCAACACGGCATTGCAGTTGACCGCTTCGCGCGCGAGATCGTGGCTATTTTGAAGGCTTTACCCGGCGCGCTTGCGGCAACTGAATGCCAGCCCGTTGGGCGGGCACGAGCGAACCATCGGATTGACGGTCAGTGTATGATTCAACCCCGTGATTGCTGCAGCCTGACCGTCATCATGCGCGAATCGCGCATCCGCGCGCCGTCGCAGGGAACGCATGCCCTGCCTGGACGCGCTATCACCGGGAACGCCCTCGGACGCCATCCCAGGCACCGCATCCGGCCGCCGTCGTGCTGGGAACGGAATCGCGGGCAGCGCCCTCGAGCGGCATCGCAGGGCACGCATCCGACCGTTGTCGCGCCCAACCGCGCCAGAAGGAACGCCCTCGGACGGCATGCCAAGCATCGCCCTCGGGCGCCAACATGGCCGGCAGGTCAGCGCGGCCCTCTGGGGTGGTGCCGCCCAACCAGCGCATGCAGCCCGACGCCGTTCCGGCGGCGAGATCGGCGCGATTTTACGCACGCATTTCGGCTATACTGTCAGTGCGATCTATCGGTGCGGCGCGGCTGATGCGCAGCGCGTTGGGCCGTGCGCCCGATCCACGTTAGTCGCACCGCAGCGCCGACCTCCAATTCTATTTTTCACACGTTATGACACCATGATTCGTGATTCATCCCACTAGGGGGATGTTAGACGAATCGGATTCGTCTTTGCGCTCACCAGTGGCGTTTTAGACGAATCCGATTCGCAAAAGACCCCGATTCGGCAATAGCCCGAATCGGTTGCACCTTCTATCCCGCTGTGGGATACTAGACGAAATGGATTCGTCTACTTGGAGTTGGGCGGGTGCTGTGCCACCATCGCAAAGAACTTGTGTTGTTGAGGCCAACACGTAAACATCGAAGTAGTTGGAGTTGCTGATCCTGAGCCAGCGAAGGCACAGTCAGATACACGAAAGCCGCATTTATGGCTTCCAATAGATGCACCGGCCCGACAGTAAGACCGGCGAGCAACAATATATACTGGCGCTATTGGACAGCCCGCTCCCGCTTCCATGGGGGCGCTCGCATACCGCGCGGCGCCCTGCAGCACAGCGGCACTCGAATGCTCGTGCGCGCCGACGCGGAACGCTCGCTTGGTGCCAGCGATGGATTTTGCCAGTGTGCTGAGGGCGCAGCGAAGCGGGTGCAAACACCGCTGCGAGCACTCGCCTGCTTTGCACCCGCCTCGCTGCGAGGCAGACCCGAGTATGATCTCGTGCCGAAGTGCTGGCGAGCTGTGTCGACGACAATGCTCTCAGCGTCCAGCGCACCCGCCCAACACGCCGTTCCAGCGGACGCGCGCCGCGCGACGAGATCGTAGGCATTTTAGAGCATGATCTCGTGCCGAGTGCTATGCCATTCCCGACTGCGCGCCGCTGAACGGCAGACCGTTGGGCTGCCCTCAGCAGGTGCCATTTCAAACCATCTCATGCTAGAAGCAAGCCTTTCCAGAAGCATCAAGCACCCGAGTGCTTGCCTCCTGCATGGTGCGAACTTATACTTATTCGCATTGATACTCCACTCACCATCAGTTAGGAGGCTACCTATTGCGACGATATATGCTCCTTGGTTTGCTGCTCGTTGCCCTCCTCCTTGGCGTGTCGATTGCTTGGATTGATACTCGCCCCACCTGGGATGATACTGGTATCACGGTCGGTTTGCTGCTGATCGCTGCTGCCGGTTTTGGTGCTGTCTATCCGCGCTTGGCCTGGCTTTGGGCACTTGCCCTTGGCGCGTGGGTACCTTTGTTTAATATCATGATTGCTCACAATTTCGGCTCTCTGCTCGCACTCGTGCTGGCTTTCATTGGAGCGTATGTTGGCGTGGGCATACGCAGCCTGTTTTTTCCAAGACAATTACAAGCGCCACATTCTGACCAATCATGATGCCGCCCGATCATGGGTGAAAACAGCGCTAGGACAAGTCAGAGGCGCAAGGCTGTAGGGTATCGCTGAGCACGGCTTCACGTGTTAAGACCCTATCATCTTGCACAGCGACGCAGTGATAGGATGCAGCATTCGAACGCCCATCTGCCTTGATGCGGGCAGCCCAACACGGCGTTGCAGTTGACCGCTGCGCGCGCGATCGTTGCTTTTTGTTGTCGTCTGATGCTGCGCGCTCGCGGCAACTGAACGCCAACTCGTTCGGCGGCCAGAGCCTTGCTCGAATAGAACTGGCTTTCTTATGACACAGCCTAATCCAGAGTCTGTTTTCTCTATAGCTCAAGCGGCGATGCAACATCAAAATTGGCAAGCGTTTTTCGCTTGCTTGGATCAAAATGATCTTCTCCGCATAGCTGCAAATAGTGTAAATAGACTGCTAACTCACAGTGAGCAAACGCGCTCCATAATGATGAAACGCTGTACGGAATACGCTATTCCAAAAGAGCACATTTTAAATTTGCAGAGTCTCAGCCAGCAAATGTCCTCCTCTGCCCATGTTACTGCAGAAGAAATAACCGCCAGTCCAGAGATACCGACATCACCTGACCTCATGCTTCAAACCGCACTTCGACATCGGAAGGTCGTTGATGCATACAACCAAACCGTGAAAGCGTTACTGCAATCTGCAAGTGATCTTCCTCAATTGACTGCTGCATTCGAACAAGATATGCGCACATATGTAGGTGGGGGTTCCGTTTCCTCAAGGTTATTTGTGAATGAACAATTGGAAGGAATCGTAATCGAGGGAAATCGTGCCTGGGCAACACGGCGTACGCAACATGGATGGGGGGAGGATATCGGATTCATTCGCAAAAAAGGGACATGGTATATTAAGCTGATGGCCAAAAGGCCAAAGCGGCTATCTATCTGAGCGACAGCGAACGTTTATAAGTGCATCATCGCACGGTTGGCGATACGCTGTCGAAAGAGGTTGACTACCAGAAGCCGCCGAACACGCGCATGCAGCCGACCGCTTCGCGCGCGAGATTCTAGCCATTTTAGAGCGTGAAACCACGCTCTCGCGGCGGCTGATGCGCAATCCGTTCGGCCGCTGATAAAACCTCTGCTCGTAGGATGCCTGATTTTTGCAATGAAAGAGTCCCGTGCTGCTTATGCTATAATCCCCATACGCATGTTCGCAGTGTGATTCCGGAGAATATATGAGCGACATAGCAAGTACAATCATTCAAGTCTTGCTCGCTAATCCGCTCACTGTCAGCTTAGTAATTCTGGGCGTTATCTGTGTTATGATCTCGATTATTGGTACAATCCCTCCTATTCGTGTGGGGGGTTATCGCGCGCTCTTTTTAGGTAGTTTCGGCGCGCTACTAATTATAGGAGCAGTCGGCCTCGCTTGGTTAATTGCCACCCAAACACTAGCGCAGACAGCGCCTGTTGGCTCATTTCAGGAACAGAATGGTCTTCTAGTAATGGAAGCTGAACATTTTACGGAGAGAAAAGAAGGAGCAGGAGAAGCAAGCAACACTGAATGGAAATTAGTACAAAACATAAGTGGATATTCCGGCGAAGCTGCTCTTCAAGCACTACCTGATAAATCGATTAATCCCGAAAACTATGCTAACGGGCCGGCACTGCTCTATCGTGTAAACTTCAAAACACCAGGTCTCTATTACGTGTATGTGCGAGGACTAGCACCAGACAATCAACTTCAGAATGGCGATGATCCCACTGCAAACGACTCGCTTAATGTTGGTATCAACGGAAAGTCAGCCACGATTGAAAGAGGTTTAGGCCTTACTGGTTTCGATAGTTCTGGTTTTACTTGGCAGGGTTTAGTTGATGATGCTCCAGTATCTATTCTTATACCGCAACCAGGAACATATACTTTCTATGTTTGGATGCGTGAGGATGGATTTATTGTTGATAAGATTATACTAAGTACAAATATCAATGTAATTAATAATGGTGATCGGGGTTCTGGGCCAGATGAAAGTCCACGTAAGTCATAGTGTCTTATGCACATCATCTGCTAGGTTTCACAATTGCTCCAATATCGTTATCGGCTGCGGCCGAACAAGCGCGTGCAGTTGACCGGCTGAATCGGGGCGATTTTGGTATCCAGACGCAACAAAACTGCTCTGCCGATTTATCAATTCTCTACTCCTAGCCGGCAGCTGACGCGCAAAGCGTTGGGCCGTGCGCCCGATCCACGTTAGTCGCACCGCAGCGCCGACCTCCAATTCTATTTTTCACACGTTATGACACCATGATTCGTGATTCATCCCACTAGGGGGATGTTAGACGAATCGGATTCGTCTTTGCGCTCACCAGTGGCGTTTTAGACGAATCCGATTCGCAAAAGACCCCGATTCGGCAATAGCCCGAATCGGTTGCGCCTTCTATCCCGCTGTGGGATAATAGACGAAATGGATTCGTCTACTTGGAGTTGGGTGGCACTATCATTACTCAGTTATAAAACTGAGTCACGGCAGGCCGCAGTATCGTTTTGCGCTATGAGCATTTATACTTGACTACACAGCAACTCGTATCGCCACCAATGAGAAATCTTGTTTTATGTTGTCCAATGGAACTATTTAGGAATCGTCCGCACTCCATGCGACGAGCGAGTTTGATTGTGTCGATTGAACGCTCGCAGAGAAAGGTTCCATTTCTATGAGCGGCTGGGTTTTGGGGTTAATCGGTGGTGTACTGGTGTTTATTTGGGGCTTGCTCCAACCACAGCGTGTTTGTCCGCACTGTGGAACGCTGGCCCCACGTCTCCGCTTCCCACAAACCTGGCGTCAATTCATGTGGGGTGGATGGACGTGCACTTCGTGCAGCAAAGAACTAGATCGTCATGGCATGATTATCAACCAATGAGATGCGCTGTTTGTCTCCTATTGTTCTCTTGGCGGCTAAATAATCTCTGTAGTGGCTCTGCGTCGATAGTATCCGAGCGTTGGATATAAGCCGAGTTTACCAAATGGCCCGTGCCACCCAACACGCGCATCCAGCCGACCGCTTCGCGCGCGAGATCGCAGCGATTTTAGAGCGTGATACTCGCGCTCGCAGCGGCTGATGCGCAATCCGTTGGGCAAGCACGTTCCCCTTTGCAATCCTAACCGCCTGCTTCACGCTTCATTTTTTAGCGCCTCATTTCCTTTCTGGCGACCTCAAATTCTTTTCTCGACGGCTCAAAGTCTTTTCTGGCGACCTCGTTATCTCGTATCGACGGCCCAAATTCCTTTCCGGCTGCCTCGTTATCTCGTATCGACGGCTCGTTATCTCGTATCGACAACTCAAATTCCTTTCCGACGACCTCGATCTTCAATCACGACTGTCCACCCATCGATTCCACCAAGATGCAATCATCCGCGAGCTGCTTGTCTCGCCAGTGCGATCACGATTCCTCCTCACACGCGCTTGGAGATGTGCAGATTTCGCTTCATGTATACACGCCGCTCCCACGACACGCAGGTCTGCCACAAGCAAACGCTGCGGCCAAACGATGCCCGTCGCGCACCACGCGGCGCGACACACGCATATGCGCATCAAGAAATGACTGTGCGCCGCGCCGCGTGGGCCGCTCCTGCTTCGATGCAAACGAACGCCCGTGGCTGATGGATGGCGCACCGAAGCGGGCACAAATACCGCTGCGGGCACGCGCCTGCGTTGCGCCCGCCTCGTTGCGCGTGCACAAAGCCAGGCGCGGTGCTAAATGAAACGTGGTATGATTGAGGCAATTACGACGTGGTCGGCAACCAAGCGTGCTCGCCCAACCCGGCGTTGCAGTTGACCGCTGCGCGCGCGCGATCGGTGGTTTTTAGGAAAGCTGTGCAGCGCTTGCGGCAACTGAACGCCAACTCGTTGGGCCACTCAACGTAGTTGCCTCATCCTGTTGAGTCTCTCGTTATTCGATTCGTTCCATTTGTCTCTCAGTTGGCGATTCATAAATAAATCAGGAGGCTGTTATGGGCAGTTCTGACCATTTA
>WBZP01006937.1_pt1 | contig 11057 bp, 11 predicted proteins | sample 5204301 | NCBI WGS metagenome assembly WBZP01 (sample SAMN12412401, study PRJNA552823) | activated sludge metagenome | isolation source: activated sludge from nitrification reactor of wastewater treatment plant... | place: USA: Pennsylvania | collected 2017
GGACGTCCCGACGACGGTGGAGTCGGTGGATCACGTCGTCGACGAGGCCCGCGGCGTGGTCGTCCGGGTGCACCGCGAGCCCGGGGCGAGCGGACCGCTGCCGTGCCTGTTCTCGATCCACGGCGGTGGCTACGTGATGGGCACCCGGCTGATGGACGACCCGATGCACCGGGCCTACTGCGGATCGCTCGGGATCGTCGGCGCCGCGGTGGAGTACCGGCTCTCGCCGGAGACCCCATACCCCGGGCCGCTGGAGGACTGCTACGACGGGCTGGCGTGGGTGATGGCCAACGCCGCCGACCTGGGGATCGACCCGGACCGCGTGGGCATCTACGGGGGCAGCGCCGGCGGCGGTCTGGCGGCCGGTCTGGCGTTGCTGGTGCGTGACCGCGACGAGTTCGACATCGCGTTCCAGACGTTGGTCTGCCCGATGCTGGACGACCGCCAGATCACCCCGTCGAGCCAGCTCGAGGGTCTGGACATCTGGAGCCGGGACTCCAACGAGTTCGGTTGGCGGGCGTACCTCGGCCCGCGCTACGCCGACCCGGCCCTGCCGATCTACGCCGCACCCGCCCGGGCCAAGGACCTGTCCAGGCTGCCACCCGCGTACATCGCCGTCGGCACGATCGACGGGTTTCGCGACGAGGACGTGGACTATGCCACCCGCCTGAACCAGGCTGGGGTCCCCTGCGAGTTGCACGTCTACCCCGGCGGCCCGCACGGCTACCAGATGTTCCCGTTCACCGAGATGTCCCAGCAGAGCGCCCTCGACGTGACCCGCTGGCTGCGCCGCCAGCTGGCACGATTGCAGCCATGATCGCCAGGGTTGCGTGCGCACTCGCAGTGGCAGTAGGTCTCGTCGCCTGCTCCTCCACCACCAACAGGTCGGCAGTCGAGAGCCCGCCGGGGGCCACAGCCGCCGGCGAGGCGGGGGCCGGGCAGGTATCGGGTGCCGGGTCGGCTCGCCCCACCGCCTCGTCGCCTGCCAGGTCATCCTCGTCATCGTCATCGTCCCCATCGTCGTCGTCATCCTCGTCGTCCTTGGTGGCTGGCTCGTCGACGAGCTCGACCCGGCCACCGACGTCCACCACCCGACCGTGCCGGGCGCCGTCGTCGGTGACCGACGACGTGCGCAAGGGTGACTGCGGTGGCATCGTGCGCGAGCTGCAGAACCGCCTGCGTGACCTCGGCTTCGACATCGCCGCCGACGGCAGGTTCGGCCCGGCCACCGATGCCGCGGTCCGCGAATTCCAGCGCACACACGGCCTGACGGTGGACGGACAGGTCGGGCCGAACACCTGGGCGGCGATGAGCGAGGGCGGCCTCGGGGACTGATCAGCCCGGCGGGAGGCGGGGGACCATCCCGATGTTGGCGTACGCCCTGGCCAGGGTCGCCGCCGCCACCACCTGGGCCTTGTCGGCGCCCGTGCTGAGCAGGCGGAGTAACTCGGCGGGATCGGCCATCAACTCGTGGTATCGGTGCTGGACGGGGCGCAGCAGCTCCAGGACGGCCTCGCCGGTGTCGGCCTTCAGCGGCCCGTACTGCGTGTACCGGCTGGCCAGCTCGCCGGGGGCCACGCCCGTGCACGCCGAGAGGATCTCCAGCAGGTTGCTGACGCCCGGCTTGGCGGCGCGATCGAAGCGGACCTCGGACTCGCTGTCGGTGACGGCGCGCTTGAACTTCTTGATGATCACCGCCGGGTCATCGAGGATGTTCACCAGACCGGCGTCGCTGTCGGCGGACTTGGACATCTTCGAGGTGGGGTCCTGGAGGTCCATCACCCTCGCCCCGGCCGGCGGATGGACCGCCTTGGGCAGCACGAACGTGTCGCCGAAGCGGCCGTTGAAGCGCATCGCCAGGTCACGGGTGACCTCGATGTGCTGGCGCTGGTCCTCGCCGACGGGTACCTCGTCGGCGTCATACAGCAAGATGTCAGCGGCCTGCAGGGCCGGGTAGGTGAACAGGCCGGCGGAGACGTGATCGCGCTGCCGCTTGGCGGTCTTCTCCTTGAACTGGGTCATCCGGTTGAGCTCGCCGAAGCTGGCCGTGCACTCCATGATCCAGCCCAGCTGGTTGTGCTCGACCACATGGCTCTGGACGAACACGGTCGTGCGGTCGGGATCCAGGCCGGCGGCGAACAGCACGGCGGCCTGGCGCAGGGTGCGCTCGGCCAGCACGCCCGGCTCGTCGAGGATCGTCAGGGCATGGAGGTCGACGAGGCAGTAGAACGTGTCGGCCTGGTCCTGCATCGCCACCCAGTTGCGCAGGGCCCCCACGTAGTTGCCGAGATGGGTTTCGCCCGTTGGCTGGATGCCGGAGAGAACTCGTGTCACGGCGAGCCAGGCTAACGATCGGCTCGGTCGATGCCCGGCCTCGTTTGTTCGCCGCTTCTCGACTGCCGGCCACGGGCGCGGCGCATCCGTAGAATCCGCCGATGGCACAGATCCGCTTCGACGATCAGGTGGTCATCGTCACCGGCGCCGGGCGGGGACTCGGTCGGCAGCACGCGCTCCTGCTCTCCAGCCGTGGCGCCACGGTCGTGGTAGCCGACGCGTCCGCCGAACCAGCCGAGGAGACGGCAGCCGAGATCGTCGCCGCCGGCGGAAGCGCCATGGCTGTGGTCAGCCGCCTGGGCGAGCCGCAGACTGCGGCCGACCTCGTGGCCGGGACCCATCGGCGGTTCGGCCGGCTGGACGCGGTGCTGAACAACGCCGGGAGTGGCGGCCCGAGCGGCCCGATCGACACCGTCACCGACGACTATCTCGAGCGCGTCGTGAGCACGCATCTGCTCGCCTCGTTCCACATGGCCAGGGCAGCGTGGCCGCTGATGGTCGACCAGGGGGGCGGGCGGATCGTCTTCACCTCCTCGGCGACGGCCCTGGGTGACATCGGCATGGTGACCTATTCGATGGCCAAGGCCGGCCTCTGGGGACTGACCAGGTCGCTGGCGCTGGAGGGTGCGGCACACGGGATCGCGGTGAACGCCGTGCTGCCGATCGGTTTCACCCGCGCCGCTGCCGCCAACCCTCACGAGCAGGTCCGGGCGTGGATGGAGGAACACTTCCCGGCTTCGCTGTGCGCGCCGGCGGCGGTGCTGCTGTGCCATCGCGACGTGCCGTGCACGGGCGAACTGGTCAGCGCCGGCGGGGGCAGGGTGGCCGTGATCCGCACGATGGCCGGTACCGGGTTGCGTGCCGGCGCGGCCTTGACCCTGGAGGCGCTCGCCGCCGGCTGGGACGACGCCTCGGCCACCGACGGTCTCAAGGTCCTGCGCGCCGGGCGCGACGAGCTGGACCTCTTCGGGTACACCTCGCCGGTCGATCCCGACGCCGATGACCGGATCGCGGTCCCCTGGACCTAGCGCGGGCCGCTCGCTGCGTCAGCGGCGGCACCGGCCTGCTCCAGGAAGTAGGCCCGTTCTGCATCGGTGCGGGCCCATGCCGCGGCGTCGCGCCATGCGTCAGCGGCGCGGGCGCGCTCACCGCCGGCGGCCAGCAGCCGGGCTCGGGCCGCAGCCGCGTATGGGTACCGGCGCAGTGCCTGACCGGCCACCGCCAGCACCTCGTCCAGGTCGGCAAGTCCAACTGCCGGACCGCACAACTCAGCGATGGCCAGGCAACGCCCGATGGCAACGGTTGGACTCGGCTCTCGGGCGAGCAGCAGGTCATAGACGTCGACGATCGCTGTCCAATCCGTCTCGGCGGAGCGAGGCGCCGCCGCGTGCAACGCGGCGAGTTCGGCGCGCAGCGCCATCGGTCCCGAGTGCGCTGACGGTCGCCGGTTGGCCCGGATCGCCGCCAGCCCCTCGACGATCAGCGTGTGGTCCCACGCCGATCGATCGGCGTGTTCGAGCAGCACCTGGGCGCCGTCATCGGCCAGCCGGCCACCTGCTCGAGCCTCGCAGAGCACGACCAGCGCGTGCAGCGCGGCCGCTTCGGGGTCATCCGGGCGGTGATGATGGATAGTCCGGGCCAGATGCACGGCGTGGCCGGCGATGGAGTCGTCACGCAGGGTGGCGCCGGCGCCGGCAGTGTGCCCCATCGAGTACGCCAACAGCACCGTGCGCAACACAGCGGGCATCCGCTCCTCCACGGCGAGATCGTCGGGCAGGGTGATGGGCAGCTCGGACCTGGCGATGCGTTGTTTGGCGCGGGTCAGCCGCGCCGCCATCGTCGACTCCGGGACCAGGAAGGCTGCGGCAACCGCTGCGGTGGGCACGCCGCAGGCCAGCCGCAAGGTGAGGGCCACCTGCACCTCCTGGTCCAGCGCCGGGTGGCAGCACAGCACCACGAGGCGGACGTCGTCGTCGGCGACGAGCGGATCGTCGAGGTCGATCTCGTCGATCTCGGTGGGCGCGCCGGCCACGGCGAGGCGCAGCTTGTCCCGCCCCACCGCGGCGCGCCGCACCCGATCGACGGCCCGCCGCCGGGCCACCGTCAGCAGCCAGGCGTCGACCGATCGGGGGACACCCTGGGCCGGCCAGGTCTGCAGCGCCAGGGCGAAGGCGTCGGCCGCTGCTTCCTCGGCCAGGCCGAGGTCGCCGCAGACGCGCACCGCCGCGGCGACCACCCGGCCCCAGTGCCGGCGAAGCGCCTCGCCGGCCTGAGCCTGGGCCGACCCTGTGGATGGCACGGGCTCAGGCCCTGGCCGGGCGTCCATCACATCGCGGGGATGTCCCACACCGGGCGCAGCTCGATGTAGCCGTGGGGTGCCGGGCACAGCTTGGCCAACTCCAGGGCATGGGCGTCGTCACGGGCTTCGATCACGTAGAACCCGCCGAGTGTCTCCTTCACGTCGGGCGACGGGTTGTCGACGACCGTTACCGCGTCGGAGCGTGTCCCGCGCAGGAACGTGGCGGTCGGAATCGGCTGCAGCGCTTCACCCCCCAGAATCGTCGCCCCGCTGTCGATCACGGCCATGGAGAACTGCTGGTGCATCTCCATAATGTCGCGGAACATGGTTGAGTCGTCAGCCTGATCGGCGTAGGGGGCCTCGTTCTCCATGATCAGCATCGTGTACTTGGGCATTGTCGTGCTCCTCCGTTTGGTCGCCACCTGGTGCGGCGATTGTCGCACTGAAGTCGAATGAGCCGCGCCGGAATCGACAGGGTCGGTACGATCGGGGGGTCATGTCGCTCGACGTCTCTACTCCCGTGTTCGAGGGACCCTTCGACCTGCTGCTCCACCTGATCCTCCAGGAGCAGGTGGACATCTACGAGGTCTCCCTGTCTCGGATCGTCGACGAGTATCTGGCCGAGATCGAGCGGATGCAGTCCCTCGACCTCGACGTGGCCACTGAGTTCCTGCTGATCGCCTCGACGTTGGTGGAGCTGAAGGCCCGACGGCTGCTCCCCGGCCGCGACGACGTCGACCTCGACGACGAGCTGGCGCTGTGGGAGGAGCGGGACCTGCTGCTCGCCCGCTTGCTCGAGTGCAAGACGTTCAAGGACGTCGCCGCGGCGATGTCCAGGCTGGCCGAGGACGCCTCGCTGTCCTTCCCGCGCCTCGCCGGCCCGGACGAGCGCTTCGAGACCCTGGTGCCGGACCTGATGGACGGCGTGACCGCCCAGCGCCTGCACCGAGCGATGATGCGGGCGATCACTCCGCGCCCGGTGCCGCGCATCGACCTGTTCCACGTGGCGCCCATCCGCGTCAGCGTGGCCGACGCTGTCGCCGAACTGCTCGACGAGCTGCCCCGGGTGGGGCGGATCTCGTTCCGCCGGCTCACCGCCGACCTGGTCGAGCGGCTGGACGTGATCGTCCGCTTCCTCGCCTTGCTGGAGCTGTACAAGCAGGGCCAGGTGGAGCTCGACCAGGGGGAGCGCTTCGGGGACATCGACGTGGTGTGGACCGGAGGCGATGGCGAGCAAGCCATCACGATCGACGACTACGACGGCTGATCGATGCCGGCGCCCGACCCCGACGAGACGACGAGATGAACGAACCGAACGAACCTGGGAACCCGAGCGACGCGGCCGAGGCCGACGGCGGCACCGTGCGGGCCATCGAGGCGATGCTGATGGTCGCCGTGGAACCGGTGCCCACCGATCTGCTCGCCCAACTCCTCGAACAACCCGTCGCCCTGGTCGAGCGGCTGTGCGCCGAACTGGCGGCCGCGTACGACGCCGCCGGCCACGGGTTCCAGCTGGTGCGGGTCGCCGGTGGGTACCGCTACCAGTCACATCCCGACTGCGCCGCCTACGTCGAACGGTTCCTGCTGGACGGCCAGCGGGCGCGGATGAGCCCGGCCGCGCTGGAGACGCTGGCCATCGTGGCCTACAAGCAGCCCCTCAGCCGTGCCCAGATCGCCGCTATCCGTGGCGTCGACCCCGACGGCGTGCTGCGCACCCTGCAGGCCCGCGGCTACGTCACCGAGGTGGCCCGTGACCACGGACCCGGGCAGGCCGTCCTGTTCGGCACCACGGCGCTGTTCCTCGAAAAGCTCGGCCTCGCCGCCCTGGCCGACCTGCCGCCCATCGTCGAGTTCGTCCCCGGCGCCGACGTGGTCGAGGCCCTGGAGCACAGCCTGCGCTTCGACACCCCGCCGGCCTGACGGGCGCCAGCGACGATGACCATCGAACCGCCGCTGTGGGAGCAGCGCCAGGCGGCCGCCGAGGCGGCAGCGGCCGAGGGCGAGCGGCTGCAGAAGGTGTTGGCGGCGCGTGGATGGGGGAGCCGGCGCGTGTGCGAGAACCTGATCTCGGCGGGCCGGGTCACGGTGAACGGGGAGACCGCGGTGCTCGGGCGGCGGGTGGACACGGCCCACGACGTGGTCGAGGTGGATGGCGCCCCGGTGGGGATCCGCCCCGGGTTGGTGTACTACCTGCTGAACAAGCCTGCCGGTGTGGTCACCACCGCCAAGGACACCCACGGCCGTCCAACCGTGGTAGCGCTCGTCCCGACCGAACCGCGGGTGTTCCCCGTCGGGCGTCTCGATCAAGAGACCGAGGGTTTGCTCATCCTGACCAACGACGGGGATCTGGCCAACCGCCTCACCCACCCGAGCCACGGGGTCGACAAGGAGTACCTGGCCGAGGTCAGCGGGACGGTCAGCAACCGGTCCCTGCACCGCCTGCGGACCGGCATCGAGCTCGACGACGGGGTCACCGCGCCGGCCACCGCCAGCCAGCCGTCGCCCGGCGTGCTCCGGCTCACCATCCACGAGGGGAGGAACCGCCAGGTCCGGCGGATGTGCGAGGCCATCGGCCATCCCGTCCAGCGCCTCGTGCGGGTGCGGATCGGCCCACTGCGCGACCCGACCCTCGCCCCGGGAGCGTGGCGAGCCCTGACCGATCAGGAAGTGATCGCCCTGGCCACCGCCTGAGCCGCCGCGCGGGCCGGCCGAATCCGGCCAGGGCCTGGCACGAGAGCTCCGGTACGCTTGCCCGCCGTGACCGAGACCGACGCCAACACCTCGCGATCCGGCGGATCCGCCGGGCGTGCCACGGCGAACGTGATCGGCCTCGGGCTCATCGGTGGATCGATCGCCTTGGCATTGCGTGAGCAGGGATGGCGGGTCGTGGGCGACGACGCCAAGCCGGACCGGGTGGAGCAGGCCCTCCGCCTGGACATCGTCCACGCTGCCGGGCTGGACCCTCAGGCGGCCGTCACCTTCGTGGCCACACCGGTCATGGCCATCGCCGAGCAGGTCCGCCGAGCGCTGGCCAGCACCACCGGCCTGGTCACCGATACCGGGTCGGTGAAGGGCTCGATCGCCGCCGAGGTGGACGACCCGCGGTTCGTCGGTGGCCACCCGATGGCCGGGTCAGAGTTGGAGGGCCTCGACGGCGCCGATGCGGGGATGTTCAGCGGCGCGGTCTGGGTGCTGACCCCGAACGCGGCAACGGCCGACACCACGTTCAGCGCGGTGGCCTCGGTGGTCGCCCAGCTCGGGGCCGATGTCGTCGCCCTGCCTCCCGAGCGCCACGACCAGGTGGTCGCCGTGATCAGCCACGTCCCGCACCTCACCGCGGCCACGCTGATGGGCCTGGCCAGCGAGCGGGCCGAGGAGCACGGGGCGCTGCTGCGCCTGGCCGCCGGGGGCTTTCGGGACATGACCCGCATCGCCAGCGGTCACCCGGCGATCTGGCTGGACATCTGTGCCGAGAACCGCCCGGCCATCCTGTCGGCCCTCGACGGGCTGATCGACGGGCTGTCGGCGATGCGCAACGTGGTCGACGGCAACGAGCGCGCCGAGCTGCACCGCCGCCTGGTCACGGCCCGGGAGGCGCGCGCCAACCTGCCGTCGCGGGTCACCCGCCCATCGGACCTGGCCGAGTTGCGGATCCCCATCCCGGACCGCCCGGGGGCCGCCGCCGAGGTGTTCACCCTGGCCGCCGAACTCGGCGTGAACATCGACAGCTTCGAGGTGGTCCACTCCACCGAGGGCAACCGCGGCGTCGCCGTGGTCCTGGTGGATGCCGGCGCGGCGGAGATGTACCGCGGCGGACTGATGGCCCGCGGCTACCGGCCATCAGTCCAGCGGCTGGGTTGACGATGACCGGCCAAGCCGTGGTCGAGGTCCCTGGGAGCAAGAGCATCGCCAACCGCGCCCTGGTGTGTGCCGCCCTGGCCGATGGCGCCTCCACCGTGCATCACCTGCCCGATGGCGACGACACCACGGCGATGCTCGCCGCGCTGGAGACCCTCGGTGTCCAGATCCACCGCTCCGGCGCCACCGCCACACTCACCCCCCGCCGTGGTCACCACACACCTCGTCGGGCGAGATTTTCGGTGACCACGGTGGATGCGGGGCTGGCCGGGACCACGTCACGGTTTCTCACCGCGCTGGCCGCGGTGGATGGGCGGGCGATCACGGTGGACGGGGGAGCGCCGCTGCGCGCCCGGCCGATGGGTCCGCTGCACGAGGCGCTGGTCACCCTGGGGGCCCAGGTCGTGCCGTTGCAGCGCCCCGGACACCTACCCGTCACGATCACCGGAGGTGATCTGGCGGGCGGCGCAGTGCGCCTGGCGGGTGACGTCAGCAGCCAGTTCGTCAGCGCGCTGATGATGATCGGTCCGGTCCTGCGTGGCGGGTTGGTCATCGAGCTGACCACGCCGCTGGTATCGCGCCCGTACGTGTCGATGACGGCCGCCGTCATGGCCGCCTTCGGCGCCTCCGCGGTGGACGTGGGGGAGCGCAGGATCACCGTCGCCCCGGGCCGCTACGTGGCCACGGAGTACACCGTGGAGCCCGATGCCAGCTCGGCCAGCTACCCGCTGGCCGCCGCGGCGATCACCTGCGGCGCGGCAACGGTGGCCGGCATGGGCCACGGGGCGCTGCAGGGCGACGCCCGCTTTGCCGACCTCCTGGCGGCGATGGGCTGCGAGACCACCATCACGCTGGCCGGCACCACCGTGCGCAACACCGGCGCCCTGCACGGGATCGACGTCGACATGGTCGACATGAGTGACCTCGTTCCCACGCTGGCCGCCGTCGCGCTGTTCGCCGATTCGCCCACCACGATCCGCGGCGTCGGCTTCATCCGCGCCAAGGAGAGCGACCGCCTGGGTGACCTGCGCGCCGAGCTGGCGCGTCTCGGGGCCGACGTCACCGAGACCGGCGACGGGCTGGCCATCCGCCCGGCGCCGCTACGCGGCGCCCACCTGGGCACCCACCACGATCACCGCCTGGGGATGGCCTTCGGGGTGATCGGGTTGCGCGTCGCCGGCCTCACGGTGGACGATCCGAGCGTGGTGACCAAGAGCTGGCCAAACTATTGGGCAGTGCTGGACGACCTGCGAGCCGAACTGTGCCCGAGCCCGGGAGCCACCTCGTGACCCCGCCCGCCCGGCAGCGCCCCGTGGTGGCGGCCTTCGACGTCGACGGCACGCTGACCGTGCGCGACTGCGTCGCCCCGTTCCTGCTGCGCCTCGGTGGCCGACGGGGCCTCGTGACCGCCGCCGCCCGCCGCCCGCTGGCCACCGGGCTGGCATTGTTGCGACGGGACCGCGACCGGCTGAAGGAGATCATCGTCGGAGGGGTGCTCCGTCGCCGGCGGGTGGGCGACGTCGAGTCCGCCGGGGCGACCTACGCAGAGCAGGTCTGGGAGCGGTGGATGCGCAGCGACACCCTGGCCCGGCTGCGCTGGCACCAGCGCCACGGGCACCGAACCGTCCTGGTCAGCGCCAGCCTGGGACCGTACCTGCGCCCGCTCGGTCGCCTGCTGGGGGTCGACGACGTGATCTGCACCGACGCCAAATCCGACGGCGACCGCTACGCCGACCGCCTCGAGGGGGCCAACTGCCGGGCCGCCGAGAAACCACGCCGGTTGCGCGCCTGGCTGCGCTCCCACCATCTCGACGACGCCGAGCTGTGGGCCTACGGCGACAGCCGCGGCGACCGCGAGATGCTGGCCGCGGCCGACCACGCCCACCTGGTGGGCCACGCCCCACTGGCCGAGGCGCCGGTGGGGGCCGACGCATGATCCGGGCGCTGGCCCGCGAAGCCCGACCGAAGCAGTGGGCCAAGAACGTCCTGGTGTTCGCCGCGCCGGGCGCTGCCGGTGTGCTGGACAACGGCCGCCAGTTCGGCCACACCGTGCTCGCCGTGGTGGCCTTCTGCCTGGCGGCCAGCGGGACGTACTTCTGGAACGACATCCTCGACGTCGAAGGTGACCGCCACCACCCGCTGAAGCGCCTGCGGCCGGTCGCCTCCGGGGCCGTGCCGATGACGATGGCCCGGGTGGTGGGGTCGGCGTTGCTGGCCTGCGGTGTGGGGATCGGCCTGGCCGTGACCTGGAAGCTGGCCGTGGTCATCGCCGCCTATGTCGTCGTCACCCTGACCTACAGCCTGTGGTTCAAGCACGTCGCCGTGGTCGACCTGGTCATGGTCGCCAGCGGCTTCGTGTTGCGCGCCGTGGCCGGGGCCGTCGCCGTGGACGTCAAGATGAGCACCTGGTTCCTGCTGTGCACCAGCTTCGGCTCGATGTTCATCGTCACCGGAAAGCGCTACGCCGAGCTGCGTGAGTTCGGCGATGACGCGGTGGACCATCGCCCGGCGATGCAGGAGTACACCCTCGGCTACCTGCGGATCGTGCTCAGCGTGTCGGTGGCCG
>WBZP01006938.1_pt1 | contig 11056 bp, 8 predicted proteins | sample 5204301 | NCBI WGS metagenome assembly WBZP01 (sample SAMN12412401, study PRJNA552823) | activated sludge metagenome | isolation source: activated sludge from nitrification reactor of wastewater treatment plant... | place: USA: Pennsylvania | collected 2017
CGTCCTCGATCCAGCGGCCTATCCACGGCCACAACGGGCGGACGCGGGAGAGCGTCCGCCACCAGAATTCGAGCGATTCGAGGTCGTTGCGCAGTTTCAGCATGGTCAGATCAACGGCGTGAGCGTACGGATGACGGAGGCCCACGCGCGCCGGCGACGCAGCTGCGCCGGGTCGTGGGCGTCGGCGTGGTGCTCCCAGTCGTCGCGAAAGCGCGCGTCGAAGGCGGCGGCGAGCGTACCGCTGCGGACGATGCAGCTGCTCTCGGTGTTGGCGCGGAAGCTCTGCGCCGTGAAGTTGGTCGCGCCGGCGTAGACGGTGTCCCCGTCGACCAGCAGGCTCTTCTGGTGCATCTGCGAACCCGGGCGGGAGCGGAAGGCCCGCACCGGGACGCCGGCAGCGACCAGCTCCCCGAGGCGCGCGACGTTCGGCGCGCCGTAGAGGCGCATGCCGAGCGCGTACTCGTTGGCGTCGACGACGATCCGCACGTCGACGCCGCGACGGTGCGCGGCGGCGAGGGCGGCAACCAGGCGGGGCTCGGTCAGGAAGAACATCTGCAGCCACAGGCGCCGCTGCGCGGCGTCTATCAGTCCGACGACGGCGTCGAGGTGCCCGTCCAGGCCGGGCCGGGTGACGACATAGCGGATCGACGCGCAGCCGGACGTCGCGCAGGCGGCAGGCACGCAGTTCGGGGCGGCTGGAGCGATCGGCGTCGGGTCTCCGGTGGCGAACCGCCAGTCGGCTTCGAACACCATCGCTGGGGCGGCGACCGCCGGGCCGGCGATCCGCAGCAGCAGGTCGTGGTTGGCGGCGACGGCGGTGGCGAGGTTCATTCCGCCGATGATCGCGACACGGCCGTCGACGACGATGATCTTGTCGTGGGCAAGGCGCAGGAAGCGGGGCCCGCGGCGGAAGGCGTGCAGCGGAAACCCCGATCGCCGTATCGGCGAGCCTGCCAGCGGCTGGCGGAACGCGGCGTCGACCAGCGGCCGGTAGTGATGCTCGGGATGGCGGCGGCTCTGCGCGTCGAGCGCCAGGAACAGGAGCTTCAGCCGGTGGCCGATGACGATGGACAGGCCTTCGCGGTGCAGCAGCCGCACCCGCACACCCGCCCGCGCCTTCGCGTCGAGCAGGTGCAGCAGCCGCGCCCCGATCTCGCCGCCGATGAGGAACATCTCGATGTCGATCGTGTCGCGGGCCTCGGCGATGGTCGCCAGCGCGAGCTCGATGCTCGCGCCGTCGAAGGCGACTGCGACCTCGCCGGGGAGCCAGGCGTCGAGCGGGCCGGCGCCGGGGCCGTGTCCGGCAAGCGGGTAGCGGGGCGCTGTCATCCGGCTTCCCGCAGCGCCGTGGCGACTTCGAGCCGGGTCGCCCGGATCGCCGGCGGGAGTCCGCCGGCGATGCCCAGAGCCAGGGCGAAGACGAGTGTCGCGCCGAGCACCGACGGCGACGGCCACAGGGCGAACGCAAGGCTCGCGCTGGTCTCGATGTTGAGCGTCGTGAACGAGGTGCCCCCCAGCCACAACGCGAACCCGGTGGCCAGCGCGCCGCCCGCCAGGCCGACCGCCGCCGCCTCGGTCAGCACGGCGACGAGAATGCTCGACGCCTCGAAGCCCAGGGCCCGGAGCGTGGCGAGCTCGCGGGTCCGCTGCGCGACCGCAGCGTGCATCGCGATCATTCCCGCGGCGACGGCGCCCACCGCGAGCAGCACGCCCATGAAGGCGGCGAAGCTCTTCAGGAAGCGCGACAGCGACTGCGCCTGCCCGGCATAGAAGTCGCGCTCGACGTAGACGGCGAGCTCGTTGCGCGGCCGATGCGCCAGCGCGCGCGCAAAGTTGCCGAGCGCGTCGGGACGCTCCATCCGTACGAGCAGCGACGTGTAGTGGTCGCGCCGGAACGCCGCGAGCACCGTGTCGACGTCGCCCCAGAGTTCGCTGTCGAGCGCCGTGTCCGTGGTGGCGAAGATGCCGGCAACCCGCCACACGCGGGTTCCCAAGGCGATGTCCTCGCCGACGTTGGCCCGCAGCGTCGCCGCCAGTGCTGCGCCGACCACGATGTCCGTCGTGTGCGGCCTGGGCATCGTGCCGGCGGCGAGCCGAGGGCGCTGGCGCAGTTCGGCGCCGCGGGCGTCGGTGCCGCGCAACAGGGCCGGCGTTCCGCGCTGGCCGGGCCGCGGCATCAGCGCGACCGGGATGACCACCTCGCGGGCGGCCAGCGGCTCGCCACCGATGCCGCGCGCGATCCCCGGCAGCACCTCGAGCGCGGCGATGTCGTCGCGGGCGATGGCGCTGCGGCTTTCCGATGTCGCCGGCATCCGCACGAACACCGCGTTGGCCGGCGACCCCGAGTCCCGGAGCGTTCGAGCGAGGCCTGACGCGGCCATCAGCAGCACCGCCACCACGGCTGCGGCGAGGCCGATGCCGGCGCCGGTGAGCACCGTCGCCAGCGCGCGATGCGATAGGTTGCGCAGCGTGTAGACGAGCGGGACGGTTGTCATCCGAGCGTCCGCAGCGAAGTGGCGACGGGCCGCCGCGCGACCAGCCAGCAGGGAATCGCCGCACCAGCGACGCCGATCGCCGCGGACAGACCGAGTTGCCGCAGCGTGGTGGCGACGTCGGGGGCGAGGACCGGGACGAGTCCGCCGGACAGGCGCTCGAACGCATCGACCAGCAGGCCGGTGGCACCGGCGCCGAGTGCTCCGCCAGCCAGCGCGATCAGCGTCGCTTCGCCCACCAGCAGCAATGCCACGTGCAGCGGGCCGAAGCCGATCGCCTTCAGCGTCGCGTAGTCGCGGTACCGCTCGCGGCCGCTCTGCAGCATCGTGGTCGACAGCACGATCAGCACCGTCGCGACGACGAGCAACGACAGCGCGCGCACGACCGAGAACGCCGCCTCGGCCGACAGCAGGAACCCCAGGAGGAAGCTGTTCTCCGGCTCCGACCAGGTGCTGTCGTGCGCGCTCGCGAACAGCGCGTCGATGGCGCGCGCGATCGTTGCGGTGTCGCGCGCATCCGCCGTGCGCGAGACATAGGCACCGACCCGCTGGCCCTGCCACGGTGTGTGTTGGCGCAGCGTCTCGTCGAGCAGCGACCAGTGGAACAGCAGTTGCCATTCCTGCTGCGGATGGTCGGACGCGAAGATGCCGCGCACGGTGAAACGCCACGGGCCGGGGATCCTGCCGCCGGTCAGCGTCACCGGATCGCCGACCGCAAGCCGGTGGCGGGCGGCGAGGCGGGCGCCGACGAGGCAGCCGGCGCGGTCGCCGACGAATGCTGCGCGTTCGGCCGCCGCGAGCCGCAACTCGGGATACACGTCGAGGTAGCTCGCCGCGTCGACGGCGAACTTGGGAAAGAACTCGCGCCCGTCACCGTAGCTGCCGTTGAACCAGTACACGTGCGTCACCGCGAGCACGCCTTCGACGCGGCCGATCCGGTCGCGATGCGCGAGCGGAAGGGTGTTCGACATCGACGCCGCGCTGTAGGTGACGACCCGGCTGGCCGCCGGTGTGGCCTCGCGCCGGTCCCAGGCGTCGACGATGGCGATCAGCAGCCCGTAGCAGGCGATCGCCGCGGCGGTGCCCAGCAGCGTCAGCGCCAGCCGCAGCGGCCGGCGCAGCGCGTAGCGCGCGATCAGGCGGGCGACGAGCACGGCAGCGGTTCCGGTTCCGGCAGCACCGCGTCGAGCCGGTACTTCGCCAGGCGGATTCGCGTGGTCGCGACCGCGGCAGCACGCGCATCATGGGTGACCATCAGCAGCGTTGTGCCTCGCGTCTCGTGATAGCGGCGCAGCAGCGCGAGCACCTCGTCGGCGGAGCGATCGTCGAGGTCCCCGGTCGGCTCGTCGGCGACGACGAGCGCCGGGTCGTTGACAAGGGCCCTGGCGATCGCGACACGCTGCTGCTCGCCACCGGAAAGCTCGTCGGGGAAGTGGAGTGCGCGATGCGCCAGGCCGACGTCGTCGAGCGCCGCCAGCGCCCGGCGGTGGCGGGCCCCGGCCGGCGTCGGGCCGACCAGCAAAGCCAGAGCGACGTTCTCCACCGCCGACAACACCGGGATGAGGTTGTAGAACTGGAACACGAAGCCGACGTGCCGCGCCCGCCAGCGGGTCCGCGCGAGCTCGCCCATCCGCGCGAGATCCTGCCCACCGACGACGATCCGGCCGCGGTCGGGACGGTCGAGCCCGGCGATCAGGTTGAGCAGCGTGCTCTTCCCGGAGCCCGAGGGGCCGGTGAGCGCGACGAAGGCGCCGGCCTGGATGTCGAGATCGAGGTCGTTGAGGACGGGAACCGTCACCCTGCCGCGCCGGTAGGACTTGGCGACGCCGCTGAGGCTGATGAACGGCAGCGTGCTCACGGTGTGCCTTCGCGCTGCGCGCTCCGGGGCAATTCGCCCTCGGGGCGGCCCGTCGGTCTCATCGGCGCACCCGCACGGGGTCACCGTCCGCGAGCCCGGCGGGCGGCGACCGCGCGAGGACGTCGCCGGGCTGCAGGTCGCCGTCGACGGCGACGCGGTGGCCGAATGCCCGTCCGCGCTCCAGCGGGACCCGCCGCACGCGGTCGCCGGCCACCCGGTAGGCGAACGTGCGACCGCCGTCGTCGACGAGCGCATCGGCGTCGACGACGACGACCGGCTGGAGTTCGGCAGCGGTCGGCGCGCGTTCGAGGAAGTCGACCTTGGCGCTCATGTCGGGCAGCAGCCCTGCCGCAGGGGCGGCGTCGAAACGAACCAGCACCGGGAACGTACCGCGGGCGCGATCGACGGCGGGCACGATGTGCGCGAGGCTTCCGGTGAGGCGAACGTCGGGCGCCGTGTCCAGGCGGATGAGGCAGGGTTGCCCCGGGCGCAGCCGTCCGTGCTGCGACTCGGCGATGTCCAGTCGGATCTCGAGCGAGCGCGGATCGGCGACGGTCAGCACCGCACCCTTGGCTTCGAGGCTCGCCGAGAACGGTGTGACGATGTCGCCGACGTTGGCGTTCTGGGCCACGACGATGCCGTCGAAGGGGGCGACGATCCGGGTCTGCTCGAGCGCGATCCGGCTGTTGCGCAGCGTCGCAGTGGCGACGCGGATCTCGGCTTCTGCTGCTGCCACCACGGCCTGGGCGATCCGCGTCTTCGCCTCGGCGGTGTCGACCGCGCTGGCGGAGACGAAATGGCTGGCGAAGAGCTCGCGTGCCCGCCGCAGCTGGAGGCTGGCCTCTTCGGCGCTCGCCACCGCCTGCTGCAGCCGGCTCTGCAGCAGTTCGATCGTCGCGGTGGCCTGGTCGACGGCCGCCCGGTACTCGGCGTCGTCGAGCCGGGCGACGAGGTCGCCGGCGGCCACGGCCGACCCTTCGCGCACGCCGATCCAGGCGAGGCGCCCGGTGATCTTCGCGGACAGCGACGCCTTGCGGAACGGCACCGCATACCCCGACGCGGAGAGCTGCAGCAGGTCGTTGGCGGGCAAATGGCGGACGACGGTCGTCGTGTCGACTTCCGGCGCCGCCCGCAGTCGCGGCAGCAACAGCACGCCGGCGAGGGCGAGTCCCCCCAACGTGATGAGCGCGAGACGGCGTTGCGAGAGCATGGAGCCGCGCCAGGACCAACCGGCGTTCCGGGCCCGTTCCGGGGCCGGTGCGGACTACTATATGCTGACCCGCGGCGTGCGGCGCGGGCTTTCTGCCGCGTTGTTGCGTCGTGTCAAAGGCCGGCGCTTCGCCGCCGCAGGCAGTCCGACGGAACGCGGCGACCGGCCGGTGGTCTGATCGGAGTGCACCCGGACCGTGGTGCCCGTGCGCCGCGGCGTCGGTTTGCGGCAGGGGAAAGCGAAGGAGCGCGCCGTGCCGATCGTCGCAGTTTTGGTCAATGCCCTCGTCCGGCACTGCGCCGCCTTGCCGGGGCTTGCTCGCCGCGCCGGAGCCGTGGCGTGCGTCGCCCTGGCCACCGGCAACGGGCAGGCGTCGAGCGTGCCGCCGGCAGCGATCCCCGGGCCGTATCCGGTCGGCTGCAGCGACGTCACCCAGGACTTCACGCGCCTTGGGCCCGGCGAGAGTCCCGAGGTCTACTGGGAAGGGCAGCCGCGCGACGACGGCTCGCCACGCTACGTCACCGACCTGCTGGTCGCGCCGGACGCGGCGTTCGCCCGCATGGTCCCGATTCCCGACCAGCGCGACCTCTTCGGCCGCTATCGCGGCGGCAGCTACGCCTCGACGCTACTCGTCTGCTATCCCACCCGCGCCGACAACGGCCGGGCGGACTACGTGCTGCCGGACGGGCGGTCGGTGCCGCGGATGCAGCGCAACGGCGAAGGGCCGATCCTCGCAGACGGCCCGGCGGGCTGGCCGCTGCTGCTGTTTTCCCACGGACTCGGCGGCAGCCCCCTGGGCAGCGGCTACCTCGACTTCGTCGCGCTCTTCGCCAGCCACGGCTACGTCGTCGCCGCCCCGTTCCACGGGGATCCGCGCTTCGCCAGCGTGAAGCTCGAGAACCTGCAGGAGATCGTGCTGGCGATCCTGTCCTTCGACAAGTTCGTCGCGATGCAGGCGGTGCGGCCGCTCGCGCTGGTCGACGCCATCGACCAGCTGCTCGCGCATCCGCAGTGGCGCGATCGCATCGACCCGGCGCGGATCGGCGGGTTCGGCGCGAGCCTCGGCGGCGAGGCGATGCTGCTGCTGGGCGGTGCCCGCCTCACGACCTCGGTCGGCCAGTCGTCGACGCAGGTGCTCATCGAGCCGCGGCTGCGCGCCGTCGTCGGTTACGTCCCGTACTTCGGGCAGCCGATACTGCCGGCGTTCGGCCGCGACCAGAAGGGCGTCGACGGCGTGACGCTGCCGTACCTCGCGATCGGCGGCAGCGTCGACGTGGTCGCGCCGATCGGCGAGATCGAGGACGGCATGGTCCGGCTCGGATCCACGCGCGAGCTGGTCGAGCTCGAAGGGACGCAGCACGGCCTCGACCCGAAAGACGTGCCCGACATCCTCACCTGGTCGGTTGCCTTCCTCGACGGCCAGGTCAAGGGCGATCCGGCGGCGCGGGCGCGCTTCGCGCGGATGACCGGCGTCGATGGCGGCGGCAACGACGTCGCGACGCTCGACTACACGGCGCCGGGGCCGGCCAACGGCGCCGAGGCGGTCGTCGTCGAATACCGCAACGACGTGCTCGACCACTATTTCCTCACCGCCGATCCCGCGGAGATGGCGATGCTCGACGCGGGCGTCGTCGTGCCCGGCTGGAAGCGCACCGGCTACGCCTTCAAGGGCTGGACGCCGGGCGCCGGCACCGGGGTCGCGGCCTGCCGCTTCGTCGGCACGGCGAACATCGGCCCGATGTCGCACTTCTACACGACCGACGCCAACGAGTGCGCGATCGTCAAGGCCGACCCGCTGTGGACCTACGAAGGGCTCGCGTTCGCGTCCGAGCTGCCGGTGCTGGGCAGCTGTCCCGCCGACCGGATCGAGGTCACGCGGCTCTACAACGATGGCAAGGGCGGCCAGGCGAACCACCGCTACCTCACCAGCCGCAGCGAGGTCGCGGCGATGGTCGATCAGGGCTGGGTCGTCGAAGGCGTCGTGTTCTGCACGGCGCCCTGAAGCGCCGCCAGCGCGGCGTACACGCCGGGGGCGGCGGCCAGCACCCGGCCGCCGGCGGCGATGCCGCGCGGCCCGGGATAGGGCGCCACGACACCGCCGGCTTCCTCGACCAGCGTGAGGCCGGCCAGCGCGTCCCAGGGGTGCATGTGCGGCTCCAGCAACGCGTCGAAGCGCCCGGCGGCGACGTGCGCCAGCATCAGCGCCCCGGCGCCCATGTCCTTGACCGCCGCGCCCGCGCCGTACAGCGCGCTGCGCATCGCCAGGTGCTCGGCCAGCGGGTGCCGGGGGACGTAGCCGGCGGCGACCATCGCGGCGTCGAGCGAGGCGCAGTCCGAGACCCGGATCGGCGCGTCGCCGTTGCGCGCGCCTTCGCCGCGCTGCGCCCAGAAGACCTCGCCGCCGCAGGGATCGTGGATGACGCCGATCTCGCGGACCCCGTCGGCGACGAACGCGATCGAGATGCACCAGTAGCGCATCCCGTGGACGAAGTTGATGGTGCCGTCGATCGGGTCGACGACCCAGAGCCGGTCGCCGACCGCGCCGCCGTCTTCCTCGCCCAGCATCGCGTCGCCGGGGAACGCTGCGGCCAGCGTGTCGCGGATCAGCCGCTCGACGGCGCGATCGGCGGCGCTGACCCAGTCCTGCGGCCCCTTGCGCTCGACGGCGAGGTCGCGCTGGCGGTGGAAGTACGAGAGCGCGAGCCGGCCGGCATCGTGCGCGAGTTCACGCGCACAGGCGGCGCGGGCGGCGACGGCGGCGCGGTCCAGCGGCATGCCGGCGACGGGTGCGGGGCGGCGGAGGCGGGCGCGCCCGGGTCAGCCCGGCGGGATCGCGATGACGCCGTGCGGCGCCAGCGTGACACCGACGGACTCGCCGGCGGCGCGCGGCCGGTCGACGCGGCCGTCGATGACGAACAGCGCGCCGATGGGCGTGTCGACGGTGTACTCCATCGTGTTGCCGAGGTACGCGGCCTTGCGGATCGTGCCGCCGAGCGGCGACGCGCCGGCGTCGACCAGGCCGATCGCCTCCGGGCGGATCGCGACGTCGATCTCGCCGTCGGCGATGTTCCGGTGCGGCAACCGGAGGGCAAGCGGGCCCAGCGCGATCTCGCCGTCGACGGCACCGTTGCGCGTCAGCCGGCCGCGGACCCGGTTCGCCTCGCCCATGAAGCCGGCGACGAACGAGTCCTTCGGCTGGGCGTAGAGCTCGCGCGGCGCGCCCTCCTGCGCGATCACCGCCTTGTCCATGACGATGATCCGGTCGGATACCGCGAGCGCCTCCGACTGGTCGTGGGTGACATAGACGACGGTCAGGCCGAGCCGCTGCTGCAGGTCGCGGATCTCCTCGCGCATCTGCCGCCGCAGCCGCGCGTCGAGGTTGGACAGCGGCTCGTCGAACAGCAGCACCGACGGTTCCAGCACCAGCGCGCGGGCGACGGCGACGCGCTGCTGCTGGCCACCGGAGAGCTCCGAGGGCAGCCGCTGGTCGAGGCCCTGCAGCCCGACGGTGGCGAGCGCACCCCGCGCCTTCTCGTGGGCCTGGGCCTTCGCCATCCCCGACACGGTGAGGCCGTAGCTCACGTTGTCGAGCACGCTCATGTGCGGGAACAGCGCATAGCTCTGGAACACCATCGACACGTCGCGTTCGGCGGCGGGCACCCGCGTGACGTCGACCTCGCCGATGCGGATCGTGCCCGACGTCGGCAGCTCGAGGCCGGCGATCATCCGCAGGATCGTCGTCTTGCCGCAGCCGGAGGGGCCGAGCAGCGTCACCAGCGAGCGTGCGGCGATCGTGAACGACACGCCGTTGACGGCGGCGACGTCGCCGTAGAGCTTGCGCACGTCCTTGAACTCGATCGAGGCGGCTTTCATGGCTTCCGGGGGGACGGTTGGGTGGTCGCGGCGGCGGCGCGGCGGGTCAGGCGGCGTTGCGCCCGAGCGTCATCCGCGGCGCCGGGGTGCCGCGGCGGCCGAGCTTGCGCTCGCCGACGAGGAAGTTGATGAGCCAGATCGCCGCCAGCATCAGCACGATCAGCACCGAGCAGTAGGCGATCGCCACGCCGTAGTCGCCGTTGACGACGCGGTTGATGATGTACGTCGTCGCCATCTCGTACTCGGCCGAGACCAGGAAGATCACCGCCGACACCGTCGTCACCGCGCGGACGAAGCTGTAGACCAGCGCGGCGACGATCGCGGGCTTGAGCAGCGGGAGGATGACGCGCTTCAGCGTGGTCGCGCCGCGCGCGCCGAGCGTCGTCGACGCCTCGTCGAGGCTCTTGTCGATCTGCGTCATGGCGGCCATGCCGGCGCGCACGCCGACCGGCATGTTGCGGAACACGAAGCAGAGGATGAGGACCATCGCCGTGCCGGTCACCTCGATCGGCGGCACGTTGAAGGCGAGGATGTACGACACGCCGATCACCGTGCCGGGGATCGCGAACGACAGCATCGTGCCGAACTCGAACGCGCCCTGGCCGACGAACTTCTGCCGGGTGAGGAGGTACGCCGACAGGATGCCGAGCGACGCGGTCAGCGGCGCCGCGATCGCCGCCAGCTTGATCGTCGTCCAGAAGGAGTTCCAAGCGGCGCCGGCCCAGATCAGGCCGGCGGGCGTGGCCTCGACCGCGAACGCCTTGACGTAGTGCTTGAGCGTCGGCGTGTAGTCGCGGCCCCAGGTCTCGACGAAGCCGCCGACCACCGCCATCGCGTAGATGACGACGGTCAGCGTCGCCCAGGGCAGCGCGATGCCGAAGCACAGCCGCCGCACGCCGGTGGGCAGCTGCGTCGGCAGGCCGGAATCGCCCTTGCCGGCGAGCGAGGTGTACACCTTGCGGCCGAGCACCCGCCGCTGCGCGAAGAACGCCCCCAGCGCGAACAGCAGCAGCAGGATGCCCAGCGTGGCCGCGCGGCCCTGGTCGAGCTGCGCGCCGACGACCGAGAAGAAGATCTCCGTCGACAACACGCCGAAGTTGCCGCCGAGCAGGATCGGGTTGCCGAAATCGGCGATCGACTCGATGAAGCTGATCAGGAACGCGTTGGCGAGCCCGGGTCGCATCAGCGGCAGCGAGATGTCGACGAACGTGCGCCAGGGGTTCGCCCGCAGCGTCTGCGCGGCCTCCTCCATCGACGGCGACACGCCCTCGACCACGCCGATCAGCACCAGGAACGCGATCGGCGTGAACGCGAAGACCTGCGCCAGCAGCACGCCCTGCATGCCGTAGATCCAGCGCCCCGGCTGGACGCCGAAGGCGAACTCGAGGAACTGGTTGATGAGGCCGGAACGGCCGAAGATCAGGATGAGCCCGAGGCCGATGACGAACGGCGGCGTGATGATCGGCAGCACGGTGAGGATGCGCAACACCTTCTTGTGCCGGAACCCGGTGCGGGTGACGATCAGCGCGAACGCGAGCCCGAGCCCGGTGCAGCAGGTCGCGCACAGCAGCGCCAGCATCAGCGTGTTCCAGGCGACGCCGCAGCGGGTGCTGCCGACAACGC
>WBZP01006616.1_pt1 | contig 11055 bp, 8 predicted proteins | sample 5204301 | NCBI WGS metagenome assembly WBZP01 (sample SAMN12412401, study PRJNA552823) | activated sludge metagenome | isolation source: activated sludge from nitrification reactor of wastewater treatment plant... | place: USA: Pennsylvania | collected 2017
TCTCTGAACCTCGTGAGCCTGCTCGCCATTACGCTTGTCACCGGCATCCTTGTCGACGACGCGATCGTCGAGATCGAGAATATCGTGCGGCACCAGAATATGGGCAAATCGCCCTACCGCGCCGCGCTTGAAGCCGCCGATGAGATCGGCCTTGCGGTAATTGCCATTTCACTCACCATCGTCGCCATCTTCGCGCCGGTGTCGTTCATGGGCGGCATTGCGGGACAGTACTTCCGCCAGTTCGGCCTGACCGTGGCGGCCGCCGTGCTCGTATCGCTGCTGGTTGCACGCCTCATAACACCCATGATGGCCGCCTACCTGATGCGGCCGGTCAAGGAGAAGCACACACCCGATGGCCTGATCATGCGGGCCTATACGCGCTTTCTGTCCACAACCTTGCGCTGGCGCTACGTGACGCTGCTGGCGGGCCTGGGGCTTTTCGTCGGATCGATTTATGCGACCTATCTCCTGCCTTCCGGATTCATCCCAGATGGCGATGAATCGCGCATCGTCATCTCGGCGGAGCTGCCGCCCGGCTCCAAGCTCAATGACACCACTATCGTAACTGATAAGATTTACACGGTGCTGAAAGACGTTCCCGAAATCGCCACCGTATACGCACTGGGTGGCACATCGCCGACCGGCGACCTCGATATCCGCCGCGCCGCCATTATCGTGCGGCTGGTCCCCAAGTCCGAACGCTCTCGATCGCAAAAGCAGGTCGAGGGCGTCGTGATGGAGCGGCTGAAGGACATTCCGGATCTGCGCAACTGGGCCATCAATGGCCGAAACGAGCGCCAGCTTGCCTATAATCTCGTGTCCAACGACGGCGTCGCCCTTCGGAAGGCGGCGAACGATGTCGAAGCCAAATTACGATCCATGCCCATCTTCCGCGGACCGGCATCCGAAGCCGCACTGGAGCGGCCGGAGATCCGCATCGTGCCCCGGTCGGATGCCGCAGCGCGGCTTGGCGTTTCGACAGATCAGATCTCCGAGACGGTGCGCGTCGCGACCATTGGCGATGTGGAATTCAATCTTGCAAAGTTCAACGCCGGCGACCGGCAGGTGCCGATCCGCGTGCAGCTCAAGGAAGACACGCGCGAGAATATGCAGCGCTTGAAGGAGCTGCGCGTCACCAACAATGCCGGCCAGCAGATTCCCTTGACGGCGGTGGCGGACGTGCAATTCGGCCAAGGCCCCAGTTTGATCTCGCGCTATGACCGCTTGCGCAATGCAAAGATCGGCACCGACCTCGCGTCGCAAGGCGAAGCGGAATTCCTCAAGGCCGTGAACGAAATTGGTCTGCCCAAAGCCGTGTCGTTCAGGGCGGTGGGCGAGGCCGAGATGCAGGGCGAGGTCGTACAAGGCTTCATCACAGCCATCCTCACCGGCATTGTCTTGGTTTTTGGCGTGCTGATCCTACTGTTCTCGAGCGTGACGCAGCCCATTACCATTCTGCTCTCGCTGCCATTGTCATTCGGCGGCGTGGTGATCGGTTTGCTTGCAACAAACAATGCCGTCACCATGCCGGTTTACATTGGCCTCATCATGCTGGTGGGCATCGTGACCAAGAACGCCATCATGCTCGTCGACTTCGCCGTGGAGCGCATGGCGGCGGGCATGAACCGCACCGACGCCATCATCGATGCCGGCCGCAAACGCGCGCGTCCCATCGTCATGACGACGCTCGCCATGGTGGCGGGCATGCTGCCCAGCGCCTACGCGCTTGGCGATGGCGGCGAGTTTCGCTCCCCCATGGCGATCGCGGTCATCGGCGGGCTGATCGTCTCGACGGTGCTGTCGCTGGTGTTCGTGCCGTCGTTCTTTACCGTGATGGATGACGTTGGCCACTTCCTGTCGTGGGTATTCGGACGGTTCATCGGGTCACGCGATGATCCCGAAGACGATGCGGACCGGGCGGCTGCCCATGCCGCAAAGATCGCATCGTCGAGCGCGCCGCCGCGCGGCCAGCTTTCCGCCCGGCGGGAACGGCCGCTTGCGGCAGAATAACATAATCGCCGGCCCTCTGGATTGTGGATGCGCACATGCGTACCTATCTAACCGGCGCGCACCAGGATATGCGCACGTCCGGTTTTCTCGCTCCCCCTTACAAGGAATAAAGCCATGTTCGATGCCAAGTCCCTCCTTGAGAACCTCGTGCGGGGCGCCGCTCCGCAAGGTTCGGCCCAACAGCCGTCAGGCGGCGGCCTCGCCGACATTCTCGGCCAGATTCTGCAAGGCGGCAGTGGGGGCGGACAGCCTGCTGGCGCAGGCGGTCAGCAGACCGGCGGCCTCAAGGATATTCTGGACCAGCTTCAACGTTCATTGCAGCCCGGCGCGCAACCCGGTGCGGGCCAAGGCACTTCGCAGCAGAGCGGCGGCGGCGGCGGACTTGGCGACATTCTCGGCCAGCTCAAGGAGCAGATCGGTCAGGCGGGTGGCTCCGTGAAGGGCGGCGGAGGCGGTGGCGTCATGGACGTGCTGGGTCAGGTCCTGTCGCAGGCGACCCAGGGCGTGAAAGAGGGTGCAGGCCGCATCGACAACGCGACCGGCGCCAGCGACGCGTTGAGCGAGATCCTGGGGAAGGCGACCGGGCAGGCGCCTGCAGACGTGCTCGCCAAGCTTCAGCAGATCATCCGCGATAACCCGATGGCGGCTGGCACCGCCATGGGCGGCCTGGGTGGTCTCGTCCTCGGCACTCGGACTGGGCGTTCAATGGCGGGCAGCGCGGCGCGCCTTGGTGCGCTCGCTCTTATCGGCGGTCTTGCCTACAAGGCCTTCCAGAACTATCAGGCCGGCCGGCCGCTGATTACGGGCGCCACAGCGCCAGAGGCTGCGCCCAGGGGATCCGGATTTGAGCCCGGCGCCGTCACCAACGACGCGGCCATGCTTTATATCCAAACGATGATCGCAGCGGCGGCCGCTGATGGCCGTGTCGATACCGCCGAACAAGAGAAGATCCTCGGCAGCCTCAAGCAGGCCGGGCTCGACGCGGAGGCTGAGCAGTTCCTGGCGGACGCCTTCAACAGCCCAGCGAGCATCAATGACATCGCTGGCGGCGTCGGTTCGCCTGAGGAAGCCATTCAAGTCTATACGGCCGCCCGCATCGCAATCGAGCCCGACTCGCCGCAGGAAAAGATCTTCCTGGCGAAGCTTGCCGGCGCACTCGGCATCGATGCCAAGCTCGCCGCTCACATCGATGCGACGGCGCGCGCCGCCGCAGCCTGACGACGTCAAGATCAATCCTTTGCAGGCATGAACGAAACAGGGCGCCGGTTCACTCCGGCGCCCTGTTTATTATCAGCTTTCGGCGAAACCGCGCGGAGCTTGATCCCGCTGTCTCAGTTCGTCTTCGACGCTGCCGAAGCGTCAGCCGATGAATCGAGCTTGAAGAAGGCATCAACGCGCATGCCGGTGAACAGCGGGGGATGACCGTCAAGATCAACCATCACCTCGACGACTTCGACATCGTTGGGACGGCGCGGCCCGCGCGTGGCGATCCGCGGAGCACCCAGCGACTGCGAGATCGACGTCACCGTTCCGGTGAACTCGCGGTCGGGGAAGGCATCGGCCTTCACGACGACTTTCTGACCGACGCGCACCTTGGCGGCATCGCGCTCTTCGACTTCAGCGCGCAGGCGCAGCGAACTCAAATCGCCGAAAACGACGAGTGCGCTATCGGGCGAGGGAACGGCTGTCTCGCCGGGCTTGGCCAGCATGTTGAGAACCGTACCACTCGAGGGTGCACGAACGCGCGTGCGTTCCAGGGCGATCTCGGCACTAGACAAGTCCGAACGCGCCAATGCGATGGAGGATTCCAACCTCGTCTCGAGCGGCATGTCAGGCTTTGCGTCAACCTCGACCAGCTTGGCGCGGGCATCCGTCAACGCGGTCTTTGCATCCTCGACAGCCTTGCGGCCTTCCTCGACCTTGGCTGCTGCGTCCTTGTCATCGCTGCCAGCTGTCTTGCGGGCGCGCAGCGCTGCATCGAACGCCTCGCGGGCCGCAAAAACCTTACGCTCGGCATCGGCGATCGCATCGGTGGCTTTCTGCCGTTCCTCCGCGAGGCCTGTTGCCGGCTCCTCCTCGCGCTCGCGCATGCGCACGCCGACTTCAGCGGCTGCCGCGGCGAGCTTGGCGTAAATTTCGGCATCATCAAGCCGCACGAGCAGATCGCCAGCTTCGACCTTGTCGTTGGTATCGGCCAGAACTTCGACGATCTTACCAGGCACCTGGCTTGCCACGCGGACTTCACCGAATTTGGGCTCAACGCGCCCCGTGGCCGAAGCCGCCCACTGATGCCCTGTCGAGGTGACTTGCGCATGGGCGGACGTGACAATGAGCGATTGTTCGGCCGTCTGTGTGCTCCAAGAGCCGGCGCCGACACCTGCCGCAATTGCGATCAGACCGGCCAGAGCTATCGTGGTGATCGCCGGATCAACTTTATGCATGGATTTTACGCCTCTTCGTAAGATCGGTGATTTCCGGAGCGTTGAGGCCTTCGGGCCGGCGCTCCTCGCCGACAATCTTGCCGTCCTCGATCCTCACGACACGGTCGGCATAGCCCAGCGTGCGCGGATCGTGGGTCACGGCAAGAACACTACGTTGCTGTTCCTTGGCAATACGCGAAAGCAGCGCCATGACGGCATGACCGTTTTCGCTATCGAGTGCGGCGGTGGGTTCGTCCGCCAGCACAATGTCGGGTGAGCTTGCGATAGCGCGCGCAACCGCGACACGCTGCTGCTCACCACCCGACAGGTTGCCGGGATAATTCGTCAGGCGGTGTCCCAACCCAACATCGCGAAGAACCTCCTCGGCACGGCTCGTCGCGGCAAAGCCCGTGATCCCCCTGACGTCGAGTGCGATGCGCACATTCTCGATCGCATTGAGCGTGGGGAAAAGATTGTATGACTGAAAGATGAAGCCGATGTGGTCGCGCCTGATTTTGGCGAGCTCCTCGGGACCAAGACCGGCGATCTGCTGTCCGGCAATCGTCAAGGTGCCGGACGTGGGCGCCATGATGCAGCCCAGGATCGACAGCAGGGTCGTCTTGCCCGAGCCGGAGGGCCCCATGAGAAGCGTCAATTCACCCGGCACCAGTTCGAGACTGACGCCTTTCAACGCGATCACGAGGCCGGCGCCCGAGCCCAGCTCCTTGACCACATTTTCGGCTACGAGAACTGGAGTTGTTGTCATCTGCTGAACACCGTCGCGGGATCAATTTTGGTTACTTTCATGATCGCCGAGAGAGCTGAAATAGCACACATGGCAACCGTCAGCGCAAACAGCCAAAAGGCCAAACCCGGCGTCATAACCAGCGGCAGCGCCGATCCCTTACTCAAATAAAGAATGACGAGCGCGATGCTCATGCCCAGCAAGTAGCCGATCACGGCGCTCAAGCCTGCCTGAGCAAGAATAACCTTATGAATATAACCCGCCGAAGAGCCCAGCGCGCGCAAAGTCGCGAATTCGTGAATGTGGTCTTTCGTCGACGAGTAAAGCGTCTGAGCGACGATGACCGTGCCAACGAGACTGCCGAGCAGTGCGCCGCCGATAAGAGCGATGCCAGCCCCGGTGCGGAACAACCACTGCTTGAGGCTGCGATCGCGGAACTCTTCCGTCGACAGCACCTCAGCCGTTTCAAGCCGGCTTGAAAGATCTGCCTTCACCTGCGCGGCGTCAGCCCCGGGTGCAAGCTTCACCAGGAAGAACGTCGTGCGGTCGGCATCCGCGCCAAACAACTGACGTGCACGGTTCAACGTTGTGTAGACGTACGGAGATTGCGTAAACGAGCGCACGCCTTCTGTCAGGGCGCGCACCTTGACGCGACCCGCAGCAGCCTGTGCAGTGTCGCCGATGCCCGAGATGCCGAGTTCGTTGAGATAGCTTTTGTCGACGGCGATAGCGTCGGGAGCCTGGATATCCTCCAGCGTGCCCTCACTCAACGACCAAGGCACAAGTCCGTTGTCGTCGAAGTCCGACCCGATGACGACGACACGGGTCGACCCGCCTTCGGGCTTTCTCCATTCCGCAAAGGACACGAGAATGGGAACGACCGATTTGATGCCCGGCGTTGCCAGCGCTTGATGACGCTCGCGATCGGTCAGCAGTAACCCGCCATCTTCAAAGCTTTTGGCGCCATAAGCGGTGACCCACAGATCAGCGTTGGCGTGATCGATGTTGGCCGTGATCATGCGGCTGGAACCAAGATACAGACCGAGTTGGACGGCCACGAGCACGATCGAAAAAAGAATGCCGATCAGAGTGACGGCCAGCCGGATACGGTCATGAAAAAGGTTTCTGAATGCAAGCGTGAGGATCATCGGACCTGCCGCACCTTGTAATACGCTATTGTGGTTTCACTGTTCGAGCGTCTTTAGAGGTTGTTTTAGTTTAACATACCTCTGGATCAGCAACTGGGCATTCTCTGACAGTCAATGTTGGCTACAATTAGCGCAAAAGCGCCAAATCCGGGAGCCCGCAACGTCGCCAACCAGCGCGTGCTGGCGAAGCTTCTATCTTCTCGTGCTGATATAGTATTCAGGCGGATCGACGCATAGGCCGGCCAGATAGTCGCCTCTCAGTCATATATTACCTATGTTTCGCCTTGTTCAGAGCCTAGAGCCCTGAATGCTAATTCGCCGCGTGCGGGTTCTTGACTTGGTCAAAATGGGATTTGCGATCATGACCGACCGGACTTCGAAACTTCATTTCGCATGTCTTGCCGCCGTAATGATGGCGATTTCTGCCGGTTCCGCCGCTGCCGATCCGCGCGAGGCCGGGATCTGGTATGATGATAGCGGTAAGGGCGCGGTTAGACTTACCGTCTGCGGCGACAAACTGTGCGGTCACATCTACTGGCTCAAGGAGCCCCTCTATCCGGACGGTAAACCCCTCAGGGACCGTCATAATCCAAACGAGAGCCAGCGCACCCGGCCGATTTGCGGCCTCCAGGTGATCGGAGGCCTCGCCCCGATGGAGGGGGGTGAATGGGACAGCGGCTGGATCTATGACCCCAAGGAGGGCAAATCCTACAGCGTGTCGATCGCGCTGGCAGATATGGATACGCTGAAGGTGACTGGCTATCTGGTCATGAAGATGATGGGTCGCACCCTGACCTGGAAACGAGCGCCCGACGATCTGCCTCCTTGCGCACAAAACGCCGCGATTACCGTTCCGCCCAAAACCGCGACGAAGACGCCTGCAGCTGCGAAAGCCGCTGCTCAACAGTCCGCCAAGGTTCCGGCAGACGGCGCCAGCGTTACCCCAGCAGCCGCTTCTGCCAAGGCTGCACCCAAGACGCCGGCCAAGACCACCGACAAGCCATCCGCTAAGGCTTCTGCAAAAGCTACCGCTCCTGCCGATCGTCAGGAGCAGTTGCCCTGGGCCGAAAAATAAAGCCCCGCGCCGCGATCCTGGAGGCTGGCGTGATGTTAGGGCTCGCTTGCCCGTAGGGCGCAGCGACGCACTTCGTAGGGCACGAAGACGTTCGGGTTAGGCGCGCTTTACTGCCATCTTAGTCCGCCGCACCGCCCGTGCTGGTCTTGGCGGCGTCCGTGTGCTGCTCCTTGGCGACGGCCTTGCGCGCGGTAACCTGGGCGATGACGCGCTCCGCGAATTCGATAGAGCGTTCCGCCACATAGTTGCGCTGACGATCCAGCGTCACGAGGTGGTAGCTGTCATCCAACACGCAGACCTCAACCATACCGGCCAACTTGCGCTGAAGCGTCATGGTGTTTTTGATGTCGCTCTGATCGTCCAAACGGGGATGGAAGATCAGCGTGTGCTGGGAAATGCGGCCCAGGAGCGGGCGCACATTACGCACGAGCCGGAAGAACTCGTAAACCGTGCCGCCATCACGCATGGTAATGTCAGCCGGCATCGCGCCTTCGCCCTTCATGGACTCCAGGGCAAAGTTGCGCACGCGCTCATCTTTGATGCCGAACGGCGCCGGCGTGCGGAACGAGAAGAGCCGCGCGGTCCACTTGTCGCTGATCAGATGGAACAGCTTCAGCGCACGCGGAATGGCCCAACCGTTAACGGCGAGCGTCGGCGCGTAAAGCAGGGTCGCGGCGACCTCCGAGGGGCGCAGCGCAGCCAGCCGAAGGCTGAGAGTGGCGCCAGCGGACGCACCACCCACGATGATGTGGTCGCAGTGCTTCTTGAGTTCTTCAAAGGCATGCTCGACGGCTTCGTACCAATCGCGCCATGTCGACATGCCTGACACGTCCGTGCCGAACGTTAAGCCGGGAATAACCGGACAGTAGACCGTGTAACCCTGCCGCGAAAGCGCATGCGCTACGAACTTGAGCTCAAGCGGGGAGCCCCCCAAAGAGTGGATCAGCAACACGCCCGTAGGACCGCCGGGAATCACAACGCTGCCGCGAGGAGCCTGAAATTTCTGATTTTTGTTCATATCTTATGTTGCACTCGCTCTTACATCACGCGAACCTACATAGGCTGGGCCACAAAACAATGCCAACGCAACTTTGTCGCGCTGCCACACGGCCGATGTAAGTAAGCGGTCCCCTCTGCTTGAGACTAACCTTTCATTTGTAGGCCGAAGCATCTGATAAAGCCACCCGTTTTCGTTTTGAATCTGCGAGATAAGGTAAACGGTACCGCAATACGGCACTGCACCATTTTAGCGCAAGCCACGTGAAATCAGCGAGTTACAAATGGTGCACTGCGTCACAAAGTCGTTGCATCCTCAACTTTCGGCCCATGCGCCGCCGGAGCTTTGCATACCAACATTGAACGCTTCTCTAAGTGCTTACGTTCGATCTGTTGCGTTCGATCTGTGGGCCGAGCCACGCAGGCTTGCCCCTTGTAGCCGCAAAAGTGTTCTTAAGCGGGCAAATGGGTGGGACGGGTGCGCGCACCATAATTGCTAGCTATATTCCGTGAGAGGCTTTCTGCCGTGTCGAAGGCCGAGCGGGCCTGAGGCCCAGATTGAGGCAAAGATTGCGCAACCAGGCCCTCCGCAGCTCCATATCCGCATTCTGCGTGCTTGCACTGCTGGCGGCGCCGCTGTCCACCCGGGCTGGGGCAGAACTAACGCGGGCCACCTACGAGGAATGCGCCGCTCGCGACGAAAGCGGGCTGGGAGCGGCGCTGACCACAATTTCCGCCGATGCGCTCAAGGCCGGAATCGGCAAGCTCGATTACAATGCCCTGGTGGCTGAGGCCTGGCGCCGAAACGCCGTCGACGAGGTGATCGACAAGCGCGTCGATATCGCCGTCGAAGAGATCAAGGCCGAGACCAGCTGGTCGGAGCTTTTGTCCTCATTGGCCAATACCGAAACCGCCCAAAAGCTCGCCACCTCGGTCGCCGAACGTGTTTACCGCTCCGAGGCCGTGAAGGGCGTTCTCGAAACGCTCGCCCAGGACGTTTCCAAGGAAGTCGGCACCTTCATGGAAGGCGCGGCGAGCGACGCGTCGGGATCCGTGCTGACCTGCCTCAAGGCCTTCATTGGCCCGCGCTACGGCAGCGCCGTGGCAAGTGCCGTGGCAAGCGGTGCGGGCAGGGACATCTCGGTTGACCCGGCCAGTGGAGCAGGCGAGGCCACTGCGGGCGCCGTCCTCAAGCAATCTGGCGAGGGCATCGCTGGGGTGACGATCCTGATCGTGCGTAAACAACTTGCCAATCTGGCTACACGCGTCGGGCAACGCATCGTGGGCAGCGTGCTCTCGCGCCTCGTTTCGGTGGCCGCAGGGGGAATTGGCCTCGTCTTGATCGCCAAGGATATCTGGGATTTCCGCAACGGCGTTCTGCCGATCATCGCTGCGGAGATGAAGTCGCCGGCGACCAAGCAGAAGGTGCAGGAAGAGGTAGCCTCCAGTATCGCCGAGCAGATCAACGCCCATGTGCAGGACATAGCGGCCGCCTCAGCGAGCCGCATTGTGGAAATCTGGAAAGAGTTCAAGCGCGCCCATGCCGTCGTGCTGCGGCTTGCCGAGAGCGATGGCGCGTTCCGCGGCTTTCTCGACGGGGTTGCGCCGGGCGCCATGGCGCGCCTTGACGAAGTCGTTGGACTGATCGTTACGGAAGAAGGCGAGGCCAGCGTCAGAGCCCGACTCGACAACGGCACGCTCAACGAAGCCGTGCATGTCATGCCCCTCGAGGCGGTTCAGATCGCACGCGAAACGCGCTCGATCGATCAGGCGCTCGGCTGGACAGCCGTCGCAGGCGACAAGCTTGGCTCGGTCGTCGCCTACGACATTCACAAACGCGCAAAGCCTCAGGAGTTTTCCCGCCAGGCGCTCACGCGGGTACTGGGTCTGCAGGACCGCACCGCAATCATTCGCGTCGCGCAGATGCCGTCCAACGCGCGCGACACGCTGTTCTCTTTGCCTGACAATGATCTCAACATGCTGGCACGCAACCTGTCGAGCAGCGAGCTGACGACACTTGCAAGCTATCTGACCGGGCTGGAACCGGAGCCGCGCGAGCGCGTCCTGCGGGCAGTTGCCGTGAGCCCGAGCAAGATGCAGGTGCTTGCCCGTGAGCGCGTGCGCGACGCCATCATTTCCAGTAAAAACCAAACGGAGGCCGTGAGCATGATGCTGGAGACCACGGCGGCCTTCTCGCCGCGCGTCTTTGCCCACGACGTCAAGCTCGCAGGAGAAGGTAAAGTCGATCCCATTCTGCTGTGGTACAAGCATCCAGCAGGCGTTGGTCTGCTGGGGTTCCTGTCGCTTATCGTGCTGGTCTGGCTGACCCGGCTGTTCCGCCGTCCTCGCGCCGCCGCGGCGCCGCCTTCCGCTGACGCGTCCTGACCGGACCGCTTTGTCCGCTTTTTGCCAGTCTCCGCCGGCGCGCTCAGGTTAAGATTGGCGAACGCTCGCAGGAGGCCGCTTTGCGCTGCCTATCGGCAGGGCTGGCGCGCATAAGAGCGGTCTTGCAGGTTACATCGAGGAGCCCAGAACGAGCGTCCAGAACGACTTGAATTCGGTCTTGGGGTCCTGGACGAGCGCAATGCCCATCTGCTCGGCGTCGGGCAACAGCAGATTCTTGTTGTGACCCGGGCTTTCCTTCCAGCCCTTCATCACCTC
>WBZP01006939.1_pt1 | contig 11055 bp, 9 predicted proteins | sample 5204301 | NCBI WGS metagenome assembly WBZP01 (sample SAMN12412401, study PRJNA552823) | activated sludge metagenome | isolation source: activated sludge from nitrification reactor of wastewater treatment plant... | place: USA: Pennsylvania | collected 2017
CGGCGCCCGCGTAGGAGGCGGGGTCGTCGAGGTCGGCGGCGGGCACGCCGAGGAAGGTGAAATCAGGTCCGAACATGTTGCCGATGCGGGTCACGGCACGCTCCATCCACCACCAAGGTCTGCCGGGGGAGTCTGCCGCATCGGAGGGCTCGATGACGCCATTCCGTGTCACGTCCCAACCTTCGGCCGGAGTTGCCCTGAGTAGTCACGACCTGCCCCTGAGTGGAACGTGTCGTGGCTGATGTCCACGCTCGGTAGGGTTTGCCGCCGAGACGGCCGGGTGAGGGCCGTGGGGACGGAGGCCAGATGGCAAGCCGGTCACGGGGAGCGACGATCGCCCGCGCCCAGCGCCGCGACGACCCCGCACCCGGGGTGCCGGTCGGCGCCGTCCCGCCACCGCCCAAACTGCGCCGCCGCCCGCTGCACCTCGCCCTCGGCCTGCTGCTGGTCGCGCTCGGGATGGTGCTCGCTGCCTGGCTCGCCACCACCCTGGGCAACACGCGCTCGGTCGTCGCCGTGCGCGAGCCGGTGGTCCGTGGTCAGGAGATCACCGCCCGGAACCTGACCACCGTCGCCATCAGACCCGACCCCGCCTTGAAAGTCGTTGCGGCAGAACAACTCCAGAGCATCGTCGGGCAACGCGCACAGGTCGACCTGCCGGCCGGCGGGCTCGTCGTGGCCGGGTCCTACGCCCCGGGCACGATGCCCGCGCCGGGCCAGTCACTGGTCGGCGTCTGGCTGGCCCCGGGTCAACTGCCCGGTCAGCCGCTGAAGCCGGGGGACGTCGTCCGGGTGGTCAGCACCCCGAAGCAGGACGGCGCGCGGCAGCCGGCGACCCCGTCGGAGATCCGGGCCACCGTGGTCAGCGTCCAGGACGCCCCCGACGGTCACACGCTGGTCACCGTCACCGTCGCCGAAACCGTCGCCCCCCAGCTCGCAGGGGTGGTCGCCACCGGCGAACTCGCCCTGGTGCTCGACGCGCCGTCCCGGTAGATCCCGTGTCGATCATCGCCCTCGTCAGCGCCTCGGGTGCACCCGGCGTGACCACGACCGCGCTCGGGCTCGCCCTCACCTGGCCCCGCCCCGTGCTGCTGCTCGAGGCCGACCCCTCCGGCGGATCCGCGATCCTCGCCGGCTGGTTCCACGGCCGCCCACCGCACCACCGCGGTCTGGTCGACCTCGCCGCCGCGCACGGCACCGGGGAGCCGGGCGCGCTCCGACGATCGATCGGCGAGGCGACGATCCGCCTGCCGGGCACCTCGGCCGACCTGATCGCGGGCATCCGTTCGCCCGCGCAGGGCGCCTCGGTGGCCCAGCTGTGGCCCGCGCTCGCCGAGGAACTGCGCTCCGGTTCGGCGACGCGCCCGGAGGATCTGATCATCGACGCCGGGCGCCTGGGGATGCAGTTCACCCCGTGGCCGCTGATCGACGCGGCGGACCTCGTGCTGCTGGTCAGCCGGGCCACCCTGCCCGCCGTGGCCGCCGCGCGCGGCTGGGGCCGTGAGCTGCACGAGCGGTTCGCGGCGACCGGCACCGCCGATCGGCTCGGCCTGCTGCTGGTCGGGCCGGGGCACACCTTCAGCACCGGCGAGGTGCGCGACGCGCTCGGCCTGCCCGTGCTCTGCACCCTCCCGTGGGACCCCCGCACCGCGCAGGCGATCCACCTCGGCGAGGACTCGCGCCGACTCGCCAAGGGCGCGCTCGCCGGGGGCCTCAGCGCGGCCACCCTGGTGCTCGGCGACCTGGCCGGACGACGCGCCGCACCGCCCGCCGTCCCACTCGCCCAGGACGGCGACCCGGCCCAGGTGCTGACGTGACCGCCGACCCGACCGCGGTTCCGGGGCTCGCCGACCTGCCACTCTTCGCCGATCCGCCCCGCGCCACCCCCGCCACCGGGCAGGCCGCACCGGCACCCGCGCCGGGTTCCCCGGCCGCCGTGGTGACGCCCGGTGCCGACGATCTGGACTGGTCGTTCGTCACCACCCTGCGGGCCCGGGCCTCCGACCGGCTGAGCGCCGCTCTCGGCGAACGCACGGCGCCGCTCGATCTCGACACCCAGCGCGAGCTGGGCCGCGCGATCATCATGGACCTGCTGGACGACGAGGTGCGCCAGGCGCTCACCGCCGGGCGCCCCGCCCCGGACCGGGCCACGGTGCACCGGCTGGCCCGCGCCGTCGACGACGCCTTGTTCGGGCTGGGCCGGCTGCAACCGCTGGTGGACGACGACCGGGTCGAGAACATCGAGGTCAACGGGCACGACCGGGTGACCCTGCAGCTGTCCGACGGCAGCCGGCTGGCCGGGCCGCCGGTCGCCGACTCCGACGAGGAACTGCTCGACTTCCTGGCGTTCATCGCCTCGCGCACCCAGGGCAACGCGCGCCCGTTCAGCCCGTCCCGGCCGAGCCTGCACCTGACCCTGGACGGCGGCGCCCGTCTCGCCGCGACGGCATGGGTCACCCCGCGGCCGGTGGTCGTCGTCCGGCGGCACCGGCTGCGCCAGGTGACGCTGACCGAGCTGGTGGGTCGGAACATGTTCTCCCCGTTGGTGTCCCAGTTCCTGGCGGCCGCCATCCGGGCCCGCCGCTCGGTGGTCGTCTCCGGCCCGCAGGGCGCCGGCAAGACCACCCTGGTCCGCGCCCTCGCCGACGAACTGCCCCGGTGGGAACGGATCGGCACGTTCGAGACCGAGTACGAGCTGTTCCTGCACGAGCTGCCCGGCCGGTTCGCCTCGGTGCTCGCCTGGGAGTCACGCCCCGGCAGCGGTGAGCGCGGGCCCGACGGCCGGCAGGCCGGGGAGATCACCCTGGACGACTGCCTGTACGACTCCTTCCGGTTCAACCTCGACCGGCAGATCGTCGGCGAGGTGCGCGGCCGCGAGGTGCTCGCCATGTTCAAGGCGATGCAGTCGGGCGCCGGGTCGATCTCCACCACGCACGCCGCGAACGCCGTCGGGGCGATCCGCAAACTGATCACCTGTGCCCTCGAGGCCGGACCGCAGGTCACCGTCGACTACGCCGAACGCGTTGTGGCAGAACACATCGACCTCGTCGTCCAGCTCGGCCTGGACGTCGTCACCGGCCTCGACGGCACGCCGGTCCGCCGCCGCTACGTGCGCGAGATCATCGCCGTGCAACCCGGTGAGGACGGGCCCGCGCACACCCACGTCTTCCGCGCCGCGAGCACCCCGATCGGCACCATCGCCGTACCCGGGGTGCTGCCGGACGAGTACCGCGACCTCGCCGCCCACGGTTTCGACCTCGCCTCCTTCGCCCGTGGGGCCGGCGGATGACGCCCGTGCTGGCCGCCCTCGCCGCCGCCCTGGTGCTCAGCGGGGGGTGGCTGACGATCGTCGGCATGCGGCGGGTTCCCTTGCGGCCCAAGGCGATCCGCCGCACGCGGCGCAGCCGGACGGCGCTGCTCGCCGCCGTCGGGGCGCTGATCGGGCTGGTGGTCGCGCTGACCACCGGCTGGGTGATCGCGATCGTGGTGGTGCCGGCCCTGCTCGCCGGGCTGCCGGTCGTGCTCGGCCCGTCACCGCGCACCGCCATCGCCAAGCTCGAGGCGCTCGAGGAATGGTCGCGATCGCTCGCCGGGGTGCTCACCGCCGGGCTCGGGCTCGAGCAGGCGCTGACGGTCACCCTGCGCTCCACGCCCGAGGCGATCCGCACCGAGGTGACCACCCTGGTCGGCCGGCTCAACGCCCGCTGGCCGACCGAGCAGGCTCTGCGTGCCTTCGCCGACGACCTGGACGACGCCACCGGCGACCTGGTGGCGGCCAAGCTGATCCTCGCCGCGCGCCGGCGCGGGCCCGGGCTGGCCAGCGTGTTGGAGAGCCTGGCCGAATCGGTGGCGGGCGACGTCCGGTCGCGGCGCCAGGTGGAGGCTGACCGCGACAAGCCGCGGGCCGCCGTCCGGTGGATCACGGTGATCACCCTGGGGGCGCTGGCGCTGCTCGCGGCGAACCGCGACTACGTCGAGGCGTACCGGTCGCCGCTCGGGCAGGTGGCGCTCGTGGTGCTGCTCGGCCTGGACGCCGCGTGCCTGGTCTGGATGCGGGTGATGACCCGGCCGGTACGCAACCCGCGGTTCATCGGCACCCGGCTGCGGGGCTCCGGGCCGCACGGCGGCGACGAGGTGGCGCCATGACCGGGCTGCAGCTGTGGGCACTCGCCGGCGGGCTGATCGGGCTCGGCCTGGCGGTGCTGCTCCGGCGGCTGGCGCCGGCCCGCCCGGACCTCGGCTCCGCCCTGCAGCAGCTGGCCCCCGAGTTGTCGCTCGCGCCGTCCGTACCGGTCACCGCGGTGACGCCGGGCGGTGTGGACCGGGTCGGCGCCTGGGCGTCACGGCGGCTGCCGATGACCGCGGCGCCGGTGAAAGACCTTGCGCTGCTGGAGATCCCGGTGTCGCGGTTCTACGGCCAGAAGGTGCTCTACGCCCTGTTCGGGCTGGCGTTCCCGGTCGTCCTGGGCTACGCCGCGACCCTGCTCGACCTCTCGCCGCCGATCCTGCTGCCCGCCGTCGCCTCGCTCGTGCTGGCCGTGGTGCTGAGCCTGCTGCCCGACTACAACGTCCGCTCCGACGCGGCGGCCGCCCGGGAGGAGTTCACCCGGGCGCTCAGCGCCTATGTCGACCTGGTCGCGCTGGAACGGCTGGCCGGCGCCGGGCCGCGCCAGGCGATGGAGTCCGCCGCGCAGATCGGCGACGCCTGGCCGTTCCGCCGGATCGACGAGGAGCTGACCCGGTCGCGCTGGTCGGGCGTGCCCCCGTGGGACGCGCTCTCGCGCCTGGCCGCCTCGCTCGACCTGACCGCGCTCGCCGACCTGGCCGACATCATGCGGCTCTCCGGCGAGGAGGGGGCCTCGGTCTACCAGAGCCTGCGTGCCCGGTCGTCGGCGATCCGGACCGCGCTGGTCACCGAGGAACTGGCCCGCGCCAACCGGGCCGGCGAGCGGCTGACCCTGCCCGCCGCCGTGCTCGCGCTGACCTTCGCCGTGCTGCTCACCGGCCCGGCGCTGATCCGGCTGCTGCTCGGCCCGACCGGCTGACGGGCTGCTGCCCCTCAGTGGAAGTCGGCGACCGCCCGGGCCACCCCGCGCGCCTCACGCGCCAGCTTCTCGGCCGAGAACCCGGCCACCAGCAGGGCCACCCCGACGACGGACAGCGAGACCCACCCGGGCACCACGTCGACCACCCGGGCGAGCTGGCCCAGCGCGACGATCAGCAGGGCGAGCGCGCCGAGCAGGGCCGGCGCCTGCCAGCGCAGGAACGCCCCGACCACGGTCAGCAGCGCGGCCGCGGACAGCACGAGGACCAGCCTGAGGGGGCGGCCGGACGACGCCCCGCCGCCCGGCCACGAGGCGACCGCCGAGGGCAGCAGCGCCAACGCCAGCGCAGGGCCGGCCACCAGGATCGTCGGGGCCAGCGACAGCGCCGCCACCCGGTGCACCTCGGCCCTCGGGCCGGGCACCGCGCCGTCCGGGTGCCAGTGCCGCACCAGGTGCACCCCGGCCAGCACCCCGGCCCCCAGCGTCAGCGCCGCGGCGGGCAGCGTGTACCCCTCGAGCGTGTCGAAACCGTTGCGCCCCAACCAGATCCACCACGCGAGCGACCCCGCACCGGCCGCGACGAACGGCAGCACCACGCTCCGATCGAGCACCGCCGCGGCCAGCACGCCGACCGCCACCGCCACCAGCGCGAGCGACACCTCGCCCGCCGAGACCCGGTCGAGCAGCGACAGGGAGAGCACCCAGACCGCCACCGCGACCGCCGCGCCGCCGGTCGCCACCGTGCGCCCGCCAGGGCGGCCACCGCGCAGTCCGGCCCGACGCCGGCTGCGCCGCCACGCCCGGGTGACCACCAGCGCCACCGACCCGGCCACCGCCAGCGCCACCAGCCGCGCCCCCGGGCGACCCACCGACGCCGCAACCCGCACGATCACCTCCGCCGCCGCCAGCCCCCACAGCAGCGCGAGCCCCTGACGCCGCGGCGTCCGACCCGGCCAGCGCCCGGCCGGCCAGCCAGTCCGGGTCGAGGCCAGCACCCCCAGCCCCACCGCGTGCACGGCCCACGGCACCGCCCAGACCAGCTCCTCCTGCGGCCCGCCGAGGGCCTGCTGCGCGGCCAAGCCGGTGAGCAGCCCGCCGACCCACCACGTCTCCGGCGGGGGGCGGCGCGCCGTCCGGCTCAGCATGATCAGTACCGCGTAGCCGGCCACCGCCAGGACGGCGAGTGCCAGCGCCCGCCCGGCGGTGCCCTCGCCGGGGGCCAGGCAGGCGGCGACCCCCGCGCCGGCGAGCGCCGCGACCAGGCCGACGCGCCAGGCCAGCAACCGGACGGCGCCGGCGAGCCGGTCCATCGCGGCGGCGAACAGCGCCGTCAGGAGCAGCGCGATCGCGGCCCAGGCCAGCTCGCGGCGGCGCATCCAGTCCGCCCCGAGCCCCAGCCGGGGCGCGGCGACCAGGGCCACCGCGGCCACCGCGACCGCCACCGCCGCGAGCGCCTCGCCGGTCGCGCGGTAGGTGCGGCGCAGCAGGTGCGCGCCGGCGGCCAGCACGCCGACCACGACGACCATGAGCACGACCTGCCCCCACGGGCCGATCCGGTTCCAGGCGACCGCCGCGAAGACCACCGCGGCGGCCACCAGCAGCACCGCACCGACGATGAGCAGCAGCGCCTGCGCGGTGAGGGCGGGGCGTGCCACCCGGGGCGCCGGCGGCGCGGGGGCCGACCACCCGGTCGAGGCGACCAGGTCACCGGCCGCGACCCGCTGCCGCACCCAGTCGAGCCGGGCCTGCAGCCGCGCCCGCTCGCCCTCGAGGTAGACCAGCTCGGCGACCAGCGCGGCCGAGGCCCGGTGGCCGCACTGCGGGCAGGCGGCCACCGCCGTGTTCACCGGCCCCGCACCCGCCGCCGCGGGCTCGACCACGAGGTCGGCGCCGGCGCACGACGGGCAGCGCACCCCGGCGGCCGGCGGCGTGGTCGCGCCGGGCCCCCCGGGGTGGGGAGCCGACCCGCGGATGCTCATCTCATGGTGAGCGTGTCACGGGCACGCCGCCCGCGCCGAGCCGGCGCGGCGTCGGCGTCGGTGGGGGCGGGGATCGTCTGCCACAACCCCCCGAGCGGGGCGTACACCCAGTCGGGCAGGCTCTCGGCCGCGTAGACGATCTCCCGGCAGAGCTGCTCGGCCTCGAACGGGGCGAGCAGCCGCTCCTCCAGCAGGTCCGCCCGGTGGGCGGCGGTCAGCTCGTCCCGGTAGGCGGTCAGCAACTGGTGGCGCGCCGCGCGGCTCCACGCGTCGACCTGGTCGGTGAGGGCGAACCCGGTACCCCGGTCGACCACCCGGGCCACGTGGTCGAGGCTGCGCAGCAGCCGGGCGAGGTCGCGCGCGGCGGGCTGCAGCGGCTGACCCACGGTCAGGCCACCGACCTCGACCACCGGGTTCGGGTGGAAGTCGACCACCGCCAGCCCGCTCGACCACCGCAGCACCTGACCGACGTGCAGGTCGCCGTGCACCCGTTGCACCAGCACCGCGGGTGCCCCGACGTCCAGGTCGTCGGCCAGGGTCGCGATCTCGTCGATGGTGGCGCGCAGGGAGTCGAGCCGGGGCAGCAGCACCTCGGCCACCCCCTCGAGCCGCCCCTGGCGGCCCACCTCGGCCGCCAGCTCGACCCGCTCGCGCGCGGCCGCGTGCCAGGCGCGCACGACGTTGGCGTCGGCGTGCGCCGTCGGCTCGGGCAGCACGGACGACGGCGAGGCCAGCGCCAGGTGGAGCTTGGCGATGCTCCGGCCGATCCGGGCCGGGAAGTCGCTCACCCACGGGTCCGGCGGCTGGTCGGCCACCAGCCCGAGCGCGCGCTGGGTCAGGTCGAGGCACCAGTCCCAGCCGTCGCGGGCGCGCGGCAGGTACTTGGTCGCCCAGGCGACCGGCACCTCACGGCCGCCGGGCGTCGTCCAGAGCAGGACGCCGTGCGTCTCGGCCACCTCGAGGTGACCGACGGCGTCCAGATGGCTGAGCAGCAGCGGCGCCTCGTGCACCGCGTCGGCGACCTGGCTCACCCAGGTCACGACGACCCGCTCACCGACGACGACGCTCGAACCGTCGTCGAGCGGGCGCTCGCCGAGCACGGCGGGCGGGGGCACCAACCGGACGACGCGGAACCCCGGCACCGGCGGGATCACCTCGTGCCGCAGCAGGTTGACGAACGCCTCGGCGATGCCCTCGTCGGCCGGGGCGGAGTCCAGCCCGCCACCCTCGCGCTCGGCGGCGCGCTGCTCGGCGCGGGCGGCATGGGCGTGCACCAGGGTCCGGGCGGCAGCGAGATCGTTCTGGGAGAGACCCCAGGCGGGAGTGGCGGCGGCGAAGGTGCGTTCGGGTCGGCAGGTGTAGCCCTTTCCCGACCGTTCGACCGTGATCGTGCACGTGAGATCGAGGGGGTAGCGCCAGGGACCGCCCTGGCCACCCTCGTCACTCACGGAAAGCCTCCCGTCACCCCCCGGTGAACGCTACCGCGTTACCGGAGTTGCACATAGAGTCCGTCGTCGGGATTTCACCATCTTTTTCCGCCCCCCGAGAGGACGCCGACGATGCCGGACCCGGTTGGCCCAACGTCGGTCACAACCTCCGACGACCTGGGCGGGCCCACCCGTGCCTGGCTGCTCACCGAGGCGAACCGCCTGCTGGACGCGGCGCGCGCAGCGGCCGTGCCCGCCCACCCGGCGGGCGCGGCCGGGTTCGGCTGGCTGGACGGCCTCGGCCGGCTCGACCCGACCCACGGCCGCCCGTTGTGGATCACCACGCGGATGGTGCACTGCCTCGCCCTCGGCCACCTGCTCGGGCGCGAGGGCGACGGCGACCTGGTCGACGCGGGGGTCGCCGCCCTGCGGTCGGTCTACGCGGACGGCGCGCACGGCGGCTGGCACGCCGACCCCGACCACCCGGACGGCGCCCCCGCCGCGGGCGTGCCGCCCATCAAGGGCGCCTACGCCCACGCGTTCGTGGTGCTCGCGGGCGCCAGCGCGACGGCGGCAGGGCGCCCGGGCGGGCCCGAGCTGCTGGCCGAGGCACTCGCCGTCCAGGAGCGGTTCTTCTGGGACGACGCGGCGGGCGCGGTGGTCGAGGAGTGGGACCGTGCCTTCACGGTCTGCGACCCCTACCGCGGTGCGAACGCCAACATGCACACGGTCGAGGCGTACCTGGCGGCCTCGGACGCGACCGGCGACCCGGTCTGGCGCCACCGCGCGCTGCGGATCGCCGAGCGCATCATCGACCTCGGGGCGCGCGGGCACGACTGGCGGGTGCCGGAGCACTTCGACGCGCACTGGGTCGAGCAGCCCGAGTACAACCGGGACGCGCCGGCGCACCCGTTCCGCCCGTACGGGGCGACGCCGGGGCACGGGCTGGAGTGGGCGCGGCTGCTGCTGCACCTCGAGGCGGCCCTCGCGGCGGAGGGCGCGGACGTGCCGGGCTGGCTGCGCCCGGCGGCGATCGGCCTTTTCGACCGGGCCCTGGCCGACGCCTGGGACGACGCCCACGGCGGCATCTGCTACACCACCGACTGGACCGGCGAACCCGTTGTCGCCCAACACTTCCACTGGGTGACCTGCGAGGCGATCGCGACCGCCGCGTGCCTGCACCGGGTGACCGGCGAGCAGCGCTTCGCGCAGTGGTACGCACGGTTGTGGGACTACGCGCGGGCGCACTTCATCGACCCGGCCGTGCCCGGGTGGCAGCACGAGGTGAACCCCGACGGGACGCCGTCCGCCGTCACCTGGGACGGGCGGCCGGACGTCTACCACGCGCTGCAGGTGTGCCTGATCCCGCAGCTGCCCCTCGCGCCGGTGCTGGCGGGTGCGCTCGCGGCCGGTGCGGTGGGGGCCGGCTCGCTGGGGGCCGGCTCACTGGGGGCCTGATCCCGGACGACGTCAGAGGTCCTGTTCCGGACGACGTCAGACGGTGCGCGGCACCTTGCCGGTCATCGTGTACCAGCGGCACATCACCTTGTGGAACCCGTCGGCGGCCTGGCCGAACATCAACGGACAGCCGCCGTCGATCACGGTGAGGCCGGCCTCGCGGCCGAGCCGGACGGCGTCCTCGTCGACGCTGCCGGCCCCCACGGACCGGTGCATCCACACCCGGCGCACCCCGGCGTCGATCGCCTGCCGCACGGTGGCCGCCGCGTGCTCGGGGCGGGTCGCGATCACCACCGCCTCGACCCCGCCCGGCACGGCGGCGAGGTCGGGGTAGGCCGGGTCACCCTCGACCTCGGTCGCGTTCGGGTTGATCGCCACGACGTCGTAGCCGCGCTCCTTGAGCCGGCGGTAGATCCCGTTGCTGGCCTGGCCGGTCGGTTTCGCCGACACCCCGGTCACCGCGATCCGGCGGCAGGCGAGGAACTCCTGGGCGGCCTCACTGGTCTTCATGGCGCCTCCCGAGCGCACGGGGCCCGGGCGCGGAGCCACCCGAGCGGCCCCGAGGGACCCACCTGGTCAGGTCTACCCGTCGCTTCCGCCCGGCGGGCGGTCCTTCGGTCCCGGGCCGTCGGCCACGGGCGGCAGCGGCCCGAGCAGGTAGTGATCGAACACCGGGGCCAGCGCGGCGATCAGCACCTCGGCGGGTGCCTCGGCGAGCAGCGGCAGGCCGACGATGTGCCGGGCCAGGGTCATCCCGGCGATCTGCGAGCCCATCAGCGACGCCCGCAGCTGGGGGTTGTCGCCGCCGAGCTGCCGGGCGGCCGGCCCGAGCAGCCGGGTGACCAGCAGCTGCCGGACCATCGCCGCCGCCTGCTCCTCCGACGCGGCGGCCCGGAGCAGCCCGGTGATCACCCGACGGCTCGCCTCGTTCTGCATCATGCCCACGTAGAAGGTGGCGACCCGCAGCCCCAGGCCCTCGGGCCCGCCGGCGACCAGCGACGCGAACACCTGCTCGGGCTCGAACGGCAGCTCGACCACGTGGACGAACAGCTCCTGCTTGCTGCCGAAGTAGTGGCTGACCAGCCGGACGTCGACGCCCGCCTCGGCCGCGATCGAGCGCACCGTGGTGCGCGGGTAGCCGAGCTC
>WBZP01004795.1_pt1 | contig 11052 bp, 8 predicted proteins | sample 5204301 | NCBI WGS metagenome assembly WBZP01 (sample SAMN12412401, study PRJNA552823) | activated sludge metagenome | isolation source: activated sludge from nitrification reactor of wastewater treatment plant... | place: USA: Pennsylvania | collected 2017
CCGACATCGCCGCGCAGGGCTACGACCTCTCGCTCAACCGCTACAAGGAAGTGGTGCACGAGGCGGTCGAGCACCGTGCCCCGAAGGAGATCCTCGCCGACCTCGCGAAGCTGGAGGAGGAGATCCAGCGGGGGATGAAGGAGTTGGAGGGGATGCTCAGGTGAGCAGCACAGTGCCCACGGCGAAACTCGTAGACGTCGCTGACCTGAACCCGCCGCTCGCTGCCTCGTTGAGTGATGGCGACGATGTGTCCTTCATGCCCATGGCGGCGGTCGACGCAGATTCGGTGACCGCAGTTGATCGCGAGACACGTCTCTATTCGGAGGTCAGCAAGGGCTACACACCTTTCCTGGACGGGGATGTGCTGGTCGCGAAGATCACGCCTTGCTTCGAGAACGGAAAGATCGCGCAAGCGCGCCTCTCTCGCCGCTACGGCTTCGGATCAACCGAGTTTCACGTTGTCAGACCGCGCAGCGATCGAGCTGACGCGCGGTACCTGGTGCACTTCCTGCGTCAAGACCGCATCCGCAAGCAAGGCGAGAGCCGGATGACCGGGAGCGCCGGACAACGCCGCGTGCCAGAACACTTCCTCGCTGGTCTGACCGTCCCGCTGCCACCTCTCCCCGAGCAGCGGCGGATTGCGGAGATCCTGGACAAGGCGGACGCACTGCGGGCCAAGCGCCGCGCCGCCCTCGCCCAACTCGACACCCTCACCCAATCCATCTTCCTTGACATGTTCGGCGATCCCGCCACGAATCCGAAGGAGTGGCCGGAGACGTCGCAACTCGGCGATGTCGCCGAGGTTGTCTCCGGGGTCACCATCGGTCGTAAGCTGGTCGGGAAGAAGACCCGGGTGGTCCCGTATCTGGCCGTCGTCAACGTCCAGGATCGGTACCTGAACCTTGATACCGTGAAGACCACCGTCGCAACGGTCGAGGAAGTAGAGCGCTACCGGCTCGAGAAGAACGACCTGCTGCTCACTGAAGGCGGAGACCCGGACAAGTTGGGCCGCGGGACGTTGTGGGATGAGTCAGTGCCAGATTGCATCCACCAGAACCATGTCTTCAGGGTGCGCCTCCACCATGAGGACTTGACGCCGCTGTTCTTGAGCTGGCTCGTAGGCAGCGAGCGTGGCAAGCGGTACTTTCTTCGATCGGCCAAACAGACGACCGGCATTGCATCGATCAACATGACCCAGTTGCGGGCCTTCCCGCTGCTGACGCCGCCGCTACCGCTCCAGATCGAGTTTGGCGAGCGCATCAGCCAGGTCGAGCGGGTCGGCATGAGACTCGCTGCCGCTGCGGCCGACAGCGACGCCCTCTTCGCATCCCTCCAGCACCGCGCCTTTCGCGGAGAGCTGTAGCTATGCGCGGCGAGTTCATCGGTGTGTGGTCCGAGACCTGGCGCGAGAGCTGGCTGCCTCTGATCGACCACGAAGAGGCCGCCGAGGACGTCTTCAGCGAGCCGTACCGCGCTGACCCAGGTCGCAATGGCCGTGCAGCCGGGGCCTCGTCCTCTAACGCGGCCGGTCATTGATTTACGTTGACAGCCCAACCTAAAATTAGGCCGAGTCTTGTTATAGGTTTCCCGTCCGATGCACCGACCCGCTCCCGGCCGCTACGTCACCGTCACGACGACCGGCGAGCCGTTCCAGGCCTTCGTGCCGCTGCCGCTGCCGCCCGAGCCGCCGCTCGTGTGGTCGGCCGCGTTGCGGCGCCGCTTCGACGCGGCGCTTGTGGCGCTCGGGCGGCTGGACGCGGTGACGGCGCTGCTGCCCAACGCGGCGCTGCTGCTCTACAGCTTCGTGCGCAAGGAGGCGGTGCTGTCCTCGCAGATCGAGGGCACGCAGTCCTCGCTTGCGGACCTGCTGCTGTACGAGATCGACGAACAGCCGGGCGTGCCGGTGGACGATGCGCGCGAGGTCAGCCGCTGCGTGGCGGCGCTCGAATGCGGGCTGACGAAGTTGCGGGGAGGGCTGCCGCTGTGCACGCGGTTGCTGTGCGAGATGCACGAGGTGCTGCTGACGCATCCCGGCGGCCGGGGCAAGACGCCGGGCGAAGTGCGCCGCTCGCAGGTGTGGATCGGCGGCACCCGGCCCGGCAACGCCGTGTTCGTGCCGCCGCCGGCCGATGCGGTGCCCGATGCCCTGGCGGCGCTCGAGCGCTTCCTCAACGATCAGCCCGAGCCCGTGCCGCCGCTGATCAAGGCGGCGCTCGTCCATGTGCAGTTCGAGACCATCCATCCGTTTCTCGACGGCAACGGGCGCATTGGGCGGCTGCTGATCGTGCTGCAGCTGGTGGCCGACGGCGTGCTGCGCGAGCCGATGCTGTACCCGAGCCTGTTCTTCAAGACCCATCGCGCGCTGTATTACGAGCTGCTGAACGAGGTGCGCCTGCGCGGCGACTGGGAGCGCTGGCTCGACTTCTTCGCCGAGGGCATCGAAGCGAGCGCGACACAGGCCGTGGCGACGGCGACTGCATTGCTCGCGCTGGTCAACGCGGATCGCTACCGCATCGCCGGGCTGGGGCGCGCGGCGGGCTCCGCGCTCGAAGTGCAACAGGCGCTCCAGCGCCAACCGATTTCGACGTCCGCCGCCCTGGTCAAGGCCACCGGACTGACGCCGGCCACAGTCAACAAGTCGCTGGCACACCTGGAGCGCATCGGCATCGTGGCCGAACTCACGAACCGGCAGCGCGGCCGCGTGTTCAGCTACCGCCGGTACGTCGAGGAACTGGCGGCCGAACTGCGAGCGCCCGCATGAGACGCCCTGTGTCAACCCCTTCGCCGCAGGCCGAGCGGCGGGCCGCTCCCAAGCCGGCCCGCATCCCCCCGGGGGATCGGCCACCGTACTCCGTGGTCGAGGGGCTGTCATGACCCAATTCGCCTTCCTGCAGGGTGAGTGGGCGGCGGTATTCGAGTCCGCTGCGCGGGCCGAGGCCGCCGTGCAAGCCGATCCCCGCACGGCGTGCTTCTACGCGCGGCGCGCGCTCGAGCTGGCGGTGAGCTGGGCGTACAAGCACGACGCGGCCCTCAATCTGCCGTACCAGGACAACCTGTCGGCACTGATCCACGAGCCGAGCTTCAAGCAGACCGCTGGCGAGGCCGTGTTCAGCAAGGCGCGGGTCATCAACACGCTCGGCAACCGCGCCGTGCACGGGCATCGGGCGATTCCTCAGGGCGATGCGGTGGTCGCGGTGCGCGAGCTGTTCCACGTGGCGTACTGGCTCGCCCGCACCTACAGCCGCGCGGCGCGTCCAGCGCCGGGTCTGGCCTTTGACGCGGGCGCGTTGCCCAAGGCGGTACCAGCGACGCCGGTGCGCGGGCCGACTGCCGAGCAGCTGCAACAGCTCGAGGCGGGTTTGCGCGAGCGCGACGAGAAGCTTGCCGCCTTGCTGGCCGACAAGAGCACGCTCGACGAGGAGCTGATGCGCCTGCGCGCCGAGGTGGCGGCGGCGAAGCAGGCGGCAGTGTTGCTGCCGGACACGCACGACTACTCCGAGACCGAGACCCGCGACTACTTCATCGACCTGCTGCTCAAGGAGGCCGGCTGGCCGCTCGATCAGCCGCGCGACCGGGAGTTCGAGGTCGCCGGCATGCCCAACCACCAGGGCAAGGGCTTCGTCGATTACGTGCTCTGGGGCGACGACGGCAAGCCGCTGGGGCTGGTCGAAGCCAAGCGCACGCGGCGCGATCCGCGCGTCGGCCAGCAGCAGGCCAAGCTGTATGCCGACTGCCTGGAGCACCAGTTCGGCCAGCGCCCGCTGGTCTTCTACTCGAACGGCTACGAGCACTGGCTCTGGGACGACACGCGCTACCCGCCGCGCGCGGTGCAGGGCTTCTACAAGAAGCCGGAGCTGGAGCTCGCGATCCAGCGACGCAGCACGTGCAAGCCCCTCGCGGAAGGCGAGATCAAACCCGCCATCGTCGAGCGCTACTACCAGACACGCGGCATCCGGCGCATCGCCGAGGCCTTCGAGCGCGACCACGACCGCAAGGCGCTGGTGGTGATGGCTACCGGCGCGGGCAAGACGCGCACGGTCATCGCGCTGTGCGATTTGCTGACGAGGAGCAATTGGGTCAAGCGAGTGCTGTTCCTCGCCGACCGCGTGGCGCTGGTGAACCAGGCGGTCAATGCCTTCAAGCGACACCTGCCCGATGCGCCCCCGGTGAACCTGGTCACCGAGAAGGACGCAGAAGGGCGCGTCTTCGTCTCGACCTATCCAACGATGATGGGGCTGATCGACGAGACCCGCGACGGGCAGCGCCGCTTCGGTGTCGGTCACTTCGACCTCGTGATCATCGACGAGGCGCACCGCTCTGTATTCCAGAAGTACCGCGCCATCTTCGATTACTTCGATGCGCTGCTCGTCGGGCTCACGGCCACACCCAAGGACGAAGTGGACCGCAACACCTACAGCCTGTTCGATCTGGAAAGCGGCGTCCCGACCGACGCCTACGGACTCGACGAGGCGGTGCGCGACGGCTTCCTCGTGCCGCCGAAGGCCGTGTCGGTGCCGCTCAAGTTCCAGCGCGAGGGGATCAAGTACGACGAGCTGTCCGAAGAGGACAAGGACCAATGGGACGCGCTCGAGTGGGACGACGACGGCAACGTCCCCAATCGCGTGGAGGCCGAGGCGGTCAACAAGTGGCTGTTCAACAAGGACACGGTAGACAAGGTCCTGGAACATCTCATGACGCGGGGCTTGACGGTGGCCGGCGGCGATCGGCTCGGCAAGACCATCCTGTTCGCCAAGAACCAGCACCACGCCGAGTTCATCGCCGAGCGCTTCAACGCCAACTACCCGCATTACAAGGGCGAGTTCGCGCGCGTCATCACGTTCAAGACCGAGTATGCGCAGAGCTTGATCGACAACTTCTCGGCCAAGGAGAAGGCGCCCCACATCGCGATCTCGGTGGACATGCTCGACACCGGAATCGACGTCCCCGAAGTCGTGAACCTGGTCTTCTTCAAGCTGGTGCGCTCGAAGACCAAGTTCTGGCAGATGCTCGGGCGTGGCACGCGCCTGTGCCCGGACCTGTTCGGGCCAGGCAGGCACAAAGAGCACTTCTGCGTCTTCGACTACTGCCAGAACCTGGAGTACTTCAGCCAGAACATCCCCGCCACCGAGGGCGCACTCGGGGAATCGCTCGGCAAGCGGCTGTTCGATGCCCGGCTGGAGCTGATCGGCGAGCTGGACAAGAAGTTGGCCGAAGCCGACCGCCAGACGGCGCGCGAGACACGGCCGCCGGCGCATGGGCACCCGGCATCGGATGCGGATGTGCGCGCGCAGGTCGCAGCGCTGTTGCAACGGGAAGTGGCCAGCATGAACCTTGACAACTTCGTCGTGCGGCCACGGCGGCGCATCGTCGAGAAGTACGCCAGGCCCGAGGCATGGGCTGTCTTGTCCCCGGAAGCGCTCTCGGATCTGTCGCACCAGGTCGCGGGTCTGCCGTCGGAACTCGAACCGGAGAACGAGGAGGCGAAGCGCTTCGACCTGCTGGTACTGAACCTCCAGCTCGCGATGCTGCGTGCAGAGCCGGGCTTCGCTCGCCTGCGCGATCAGGTCAAGAGGCTTGCCGGTTTGCTGGAAGAGAAGTCGGCGATTCCGATGGTGCGCGACCAGTTGGCGCTGATCCACGACGTGCAGACCGACGCGTGGTGGCAAGACGTGACCGTCCCGATGCTCGAGGGGATGCGCCGGCGCCTGCGTGATCTGATCAAGCTCATCGAGAAGAGCAAGCGCAAGCCCATCTACACCGACTTCGAGGACGAGATGGGCGGCGAGACGGCCGTCGAGCTGCCGGGCTTTGGCCAGGGCACCGACGACGCGAAGTTCCGGTCCAAGGCGCAGGTGTTCCTGCGTGCGCATCAGGACCACATCTCGATTCACAAGCTGAGGATGAACAAGGCGTTGACGGCAGCCGATCTCGGTGAGCTTCAACGCATCCTTGGCGAGAGCGGCATCGGTGCTCCCGAGGACATCCGGCGCGCCGCCGAAGAGTCCCAAGGGCTGGGACTCTTCGTGCGCTCGCTGGTCGGCCTCGATCGCCAGGCGGCGAAGGAGGCCATGGCCGGGTTTCTCAGCGGAAAGTCACTCGGCGCCAACCAGATCGAGTTCGTGAACTTGATCGTGGACCATCTCACCGTACACGGTGTCATGAACGCGGCGATGCTCTACGAATCCCCGTTCACCGAGCTGACACCGCGCGGGCCGGACGGTCTCTTCAGCTCGACCCAGGTGGATCAGCTGCTGGCGGCGATCGAACAGGTGCGCCAGACGGCTATCGCGGCCTGAGGGCGCTGGGCGCGGGTGAGCTGGTCGACGCTCCTTCCATAGGGGGTTCATGCGCAGGGGCGCTTGCTCGTCGTCGTGCCCATTCGGTTGGTCTGCAGAGTCTGGCCGTTGTCATCGCGCGGGTCGTCGTTTCAGGTCAGTGCTTCGGTCCGGCCAGGTGCGTCGGCGCGCGACTCGCTGCGCGCGCCGCGGCCGGCTCGCCACGGCCCCGCCAACGGCTACCGGTACACGAGGTCGCGCAGCGCCAGCGCGATCGGCGGCATGTAGGTGATCACCATCAGGCAGCAGAGCACCACCAGCACGAACGGGACCAGCTGGGTCACGATGCGATCGAGCGAGATGCGCGCCACCGTGCAGGCGGCGAACAGGTTGACGCCGAAGGGCGGCGTGATCATCCCGAGCGCCAGGTTCACCACCATGACGATCCCGAAGTGCACCGGGTCGACGCCGAAGTGCATCGCCACCGGCACCAGGATCGGCGCCAGCACGATGATCGCAGCGCTGGTCTCGATGAACATGCCGATCAGGAACAGGGCCGCGTTCACGCCCAGCAGGAAGAGGAACGGGCTCTCGAGCACCGCCTTCAGCCACTGGCCGATCGCGTCGGGCACGCCGGCGCGCGTGATCAGGTACGCGAAGAGGCCCGCGTTGGCGATGATGAACATGATCACCGACGCCGAGATCACGCTCTTCTTCAGGATCGGATAGAGGTCGCCGACGCCGATCTCGCGGTAGATCACGAGGCCGACGACGAGCGCGTAGAACACGGCCACCGCGCTCGCCTCGGTGGGGGTGAAGATGCCGCCGTAGATGCCGCCGAGGATGATCACCGGCATCAACAGCGCCCAGCCGGCGCGCAGCGTGGCCGTGCCGACCGCGAGCCGCCCCTCGCCGTCGGTCTTGCCCCAGCCCTTGAGCTTGCACCACAGGTAGACGAAGCCCATCAGCGCGCCGCCGATCAGGATGCCCGGCCCGATGCCGGCGATGAACAGCTCGCCGATCGAGACCTCGGCCGCCACGCCAAACAGGATCATCGGGATCGACGGCGGGATGATCACCCCGAGCTCGGCGCTGGTGGCCTGCAGCGCCGCCGCGTAGGGCGTCGGGTAGCCGTGCTTGATGAGCGCCGGGATCAGGATCGCGCCGATCGCGAAGGTGGTCGCCACGCTCGAACCCGACACCGCGGCGAAGATCATGCAGGTGAGGACGCAGGTCATCGGCAGCCCGCCCTGCACGCCGCCGACGATGCTCTTGGCAAACTCCACCAGCCGCCGGCTGATGCCGCCGGTCTCCATCAGGTTGCCGGCGAGGATGAAGAACGGGATCGCCGCGAGCGGGAACTTGTTGATCGAGGAGAACATCTCCTTCACGGCGACCAGCATGTTCACGTTCGTGATCTGGATGCCGACCAGCGCCGCCAGGCCGATCGACACCGCCACCGAGATGCTGAACGCGAAGCACAGCACCATCGTCACGAGCATCGCCGTGGTCATGCCGTCCTCACTGCGGGGCCGTGCCGTCGATCACTGTGCGGTCTCGAGCTCCAGGCGCGACGGGTCGAGCCAGTGGCCCAGCACCGCGATGGCCGAGAACAAGCCGCCCACCGGCAGCGCCAGGTAGGCCCAGAACATCGACACGTCTTCCAGGCCAATGACCGTCTGCACCTTGCCGCGCTGGGCGTACTGCCAACCCACCCCGACGATCACCGCGATCAGCACCAGCGCGGCCAGCGCCACCACCGTGTCGAGCACGCGCCGCAGTCGCCGGCCCGAGAGGCGGTACAGCAGGTCCACGCTCACCATCGCGCCGATGCGGAAGGCCTGCGCGACGCCGAGGAACACCATCCAGATCAGGCTGAAGCGGATCAGCACCTCGGTCCACTCGGCCGGCTCCTGGATGACGAAGCGAGTGACGATCTGCCACAGGCCGAGCGCCGACGCGACGACCAGCATCGCGCAGGCGGCGAAGGTGGCGAGCGCGGTGCTGCCGCGCTCGAACTTCAGGAAGAGCTCGCGCAAAGTCCGAAAATGCCGCAACCGTCGCAGGCCTCGCCCGGGCGAATCACTTGAAGTTGCGGATGCGGTCGATGTTGGCCTTGCCGAACTGCTTTTCGAACTCGGCGTACACCGGCGCCAGCGCCGCCTGGAACCTGGCCCGGTCGGGGTTGTCGACCACCTGCATGCCCTTGCTGCGCAGGTCGGCCACGCCCTTGGCGTCGTCGTCGTCGACGCGCGCGCGGTTGGCCTTCACGGCCTCCTTCGCGGCGTCGAGAAAGGCCTGCTTGTCGGCGGCAGAGAGCTTGTCGAAGGCCGCCTTGTTCATCAGGAAGATCGCCGGGCTGTAGACATGGCCGGTGAGCGTGAGGTGCTTCTGCACCTGGTCGAACTTGGCCGCCATGATCACCGACAGCGGGTTCTCCTGGCCGTCGACCGTGCCCTGCTGCAGCGCCGTGAACACCTCGGGAAAGGCCATCGGCGTGGTGATGATGCCGAAGCCCTTGTAGGCCGCGATGTGCACCGGGTTCTCCATCGTGCGCATCTTCAGGCCCTTGAGGTCTTCGGGCAGGTTGACCGCGCGCCTCGAGTTCGTCATGTGGCGCACGCCGTTCTCGGCCCAGGCGAGCGCCTTGAAGCCCTTGCTCTCGAACTCCTTGAGCAAGTCCTGGCCGATCGGGCCGTCGAGCACGGCGCGCGCATGCGCCTTGTCGCGGAACAGGAACGGGATGTCGAGGATGCGCGCCGCGGGCACGAAGTTGGGCACCGGGCCGGTGGAGCTGAAGGCGAGCTCCTGCGTGCCGAGCTGCACCGCCTCGATCGATTCGCGCTCGCCGCCGAGCGCACCGGAGTAGAAGTTCTGGACCTTGTAGCGCCCGCCGGTGCGCTTGTCGACCTCGGCCGCGAAGACGTCGATCGCGACGCCCTGGTGCGAGTTCTGCGCCACCGAGATGCTGTTCTTCATCGTGGTCTGGGCCTGCGCGCCCACCGCCAGTGCGGCAGCAGCGGCAGCGGCGAGGGTGGCGAGGGTGCGGGCGAGGCGGGCGAAAGTCATCGGCGGGCTCCTGGGGTTCGGATCGATATGTTGTTTCTATCGTATCTTCGCGCCTTTCGCCCCCCGGGATCGCCCCATGCAGAGCACCAGCCAGCATATCCGCCTGACCTCGCACCCCGGCCAGGGACCGGCCGGCGCCCCGGCGATCCGCTGGGGTGCGGCCGACCCGATCGAGCGCGGCCCGGTCGTCGGCACGACCACCGTGCGCCGGCAGCGCAACGTGATCGGCACGCACAGCGGCAGCTATGGAGTCTACCGGGCGCTGGCCGTCGCGGCCGGCAACCTGGAGCGCGGCCACCGTGCCGACCTCACCGATACCGCGCCCACCGATGCGATTGGGCCGCACCCGCAGTGGAGCGAGCCGCACCGCATCGTGTCGATCGACCCCTGGGGCGCGAGCGTGCAGACGGCGTTCGCCGGCGAGCTTGCCGCCGGCTACGACATCCGGCCGACGATTGCGGTGACCAAGGCGCGCATCCACCTGCCGGAGATCAAGCAGGCGATCGCCTTCCAGCGCCTCGCGATCGACGGCCGCGTCCTGCTCGACGACGCGAGCGCCAACGTCACCAAGGTCGCGATCGAGCCGGTGTGGTGGCTGCCCGGCGTGGCCGCGCGCTTCAAGGTGAGCGAGTCCGAGCTGCGCCGCGCGCTCTTCGAGGAGACCGGCGGCATGTACACCGAGCTCGTCACCCGCAGCGACCTGGAGGTCTTCCTGCCGCCGATCGGCGGCCAGACGCTGTACGTGTTCGGCGACCTGCGCGACCTCGCGAACCCCGAGGTGACGCTCACCGCGCGCGTGCACGACGAGTGCAACGGCTCCGACGTCTTCGGCAGCGACATCTGTACCTGCCGCCCGTACCTGACGCACGCGATCGAGGAGTGCATCCGCGGCGCGCAATCCGTGCAGGCCGGTGGCCGCGGCGGCGTGGGCCTGATCGCCTACAGCCGCAAGGAGGGCCGCGCGCTCGGCGAGGTGACCAAGTTCCTCGTCTACAACGCGCGCAAGCGCCAGGAGGGCGGCGACTCGGCCGCCACCTACTTCTTGCGTACCGAGTGCGTGGCCGGCGTGCAGGACATGCGCTTCCAGGAGCTGATGCCCGACGTGCTGCACTGGCTCGGCATCCGCCGGATCCACCGCCTGGTCAGCATGAGCAACGACAAGTACGACGCGATCACCGGCAGTGGCATCGAGGTTGGCGAACGCGTCAAGATCCCCGACGCGCTGGTGCCGGCCGACGCCCGGGTCGAGATCGAGGCCAAGGTCGCGGCCGGCTACTTCACGCCCGAGGGCCGCGTGCCGACCGGCGACGAGCTCGCCCGAGTGAAGGGGCGCGGGCTTGGGTGAAGCCTGGCCGCAGGATGACCGCAATGCCACGCGGTCGGGCCCCGCCCAGGCGGCGGACACCGACCCGCTGGCGCTGCTGCGCGATCCGCGCACGATCCGCTTGCGCTGTCAGGCGATCCTCGATGCGGTGGCCGACGGCCGCAGTGCCCACTTCCGCGTCGAGCGCGCGCGGCTCGCCGACGCGGCCGAGCGCGTCGTCAGGCTGACGCGCTCGCGCTTCCCCGACCTGCGGATCCCGCTGCACAGCCGCTGGCGCCACTTCGAGACCGGTGGCGTGGATCGCCGCGCCGAGCTCGACGCCATGCTGGCCGGCCGCAGCGCGGCCGAACAGGCGCGCGCACGCATCGACCTCACGGTGGCGAG
>WBZP01005717.1_pt1 | contig 11052 bp, 8 predicted proteins | sample 5204301 | NCBI WGS metagenome assembly WBZP01 (sample SAMN12412401, study PRJNA552823) | activated sludge metagenome | isolation source: activated sludge from nitrification reactor of wastewater treatment plant... | place: USA: Pennsylvania | collected 2017
ATGACAGCATATACGCTATCATTTCACCAATGACAATCATCGTGCTCGACACCAATATCCTGGTCGCCGCACTACTCCGAGGCGGGAGCAGTGCTCGCTCCGTGCTGCGCAGGTGTATCGAGGGCCATTACCATGCTGTGCTGGGCCCGGCATTGCTTGCGGAGTACGAGGACGTATTGGGTAGAACCAGTTTGTTCGCGAACTCGGTGTTGTCGGAGAAAGAGCGGGATGAGGTGTTTGACGGCTTTCTGAGTTGTTGTCGATGGGTCGAAGTGTTTTATGCGTGGCGCCCCAATCTTCCCGATGAAGCCGATAATCACTTGGTGGAGCTTGGCGTCGCCGCGCAAGCCGATGCGATCGTGACGCGGAACTTGCGCGACCTATCCCGCGGCGAATTGAAGTTTCCCATGCTCAGGATGCTCACGCCCGAGCAATGTCTGGAGGTGTTTCCATGTCCACGTTGACCATTCGTTTGCCCGAGGACAAGCACGAGAGGCTCAAGGCTCTCGCGCGCGCCAACTCGATCAGCGTCAATAAACTGATGGACGAGCTTGCAACGGTCGCCCTTGCCAACTATGACGCTCGAGTGCGATTCGAAACGCGCGCCGCGCGCGGCAAGGCGAAGCGCGCGTTGACGTTGCTCGATAAACTGGACGGCGCGGAGTGATTTCAAGCTATGGCGGGTGCGTGGTCATGAAAAGGGGTGAATGTTGGTTTGCCGTCGGGTTGCATATCGAATTAAACCGTCAGCCGCACCTTTCGTTGCTCCTTCCAGACGAGGGCATTCGAGTTACGCGCTTCAACGTTCCTAATAATTGGCTCGGTTAACGTGAACTGGACTTGCGCCGTTTTACGGACATCACGTCACCTCCAATTTTGGCTGCCTCAAACGCCTCGGGGCTAACGCCGCCCAGATGGCTGCGTCGTCGCTGCCGCTCGAACCACACCTCGAAGAAACTAAGATCGGGAGTTCATGAAAGGACTAGGGAATCGTCGAAATCAATTCTTATATTTCGAACATTGCTGGATTTTTAGTGGGGCGGCGAGAGTGCTCGCGCTGCGCTTGTTGCGCATCGCTCGGCCTTCGCTTTCGCTCAGGCCTGCCGGCCGATGGCCGGCGTCCTCGCATCGCTTTGCGATGCTCTTCGAACCCGGAACGTGAGTCCTCGTCCGGCTACCTCATCAATAAATGAAAAGGCCACCGCAAGGGTGGCCTTTTCATTTATTGGTGGAGGCGGCGGCGGTTGAACTCGTTGCCGCAATCAATCGAAATTCCGGCACAAATTCTCGGCATGAGGGTTCGCATTCCTGCAAATACCCCCAGTAATACCACCTGGGAATTTCGTCCGAAAGACCGCCAATTTCGTGGATACGCCACGTACTTCCAACGTGCCGACTACTTCCTCGGAGAGCGAGTTTAGTCGCGCTTGTACGCCTGGCAAGCCTGCCGGAACGGAAATTTGAACGTCAGCGTGCAAGATCGCGGCCGCGCGCCTGCACTGCTTGGCGCCTCGCCTCGAGAGCCGCCGGGTCGACTTTGTCGTTGAACTCGATGGCGGCTTGGGCTTCCAGCGCCATCGCCTCACCGAAACTGCGCGTGCTGGCAGCGTCGAGAAGGCGCTTATACGTAAGTAACATGTTGGCATCGACGCTCAGCATGTCCTGCGCAAGCTGTATGCAGGTAGGGACCAGGGCTTCGGGTTCCACAACACGGTTGACCAATCCCCACCTTGCGGCAGTCTCGGCATCGAGGAAGTTCCCCGTGAGCGAAAGCTCTTTCGCACGCGGCAGCCCGATGATGCGTTGCAGACGTGCACTTAGTCCCCACGCGGGATGCACCGCGACGCGCGCATGCGTATCGGCGAAACGAGCGGCCGTTGAAGCAATCAAGAAATCGCAGGCAAGCGCTAACTCGAATCCGCCGGTGATGGCGACGCCATTCACTGCACCGATCACCGGGCCACTGAACTGCGCAAGCGCGGCGGCCGGGTCGTCCTTCGGCAGACGAGGTACACCGACTTCGGCGGCGCCGCTGGCCAGTTCCTTGAGGTCGAGGCCGGCACAGAATGCGCGGCCTGCGCCGGTCAGAATTACTACCCTGATACTTTCGTCGGCTTCGAGGGCGACGAAAGTGTCTGCCAGCGTAGCGCGAAGGGCGGCAGTGAGAGCGTTCATCGCCTGCGGGCGATTGAGCGTGACGATGGCAACGCCACCATCACGTTCGACGAGCAAAGATGTCTCGGGCATTGGGAACTCCTGGCTAATGGACGGCCGCTGCCGGATTGCGCGGTGGCCCTGGCGGTCTAGCGGCACATAATCGATCAATTGGTGAAGGCTTGAATGCCGGTTTGGGCGCGACCGAGGATCAGTGCGTGTACATCATGAGTCCCTTCATAAGTGTTGACCGCTTCGAGGTTCATAACGTGCCTTATGACATGGAATTCGTCCGAAATCCCATTACCTCCGTGCATGTCGCGCGCAATTCTCGCAATTTCGAGGGCCTTGCCACAGTTGTTGCGTTTCATGAGGGAGATGGCTTCCGGCGCACCTCGCCCGACGTCGATCATGCGACCTACCGCCAGCGCACCTGCCAGTCCTAGGGCAATGTCAGTCTGCATGTCGGCAAGCTTTTTCTGGATGAGCTGATTGGCCGCCAGGGGACGGCCGAACTGTCGGCGATCCAGGGTGTACTGGCGCGCAGCATGCCAACAGAACTCGGCGGCGCCCATGGCGCCCCACGCGATGCCGTAGCGCGCACGATTGAGGCAGCCGAATGGACCGCGCAGGCCTTTGACATTCGGCAGCATATTGGTGTCAGGTACGAACACTTTGTCCATGACAATCTCGCCTGTCACAGAGGCGCGTAGTGAGAATTTGCCGGAAATCTTCGGCGTTGTAAGCCCAGCCATGCCCCGTTCCAGAATGAAACCGCGGATGACGCCGTCGTCGGTCTTGGCCCACACCACGAACACCGCTGCGAGCGGCGAATTGGTGATCCACATTTTGTTGCCCGTCAGTTCATAGCCGCCGGGGACGGAGCGCGCACGCGTTTTCATGCCGCCGGGGTCGGAGCCATGGTCGGGTTCCGTAAGACCGAACGAGCCAATCCACTCGCCGCTGGCGAGCTTCGGCAGATACCGGCGGCGCTGCTCCTCGCTGCCATAGGCGTGAATTGGGTACATCACCAGACTCGACTGCACGCTCATCGCTGAGCGCAGTCCCGAGTCGACGCGCTCGACCTCGCGCGCAATGAGTCCGTAGCACACATAGCTCATGCCTGCGCCGCCGTACATTTCGGGCAGTGTGCAGCCCAGCAGGCCGTGCTCACCGAATTCGCGCATGAGAGCGGGATCGAACGTCTCGTGACGGTGCATATCGACGATGCGCGGCATCAGTTGTCCGACGCAGAAATCTCGTGCGGCGGCCGTCACCAGCCGTTCGTCCTCGGTCAGTTGCGAGTCAAGCGCAAGGGGGTCTTGCCAGTCGAAGGCGCCTTCGGCGCTGGCATGCATAGGCGCCGCCTGAGCGACATGTGAAGTATTCAAGACTTTTTCTCCTGAAAGACTGCCCGCGCCGGCCATTGTGAACGGCGCGATGTGAATGCTGAGACGATACGCGGTGCCCGTCAGGCCGCTGCGCTACAGTTCGTGCGCAGCTTCTCCGTGAAGTTCGGCCACACTTTCTCGGTCATCAGTTCCAGACTGCGCATGCATTGCGCGTGCGGCATGTGGTTGTAGACGAACATCCAGAAATAGTCGACGGGCGCGTATTTGAACAAGGCTTCGAGCTTGCGATTGATGGTGGCGGGCGAGCCGTGAATGACGAGACCGCGCTCCGAAAGTGTCTCGAAGTTCGCCGGCATGTCGAACGGGCCTTCGCCCGGATTGGCGACGGCGGCATTAAAGCCGAACGGCACGAAGAAGTTGTTCCATACGAACGCCCCAGCCTCGCGCGCGATGGCTTCCGCTTCTGCGTCGGTCTCGGCGCAAATAATCTCACGGCTCATGGCCATACCTTGGCCATATCGCAGATTACGGCCACTGGCAGCGGCCGCAGCTTGACCGGCCTCGAAGTGTTGACGAACGACGTCCGGATGCGTCATCACGGTCACGGGTACAAGGCCGCGCTCCATGCCCCAGGCGATGGAACGCTCCGAGGTCGCGAAGGGCATGAAGAGGTCGGGGATACGCTTGTCGTAGGTTGGGGGAGCGATGCCGATTTCGACCACGTCGTTGTCATCGTTGAGACCGCGGCCATACTTTCGTGCGACTTCGTGCGCGGCCCACTTGATGGGCTTGCCCGGGATCTGCCAGTGCTTGCCCTGGAAAGAGAATGTATCTTCCTGCCAGGCGCGCATGATGATTTCGAAGTGCTCTTCGAACAGTTCGCGCTTGAGATCTTCATAGGCAGGTCCTTCGCCGGGTTCGGCCAAACCCACCTGCTGGCCAATGACGTTCACCCAACGCGGCTGGTAGCCCCGCGCGAAGCCTGCGAAGACGCGACCCTTCAGCATTTGAGACACCATTGCGATGTTTTCCGCAAGGTTGATCGGATTTTGGGAGGGCAACACGTTGCCGAGTTGCCCGAACTTCATGCGCCGCGTGTGCAACCCGAAATAGAGATCGAGCATCACCGGGTTGGTTGAGACTTCTTCGCCTTCTACGTGGAAATGGTGCTCGGTGAAGCCGGCCCCGTAGTAGCCGTTGTCGTCCATGTAAGCCAACTGCTCTCCGACTTCCACCAGCATGCGCTGGTAAAGGTCAGTACGCTTGCCGGCCATGCCCGCGACGATGTCTGCTTTGGTACCGACTGACGGCAGGTAAAACGCACCGATTTCCATAGGGACTCTCCTCTGACGTTGCTGAAGTTTCCGCGGCCGTGTGGCCGTCTGGATGGCAAGCGCAAGTGCAAGAGGGATACCAAAAGCGCGCGGGAATGTAACCAATTGAATATATAAGAGTATTTCATGGAGCGAAGACTCACCTCGGCCGGCACTGACGTTGAGTGAAGCGCAGTGCTACATTTCAATGTAGCGAAACGCTACGCAGCGCGATACATAATGCGGCCATGACATTTCCCGACGACGACATCGACACATTTGACCGCGCCGCCGTGCGGGAAGACTGGTCGCGCCACGTACGGGGCGAAGCGGCCATGCTCGGGCGGGTCCGTCAATCCATAACCGAATCCTGGCAGCGTTCTTTTCTCGCGGGCCTCGATCCCTACACCCATCACGCTCAGCGCATTACCGACGATGAATTGGCCGCGAGGCGAATGCGGCATCGCGATTTCTTGCGGGCGGCCGGACATGCTTGGGAGATGCTGTCGGAGAGTCTGCTAACAACCGGCAGTGTATTTGTGCTCGCTTGTCCTGCGGGAATCATGCTCGAGGTCAAGGGCAATGATGAACTGCTGGCTTCTGCCGAGCGCAACGCAGTTGGACCCGGCTACGACTGGAGCGAGGCAAGAGCTGGCACCAACGCCATAGGAACAGCGCTTGCAACGGGCGTCTCAACCGTGGTGCGTACTGACGAGCACTACTGCGTCAGCGCAAAGATCTGGGACTGCGCCGCAGGACTGGTGAGGGACCCGGTCGATGGAGCGGTGCTTGGGGTAGTGGATATAACCAGCCTCGAAGACCTCAGCGACAAGCACACAATGGCACTTGCAATCACCGCCTGTCGCCAGATTGAGCAGACGCTTCATTCCAGCGAACTTGCGCGCTCCGTGCAGCTCCTGCACTGGTATCGCTCGCCCAATTCCACGTGGGCGGGACGGGCTAGCGCGCTCATCGACCGCAAAGGTCGAGTGATTACGCTTTCCCGAGATTGTCTCGACGGTGTCGATGCCAAAGCGCTCAAGATTGAAGTCGGGAACAGCACTCCGCATCTCGCCGCCTCGCCAGGCGTCGAAATCGAACGAATCATTCCGTACTCCGCCGATGAAGTCGAAGGAACGTCCTGGCAGGGCGGCGTACTTTGTCTGCGCAGAATACGTGGCGCGACCAGCAAGCGCCTGAGCGAGGTTGCACAGGATCCGAGACCCGCACCGTTTCGCAAGATCATGACCGCGGATCCGGCCATGCTGCAGGCCATCGATCAGGCGCTGCGTATGGCGAAATCCACGGCGCCGGTACTCATCACCGGCGAAACTGGCTGCGGCAAGGAACTTTTTGCGCGCGTCATCCACCAGAGTTCCAGTGTCGCGAACGGACGCTTCGTCGCCGTCAATTGCGGCACACTCACGCGTGAACTCGCGACCAGCGAACTGCTCGGTTACGAGCCGGGCGCCTTCACCGGTGCAGCGGCACGCGGTCGCGCCGGCAAATTCGAGGAAGCGCACCAAGGCACTCTGTTCCTCGACGAAATCGGTGAACTGCCCGTCGATGTGCAAATCCACCTGCTGCGCGTGATGCAGGACGGCGTCGTAACGCGCCTCGGTGGCAACGGCGAGCGCCAGGTCAATGTCCGAATCGTTGCTGCGACCAATCGCGACCTGACGGCCGGCGTGCGTGGGGCGTCGTTTCGGGACGATCTGTATTTTCGTTTGAGCATTCTCAAACTCGCACTGCCTCCGTTGCGCGCGCGGCCACGAGACATCGTGCCACTGGCCGAGCATTTCCTGCGCGCCATGCAGGACGCCTATGGCTTGGGGCCGCGATGGCTTTCACCCGAACTCATGCAGGAGTTCTCGCGTTACAGTTGGCCTGGCAATGTGCGGCAACTGCGCGGTGTCATTGAGAACATGTACGTGCTCGGCAACCCGTCATTGCTGACGCCGGCGGACCTGCCGCCGGATTTTCGCGCGGTGGTCGCGCCGCTGGACGGCGTGTCCGCGCCTTCAGCAGCGGCAGCGCCGATGCGTGGCGATTTGCGTGATGTCGAACGGATGCTGGTACGCGAAGCCCTCGCCGCCCACGACCACAACCTGAGTCGCACGGCGCAGGCCCTGGGCGTGGCGCGGACGACGCTCTATCGCAAACTGCGCGAGTACGGCATAGCGCGTCGTTGAGCCATTCGTCGCGGGATCTTCAGGCACGACGGTCCACGCCTTGAGGCGATTGGCGATAGTGAAGGCACAGAAAGCGATCGATTTCGATGCACTTGCCCGGTGGCACCACCACCGTGGTCATCGGATCGCGGATCACCGCCGGTCCGACGATGACGTTGCCGGCGGTCAGTTCACCCATCTGCCAGATCTTGAAATCCGTCCATTGCCCCTGGTGATAGACCGGGCGCGTACCGACCAATGCCGTGGGCACGGGCTCGGCCGAGGCCAAGGGGTATTCACGCATCTCAGGTTGCGGCTTGGGCGCCACCGCCTGCAGATAGACTTCGGTGATGGAATAGCCGGCCTGCGGAAAGCGCGCGCCGGCGGGATAGACCTTGGTGTACATGTCTTCAAAGGCCGCGATCACGCGGTCGACATCGGCGGCGCCATCGATGGTGCCGAAGTCGAGCACGGTGTCGAAACTCTCCAACTGCCCGATGTAGCGCGCGTACACGCCATAGCGAAATGCGAGGTTCTGAATATCCACGCCTTCGGCGGCCATCTCGGCACGGGCGTCCGCTTCGAGCTCGCGCCATACCCGGTCGAGACGTGCGCCCAGGGCTTCTTTGTCCGCCTCGCCCATGCTGTTGGGCACAAGTTCCACAAAGCCGCGGTGGTAGCGATGCATGTATTCCGCGCCGGCCGCGCCAAAGGCCGAGAAGCCCGCCGCCCAAGGCACTGTGACCACATCGGCAAAAGGAATGCCGTCGGTATAGCCCCACATGTGCACCGGGCCGGCGCCGCCGTAGCAGACCATGGTGAACTCGCGCGGGTCATAGCCCTTGGAGGTCAGCATCGCCTGGGCCAGGTCGCGCATCTGCGTGTTGACCACGTCGAGGATGCCGCGGCCCGCTGCGTAGACATCGATGCCGAGCGGCTGCGCTACCACCTCTTCCAATGCGCGCAATGCCCGTTCTCTATCGAGCTTGACCTTGCCGCCGAGAAAGTAATCAGGATCGACATAACCGAGCGCGACGTTGACGTCGGTCACCGTCAGCTTGTCGTATTTGAAGCAGATGCCGACCTTGGCGCCGGCGCTGTCGGGCCCGACGTGCAGACGCTTGTATTCGTCTATCCACACTGCGGAGCCGGCACCCGAGCCCACTGAGTCGAGTGCCACCATCGGCAGGGCCAGACGGTGACCGGCAAAGTCGGCATCCTTGCGCAGGCCCAGACGGCCGTCGACCAAGAGCCCTACATCAAAGCTTGTGCCGCCCATGTCGGCAGTGACGACGTTCTTGAGAGCAAGTTTGCGCGCGACAATCTGCGCGCCCATGAGGCCGCCAATGGGGCCCGACACCATGGTCTCGTAGAGGCGCGGATATTCGACGTTCACCGCGCCGCCATAGGACAGCAGCGTCAACAGCCGTCCGCTGTAGCCGTCGTCGCGCGCCGCGCGTTCGACACCAAGCAGCGCCTCGCGCGTCAATTCGGCGGCAAAGCACTGGAACAACAGGCTCTTGACCCGATTGTTCTCGCGCGAGACCGGCGCGACGTCGGCCGAACACACCACCGGCACCGGGCGTCCGGCGGCCGCCACTTCTTGTTCGGCGATACGCTTGGCCGCGTGTTCATGGGCCGGCGCTATGAAGGAATTGAGGAACATGATGCCGATGACTTCGACGCCGCGTGCCAGCAGGGCGCGCGTTGCGTCGCGCACGTCTTCACCGTTCAAGGGGATCAGCACTTCGCCCGGCGCACGGTGCGAGCCGGAGAAGTAGCTGCCGCCGCAGATGCGCTCGGCGATGCCGAGCACATTGCGTGGCTCGACCAGCGGCCGCGTGTGCTCGTGCAGTTGTTGATGGAGGATCTCGGCCTGGGTCTGTCCGAGATAGGTCAGACCCCCCTCGACGATCGTGATGTGTTCAAATCCGCGCGTCACCAGCAGGCCGACCTTGCGCCCAGTGCCGGTCAGGATGGTGTTGAGCATGCCAGTGCCGGCGTAGATCGAAACCGCGCAATTGCGATGCACGGTATTTGAGTCGAGTCCCACCTGCAGCGCGGCGTCGGCCACCGATTCGGTATAGCTGGACGCTTCATCCTCTCGGTTGGTCAGGGATTTGCCGATGGTGAAACTGCCGTCGCCCTTGACCAGGATGGTATCGGTCATGGTGCCGCCGGCATCGAGCGCGAGTATGAATTCGCGCGGTGCGCTGTCCTTGAATATTGTCTGGGTTGCCATGGTCGATCTCCTCAGCGATCGGCCGGCGCGGCTTCGCGCCACTGCCGGGTTGTTTGGTGCGTGCGGTCTTCGTACCAGCCCGCTGCTTCGTCGGGCAGCGGGCGCCGCAGGAACTCGCGGTAGTAGCGATCCAGGTCCGGCAGCATGTCCATCACCAATGGATAACCCGGAGGAACCACTTCGACCGCGAGCTGGGCTTGGCAGCCGGGGCAGTAGAACTCGCGGATCTCCTGCCAATCCGGTTCAGGGCAGGCCGGTGCCGGGCTATAGACCTGTTCGAACTCGGCACGGGTGCGGCGGGCGCGGATCTTGGCCGACAGCTTCCAATTGGCGCGGTAGTCGCCGAACTCTTGGCCGCAGTCGCATTTCACCACGCGTCCGCCGCGGTTCTTGGCGACGATGTAGAGATGATCGGTGAGGCGCAGCAGGATGCGCTCAGGCCATGCCACGCGCTCCTGCAACACTTCGAGATAATTGAAAAAGCGCTCGTGATCCTTGCGCGGCATGCGGATCAGTCGGCGCGCATTGTCGCGGCTGATGGTGCCCTCGACGAGCTGACGGATGAGATCTTTGTCCACGGCGGCCATGCGGGCTCTCCTGTGTGCGGGCGTTGGATCAGAGGGTGTAGTCGTCGGGCAATTGCCAGAAGCCGCGGAACTCGGCATCGAACTTCGCGAAGCTCGTGCTGCCGCGATACATGTCGGCGATGGGATCGATGAAATCGCCGGCCACCACGCGCTCGCGCTCGGTCTGCCACCAGTCGGCGACCGCCGGCGCGGCCGCGCGCTCGCGCCGAATGGCGGCGCGACGGGCGGCGGTCGCGGCGTCATCAACATGCCATTCGCCCGCCGCATCACGTGTTGCCACGACGCCATACAGGGATTGCACGAACTCGGGCTGCATCGAGCCTTCCCTGAGGTCGTCGCGCACGAGTTCGGGATTGCGCTCGATGGGATCCCCCCAGCCGCCTGCCGCTCCTGTCGCTGTCGCCCACAGGTCGTTGTGACCCATGGGCAGCTCGGGTGGGTCGTAATTCCACACTTCGAGATTGTCGACGGCGAGTCGTCCATCGCGCGCAAAATCGATGAGTTCCATCGCGTCGCGCGGAGTATGGCCGCCGCTCTCGATGACCTCGCAGAGATTGGTGCCGCGCGCGGTGACGTGAAAGCAGTTCGGCGCGGGGTAACCGCCGCTCATGCCGGTCGCGGTGAACGTCGTCATGGCAGTACCCGCGCCACCGCGGCTCATGCCGAGATGCTTGCCGGGCTCGACTATCCAGTGCACCGAAGTCTGTCCCAGGCCGCCACGGAATTTGCCGTGGCCACAGAAGCCCGGCAGGGTCTTGCGACCCAGATAGAACATGGTCGGAATGAGATACTCGAACTCCTCCGCATTACCGATATTGCACAGCTGTGTCCATTCGGCCCAGGTGACCGGCTCGCCATCGCGGTAGCAGAACGCGCCCGACGCGACACCACCGACGTATTCGAAATTGGTGAATCCATAAGGCGTGCCGTCAGCCAGTTCGCCAGCGCCTTGTACACCGTCCCAGTCACCGTCGGTGGCGAATGCTTCTTCAAGATAGCCACGCGCGAACAGTGCGCGATTGATCGAATAGAAACTCACGCTGTTCATCGCCATGGACTGCGCCCAGATATTGGCGAAGCTCGCGAAGTCGTTGTCGGGGTTGTATATCGATCCGCGCGGATAATGGCTGGTGACGGTGAGGTTCAGTCCGGCGGTGACCTTGGTGTTGTGCGAGAAGGTGTTCGTCATGGCGAGATAGAGCGCGCAGTCGGCGCCGCCCGGATAGCCGTTGA
>WBZP01006942.1_pt1 | contig 11048 bp, 10 predicted proteins | sample 5204301 | NCBI WGS metagenome assembly WBZP01 (sample SAMN12412401, study PRJNA552823) | activated sludge metagenome | isolation source: activated sludge from nitrification reactor of wastewater treatment plant... | place: USA: Pennsylvania | collected 2017
CGGTCTGGACCGAGCCCTTGCCGAAGGTCTGGCTGCCCATGATGGTGCCGCGCTTGTGGTCCTGGATGGCGCCGGCGACGATTTCGCTGGCCGAGGCCGAACCCTCGTTGACCAGCACCACCAGCGGCACGGTGCGCAGCGCGGCGCGCGTGCTATCCGGCAGGCGGCGCAGCGGATCGGCGCCGCGGCGGGTGTAGAACTCGGGCGAGGCCTTGTAGACGGACTTGCTTTCGGCCAGCTGGCCGCTGGTGGAGACCACGGTGACGTTGTCCTGCAGGAAGGCCGCCGAGATGGCGATGGCGGCGTCCAGCAAGCCGCCGGGGTCGTTGCGCAGGTCCAGCACCATGCCCTTGAGCTTGGGGTCCTGTTTGTAGAGTTCTTCGACCTTGCGCACGAAATCGTCTACGGTGCGGTCCTGGAACTGCGACAGGCGGACCCAGGCGAAACCGGGCTCGACCATCTTGGTCTTGACCGACTGGGTCTTGATCTCCTCGCGGATGATGGTGACCGGGAAGCTGCGGTTCTCGTCCTTGCGGAAGATCGTCAGAACCACCTTGGTGTTGGGTTCGCCGCGCATCCGCTTGACCGCCTCGTTCAGCGTCAGACCCTTTACGGCGGTGTTGTCGATGCGGGTGATCAGATCACCGGTCTTGAGCCCGCCGCGATCGGCCGGCGAACCTTCGATCGGCGACACCACCTTGACCAGCCCGTCTTCCTGCGTGATCTCGATGCCCACGCCGACGAAGCGCCCGGACGTGCCCTCACGGAATTCCTTGTACGACTTCTTGTCGAAGTACTGGGAGTGCGGATCCAGGCTGGCAACCATGCCGGCGATCGCTTCGGTGATCAGCTTCTTTTCGTCCACCGGCTCGACGTAGTCGCTCTTGATCATGCCGAAGACGGCTGCGAGCTGTTGCAGCTCTTCCAGCGGCAAGGGCGCCAGCCCGCCGCGCGCCACCGTCTGCAGCGACACGGTGGTGAGCGCGCCAGCCAGCGCGCCCACCGAAATCCAGCCCGCGATCTTCAGTTTTTGACCCATGTTTCAGCACCCCTTGAGGGAAATATACAGGCTTGGAGCGGATTCGGCCCGCCGGGTTCCGTGAAATCCTTCGGAACCCGGACCTGGTGGCCGGTCCGCTCAGGCCTTGCCCTGGCTGGCCACGGCTGCCGCGGCCTTGGCGGCGGCCTCCGCGTCCCCAAGGTAGTAGCTGCGGATCGGTTTCAGGTTTTCGTCCAGCTCGTACACGAGCGGGATGCCATTGGGGATGTTCAGGCCCACGATGTCGGCGTCGGCGATGCCGTCGAGGTACTTGACCAGGGCCCGGATCGAGTTGCCATGTGCGGCGACCACCACGCGCTTGCCGGCCTTGATCGCTGGCGCCATTGACTCGTTCCAGAACGGCAGCACGCGCGCCACGGTGTCTTTCAGGCACTCGGTCAACGGAACGTCGGCCGGGTCCAGACCCGCGTAGCGGCGGTCCCCACGCTCGCATCTGGGGTCGGTGGGCTCCAGCGCCGGTGGCGGTGTGTCGTAGCTGCGGCGCCAGACCAGCACCTGCGCGTCGCCGTACTGGCGGGCCATGTCGGCCTTGTTGAGGCCCTGCAAGGCGCCGTAATGACGCTCGTTCAGGCGCCAGCTCTTCACAACGGGCAGCCAGGTGCAATCCATCTCATCGAGGGCGTACCAGAGGGTGTGGATCGCGCGTTTCAGGACGCTGGTGTAGGCCAGGTCGAACGCGTAGCCCTCGGCCTTGAGCAGCTTTCCGGCCGACATGGCCTGCGAGACGCCGGTGGGTGTCAGGTCGACGTCGGTCCAGCCGGTGAAGCGGTTTTCAAGATTCCAGGTGGATTCGCCGTGGCGGATGAGGACGAGTTTGTACATGTTTCGAAGGGGCTCTGTCGGAGCAAGGGGGATGGAATGAACCCTCCATTTTAGAATCCGGGGTGGCCGCAGGCCGTTGACGAAAGGTGTGACGTGAAGTTTTTGATGGACAACTGGATGTTGATCGCGGTGGCCCTGGTTTCGGCCACCATGCTGGCCTGGCCGGTGATCAGTGGTGGCGGTGGCGCCGGGACGGTGACCGCAAGCGCGGCGGTGCAGCTGATGAACCGCGAAAAAGCCGTGGTGGTGGATGTCTGCGAGGCGGCCGAGTATGCAGGCGGCCACGTGGCGGGGGCCCGCCACGCGCCGCTGGGCGAGCTGGAACAGAAGCTGCCCGGCTTGGTCAAGAACAAGGCCACGCCCGTGATCCTGGTGTGCGCGTCCGGCGCACGCTCCGGGCGGGCGGTTTCGATCGCGAAGAAACTCGGCTACGAGCATGCGCTGTCGCTGGCCGGTGGCATGCGCGCCTGGCGCGAGGCCAACCTGCCGATCGAAAAGGCCTGAACCGGGAGCACTCGATGCAGGCTGTGAAGATGTACACCACCGCGGTCTGCCCGTATTGCATTCGGGCCAAGCAGATCCTGAAAACCAAGGGCGTCGAGCAGATCGAGGAAATCCGGGTTGACCTTCGTCCCGACGAGCGGGTCCGCATGATGGAGATCACCGGCCGGCGCACCGTGCCGCAGATTTTCATCGGCAGCACTCACGTGGGCGGGCACGACGACCTGGTGGCACTGGATCGTCGCGGTGGCCTGACGCCGCTGCTCCAGGGCGACTAAACCTGGCCGGCTCCTGGGCCGCCAGGGCGCCGGCGCACCTGAGATAATCCAGCTCCTTCATCCCATCCTCGCGGCTGTGTGCCGCAGCGGGGTGGTTCCGTTTTCCCCTCTCCCCTCCAATCGAGAAACTCCATGGCCGACCAAGACCCCGTGTTCCAGATCCAGCGTGTTTACCTGAAAGAAGCATCGCTGGAGCAGCCCAATTCGCCCGCCATCCTGCTGGAACAGGAACAGCCCAGCGTGGACATCCAGTTGGGCGTCGAGGCCACGCCGGTGGCCGAGGGCGTGTTCGAAGTTTGCGTGACCGCCACGGTGCAGACCAAGATCAAGGACCGCACCGTGTTCCTGGTCGAATGCAAGCAGGCCGGCATCTTCGAGATCCGCAACCTGCCCGAAGAGCAGATGGGCCCGATCATGGGCATCGCCTGCCCGCAGATCGTCTACCCCTACCTGCGTGGCAACGTGGCCGACCTGATCACGCGCGGCGGCTTCCCGCCGGTGCATCTGGCCGAAATCAACTTCCAGGCCATGTACGAGCAGCAACAGGCCCAGGCGGCGGCCGCGTCGCCCCAGTATTCCTGATCAAATCGGCCGTTTCCCGGCGTCAGACGGCCACCAGGCGCTATGAAAATCATTGTGTTCGGGGCGGGTGCCTGGGGCACCGCGCTGGCCGTCAGCGCCGCCCGGAATCCAGGCGGGCATCGGGTTGAACTCTGGGCGCGGGATCCGGCCCAGGCTTCGGCCATGCAGGCCGGGCGCGAAAACGCCCGCTACCTGCCGGGCATCCCGCTGCCGCCGGCCCTGGCTGTGCGTGGCGTGCAGGCGGCGGATCTGGCGGCCAGCGGGGCCGATCTGATCATCATCGCCACCCCGATGGCCGGTTTGCGCGAGACGCTCGTCGCGCTCCAGGATTGCCAGGCTGCGGTCGCCTGGTTGTGCAAGGGCTTCGAGGCGCCCAGGGCCGATGGCTCCGGGTCCGTCACCGGCCTGCTCGGCCACGAAATCCGGGCAACGGTCGCGCCGCGGTTGCGGGCTGGCGTGCTCAGCGGTCCGAGTTTTGCGCTGGAGGTGGCGCGCGGACAACCGACGGCACTGGTGGCCGCCAGCGAGCATGCGTCGGTGCGCGAGGCGCTGGTACGGGCCTTCCACTGCTCGACGCTGCGGGTCTATGCCAGCGACGACGTGCCGGGGGTCGAGGTGGGCGGCGCGGTGAAAAACGTGCTGGCCATCGCCACCGGCCTGTGCGACGGCCTGAATCTGGGACTGAACGCGAGGGCCGCCTTGATCACCCGGGGGCTGGCTGAAATGACGCGGCTCGGGCTGGCACTGGGCGCACGGGCCGAAACCTTCATGGGCCTGTCGGGCCTGGGCGACCTGGTGCTTACTGCCACCGGCGACCTCAGCCGCAATCGGCGTGTGGGCCAGTTGCTGGCGCAAGGCCTGAGCCTGGAGCAGGCGGTGGATTCACTGGGGCACGTCGCCGAAGGGGTGTACAGCGCACGCACGGTGGCGCAGCGCGCAAAGGCCCTGGGCGTGGAGATGCCGATCGGCGAAGCGGTGGTGGCGCTGCTGGACGGGCGGCTGGAACCGGCGGCGGCGGTGGCGGCCCTGATGGGGCGCGAACCCAAGGGCGAGGTGTTCTCGCCAGGGTAGCCACGCAACCGGCATCAGGTCGGCGTGTAAGCCAGGCGCACGTAGATCGGCGCGAAAGCCTCGGCCTGGGTGACCTCGATCAAGGTTTCCTTGGCCAGTTCCAGCAGGGCGATGAAGGTCACCACCAGCACGGCCACGCCCCGCGCCGGGTCGAACAGGGCTTCGAATTCCACGAAGCGGCGTCCCTGCAGCTTGCGCAGCACCAGGCTCATGTGTTCGCGCACGCTGAGTTCCTCGCGGCTGATCTTGTGGTGCTGCACCAGCCGTGCGCGTTGAAGCATGTCGCGCCAGGCATCCTGAAGATCGGCCACCTGGACGTCCGGGAAACGCGGGTGCAGCGATTGTTCGATGTGCACCTGGGCCCGGATGAAGTCGCGCCCTGCCTGGGGCATTGCCTGGAGCAACGCGGCGCCCAGCTTGATCTGCTCGTATTCCAGCAGGCGGCGCACAAACTCGGCGCGCGGGTCTTCGGGTTCCTTTCCCTCGGCAGTCTTGCGCGGGGGCAGCAGCATGCGCGACTTGATCTCGATCAGCATGGCCGCCATCAGCAGGTATTCGGCGGCCAGTTCGAGATTGCGGCTGCGGATTTCCTCGACGTAGCTCAGGTACTGGCGCGTCACCGCCGCCATCGGGATGTCGAGGATGTTGAAGTTCTGCTTGCGGATCAGGTACAGCAGCAGGTCCAGCGGGCCTTCGAACGCTTCCAGGAAAACTTCGAGCGCGTCCGGCGGGATGTACAGGTCGGTCGGCAGCGCAAACAGGGGCTCGCCGTACAACCGCGCCACGGCCACGTGGTCGACGACATCGGGCATGGGCAGCCCGGCGGTATCTTCGGCCAGCTCTGCGGTGGCCGCGTCGGTCGATTCAGTCATGGGTCGCTATGGAAATAATAGCTGACGATGGCCGGCCGACGCTGGGGAAAGGCCTGAAACGATCGAAATCAGTTGTGCGTCTGGTAGACGTACGGCGATTGCGGCACGCGAGCTTCACGGAATTCGGCCTGGGCTTCGCGGTCTTGCTTGCGGTCCCACAGCAGGCTGCGGCCGGCTATTTGCTGGTTGAGCAGGTCCGGCTTCTGTGCACGCAGGTCCGTCAGGAACTGGGTGTACTCGGATTGGTAGTCGGGGCGGCGGAAAAGACGAATCAGGGACATAAACTGTGGCCTTTGTGGCGGATTCCCGCGAGGTCGCTGGGAGGCCGCATTTTAACGGGGAACACCGGGAATGAATGGCAGACCAAGAACGGTTCAGAAAGCCTTGGTGGCGCTCGGCATGCTGCTGGTTCTGATCGGCTGCGACAACCAGCGCATCGCCGAACTCGAAGAAGGCGTGGCCTCCGAGGCCGATGTGCGGGCCCGCTTCGGCGCGCCCGAGAAAATCTGGGACGAGCCCGACGGCAGCCGGGTCTTCGAATACAACCGGCAGCCGGCCGGACAGCGCAACTTCCAGATCACCGTGGGGCCGGACGGTCGCATGACAGCGTTGCGCCAGGTGCTGAACCCGGCCAATTTCGCGAAAGTCCAGCCCGGCATGACGGCCGCGCAGGTGCGCCGCCTGCTGGGTCGGCCCGCCCGGACCACCCCTTTTGCACTGTCGCGCGAAACCCACGTCGACTGGCGCTACCTCGACGGGCCCAACACGGCCATGGTGTTCAGCGTGGTTTTCGGAGCGGACGACCGGGTGATACGCACCGCGTCCCTGCCAGACCCCGAGGCCAACGAGCACCGGGGCGGGCGTTGACGGTCAGCCGTCGCCGTCGGCCAGCGCCGCGGCAAGTCCGCTTGCGAGATCCGGGCATTGGTTGGCTTCGCCCAAGGTGTCGGTGAATCCGCAGCGCCGCAGCATGTCCAGGGGCTGGTGCGCCAACCCGCAGGCGATGAGGCGAACCCCGTGCTTGCGGCAACTGCGCTCCAGGCTCATCAGGCTGTCGGCGCCGGACGAATCCACATAGATCAGGTTCTTCAGGTCGATCACGAGCGCGTGCCGGGGCAGACGGTCTTCCAGCGCCTCGACCAGCTTGACCGCGCCGAAGAACAGCGCGCCATACAGGCGGTGCGCCTCGACACGACCGTCCTGGCCGGACAGAACGGGCTGGTCTGCCGCAGTGACCGGCTCGCTGCGCGAGAGGCTGGAGATGCGGTAGATGAAGGTGACGCAGGCGGCGATCAGGCCCACTTCGACCGCCACCGTCAGATCGAACACGACGGTCAGCAGGAACACCGCCAGCAGGGTGATGCGGTAGGGCATGCGGTACTGGCGCAAGTGCACGAACTCGCGCCATTCGCCCATGTTCCAGGCCACGAACATCAGGATGGCGGCCAGCGCGGCCAGCGGCACGTGCGATGCCAGCGGCGCCGCCACCAGGATCACGACCAGCAGCGTGGCGGCGTGCACCATGCCGGCGATCGGACTGGAGGCGCCACTCTTGATGTTGGTCACGGTGCGCGCGATGGTGCCCGTGGCCGGCATGCCCCCGAAGAACGGCGTCACGAAATTGGCGATGCCTTGGGCCATGAGTTCCTGGTTGGGGTCGTGACGCTCGCCGATCATGCCGTCGGCCACGCGCGCGCACAGCAAGGATTCGATGGCGCCCAGCAGCGCCAGCGTCAGCGTGGGGATCAGCAGGAATTTCGCGGACTCCCAGCTGAATGCCGGCCAGGCGAATGACGGCAGGCCGGACGGAATACCGCCGAAGCGGCTGCCGATCGTGTCCACCGGCAGCTTCAGCAGCCAGACGGCCAGCGTCGCGGCCACCAGCGCGACGATCGACCCCGGAATCGGCGTGAGCTTGCCGGCAAACTGGATGCCACTGCCGAGCTTGGGCATGAAAAACTGCCAGATGATGATGATGGCCAGCGAGCACAGCGCAATCCCCAGCGCCACCGGGTTCACGGTGTGCAAGGTCGCGCCCAGCGTGGACAGCATCCCGAAAAAATCCGCCGGCATGGCGGCAACCCGCAGCCCCATGAAATCCTTGACCTGCGACAGCGCGATCAGCACCGCGATGCCGTTGGTGAAGCCGATCACCACGGCGATCGGGATGAACCGGATCAGGGTGCCGAGCTTGAACAATCCCATCAGGAACAGCAGCACACCCGACAACGCGGTGGCGATGATGAGATTGCCCAAGCCGAAACGCTCGACGATGCCGTAGACGATGACGATGAAGGCGCCCGCCGGTCCGCCGATCTGCACCGGGCTGCCACCCAGGAGCGAAATCAGGAAGCCGGCAATGATGGCGGTGAAGATGCCCGCTTCGGGCTTGAGCCCCGAGGCGATCGCGAAGGCCATGGCCAGTGGCAGCGCCACCACGCCCACGGTCAGGCCCGCCGCCACGTCTCGGGTGAATCGGTCTTTGGAGTAGCCCCGCAACGAGGTGAGCAGGCGGGGTTTGAAGTCAATCATGGCAAGAACCAGGCCGTGCACACTGCCTGCAAAAAAGCCTATTGTGCGCCCGGGCGCGGGCCGACTTCGCTATGGTCGCGACCACGCCTTGACACCGATGGGCTCCGGACACCGGGCTTGGGGCTGTTACAGTGGCCCAGGAAACAGGAAGGCGATCGGGCGTGAACATCCTGCGGTGGTGTCTGGTGCTGTTGACGTTGCTGGCGGGTCTGGCCGGACCGGCCGGTGCTGCGTCGCCGCTGCCGGGTGCGATGCCAGCCGGGCGGGTGCTGGTCGATCCCACGGGCGACATGGGGCCTGACGATGCGCTTGCACGGCTGCGCGCAGGCCAGGGGCAGGTCTACTCGGAGAACGAGTTCTATCCGACGGACGCGGTCAGCGCCCTCTGGTTCCTGTTGCAGGTGCCGCCGGGCACGGTGTCGCCCTCGGTGTTGCTGATTCCCTACCCGGGCCTGAACTCCTTGCGCCTGTACCAGCCCGGTTCCACCGGCGCGAACTGGCAGTTGCTGGCCTCGGGCGATGAACTGCCCGTGGCGTCCTGGGCCATTCCGCACCTGTTTCCCGCCATGCCGGTGGAAGGGACCGGCTTTGCGCAGGGGTATCTGCTGTTGCGCGCACAGAATTCGCATCCGGTGACGTTTCCCTGGCGCATTGAGGAGCGCACGGCCTTCGAAGCCCGTCACCAGCGGCTGGTGTTGCTGCTGGGCATGTACCTGGGCTTGGTCGCGCTGGTGGTGGTGCTCTCGACCGTCAATGCCTACACCTTGCGCGAGCCGGTTCACGCGGTCTATGCCTTCCATGTGCTGGTGCTGGCTCTGACCCAGAGCACGCTGACCGGCGTGGCGGGCCTGTTTTTCTGGCCGGACCAGCCGCGCTGGAACGACCTGTCGGCCACGGTGCTGCCGATGTTCAGCCTGGCCGCGCTGGCCTGGTTCGTGCGCACGGTGGTGTCGCCGCCGCCGCGCCCCTGGCTGGGCTGGCTGCTGTGGGCCTATGCGGGCGTGGGGCTGCTGTTCGCGGTCCTGTTCGCCACGATCGGGCGCGACCCCATGTTTCGCCTGGCCAACTACTATTTTCTGGCCGGCATCCCGCTGTTGCTGGGCACACTGGTCTGGCATGCCCGGGTCCGATCGGTACACGGTTGGTGGTTGGTGGCGGGCGTTTCGGCCTTGTTCAGCGGCGCGGTCTTTACGGCGATGCGCAACCTGGGTGTGGTGCCGATGAACGTGGTGACCCAATACGGCGCGCAACTGGGCGCGGCGCTGGAGATTCCCCTGCTGATGATCGGCTTGTACCTGCGCAGCCGCGACCGGCGCGACGGGCTGGTGCGGCGTGCGGCGCTGCAGACCCGGGACGCGGTCACCGGACTGGCCAACGACCGGGTCACGCGCGAGCGTGTCGACCACCTGGTGCATCGCCTGGCGCTCCAACCCGGCACGGCCTGCGTGATGCGGGTTCGGGTGGGCAACTTGCGCCAGGTGTTTGACGAACACGGCATCCAGGTGATGGCCGGCGCCACGCTGCACGCGGCCTCCTGCCTGGCCTTGATCACACGCGAAGGCGACACCGCTGGACGGCTGAAAGACGGGGACTTCGTGGTGATTCTGGAGCGGACGCTGACTGAGGATCAGGCCATGCAGGAGGCCGCACGGGTGGTGGCGCGGGGGCTGGCATATTCCAGGCGGATGCCGCCGGGGGTGACCATTCGCTTTCATGTGGCGATCAGCCTGGCAGGGCACGCCGCCGGCGACGCAACGCGGCTGCTGGACGGACTGGCCGGCGTTCTGGACGAGATTGCCCGCTCGCCGCAGCGGGTGATCCGGATCGCGCCGGCGCTCAGTGCACCCGCATCCCGGGTTGCGCGCCAGGCCACGGGTTGAGCACGTAGATGCCGGGCTGCGCCTTTTCGTCGGCATGGCTGGCGGCCAGCACCATGCCCTCGCTGACGCCGAATTTCATTTTGCGCGGCGCCAGATTGGCCACCATCACCGTGAGTTTTCCCACCAGGTCTTCGGGCTTGTAGGCGCTGGCAATGCCGCTGAACACATTTCGTGTGCGTCCTTCGCCCACGTCCAGCGTCAGGCGCAGCAGCTTGGTCGAACCCTCCACCGCCTCACAGGCGACGATCTGCGCGATGCGCAGGTCGATCTTCGCGAAGTCGTCGATCGAGATCACGGGGGCGATGTCCTCGCCGCCGGGTTGCGTCTTTTCGGGCTCCGGCGCGGCCGGCGCCTCGAACAGCGCCTCGAGTTGCTTCGGATCGACGCGTTGCATCAGGTGCTTGTACTCGCCGATCGCATGGCCGGCGGGCATGCGGGTGCCGGCGCCGGCAAAGCTCAGCGGCGCGATGCGCAGGAAAGCCTCCACCTCGGCCGCCAGCGCGGGCAGCACCGGCTTCAGGCAGGTCGTCAGCAGGCGGAAGGCCTGCAGGCAGGTGGTGCAGACGTCGTGCAGGCGGCCCTCCATCCCGTCCTTCTTGGCCAGTTCCCAGGGTTTGTTCTGGTCCACGTATTCGTTGACGCGGTCGGCCAGCAGCATGGTCTCGCGCAGCGCCTTGCCGTATTCGCGCTCGGCGTAGAGCTCCGCGATGAGCGGCAGCGCGTCGCGCAGGTGCTCCAGCAGCGCGTCGCCGTCGGCCGACACTTCACCGAGGTGGCCGCCAAAGCGTTTGGTGACGAAGCCGGCCGAGCGCGAGGCGATGTTGATGTACTTGCCCACCAGGTCGGCGTTCACCCGCGCCATGAAGTCTTCGGGGCTGAACTCCACATCCTCGTTGCGGCTGTTGAGCTTGGCGGCCAGGTAATAGCGCAGCCACTCGGGGTTCATGCCCAGGGCCAGGTACTTCAGCGGGTCCAGGCCGGTGCCCCGGCTCTTGCTCATCTTCTCGGCGTTGATGGTCAGGAAACCGTGCACGAACACCGCGTTGGGCGTCTTGCGGCCGCTGAAATGCAGCAGTGCGGGCCAGAACAGCGTGTGGAAGGTGACGATGTCCTTGCCGATGAAGTGGTACTGCTCGGTGGCCGGGTCGGCCATGAAGGCGTCGTAGTCCATTCCGATCTTGCCGAAGTGGTTCTTCAGCGAGGCCAGGTAGCCGATGGGCGCGTCCAGCCAGACGTAGAAGTACTTGCCCGGCGCATCCGGGATCTCGATGCCGAAGTAGGGCGCGTCGCGGCTGATGTCCCAGTCGCCCAGGCCGCCGGAGCCATCCTCGGCATGTTGTCGTTGGTCGGCGTGCTCTTCCGCCAGCGTCGCGAAATCTCGCGCCTCAGGCGCGAGGCCGCGAAGCCGCAGTTGCCGGTTATCCCCGAACCGCCGCCACTGGCATGACCG
>WBZP01006943.1_pt1 | contig 11047 bp, 11 predicted proteins | sample 5204301 | NCBI WGS metagenome assembly WBZP01 (sample SAMN12412401, study PRJNA552823) | activated sludge metagenome | isolation source: activated sludge from nitrification reactor of wastewater treatment plant... | place: USA: Pennsylvania | collected 2017
TGCGGCACACCTCGATCCCGTCCATGCCGGGCAGTCCCACGTCGAGCAGGATGCAGGACGGACGATGGTCGGAGACGGCGGTCAGGGCCTCCTGACCATCGGCCTCGACGAGAACCTGAAAGCCCTCGCGACTGAGGTACATCCGCAGGAGGTCTGCGATCGCCGGCTCGTCCTCGACGACCAGCACCACCCCACGACTGTCGGTCACGCGACAGTTCTCTCCGAGCTGTCCTCGGGGTCGTGCTGGCGGCCGGTGGCATCCTTCTGCGGTTGGCCCATGCCGGCCATCGCCATGGCCTTGCCCACGATGGCGCCGATCGGGATGAGTGCAACGCCCACCCAGAAGAGCCACGGCTGTGCGATCGTCAGCGCGATCGTGCCCACCAGGAAGCCGATCGTGACGATCGTCGTTCCGGTCCACATCGCCGCAGTACGGCCATGGTGATTGTCATACATCGGCATCGGTGAAACCTCCAGATTTCGCTGTTCGGGAGTCTAGTCCGAAAATAGCCTGTCCAAGGACGGCTCGCGCAGTGGGTATCCGCAGCAGTCGGGTGCGCCGTGGAGAATCTCCAACCTGAGTGAGCCGCGGGCCACGACCGACGCAGCACCCACGGCGGAGCGTCTCCCCGTGGTTCAGACCTGGCTGGCGGCCCTGACCGTGAGGCGATGCGGGAGGTCGATATCGCCCCCGCCGCCACGGATCGCCTCGTCGAGTGCCCCCAACGCCGCCTGCGCCGACTGCACAGGAATGACCATTCCCAGGACGCCGTCGTCGTCGTCGGTGACGACCGCCTCGGCCGGACCGTAGATCGGGGCCCCGACGTTGCTCTCAGCGGCGATGGGGTGTTGTACCACTGCGTGTTCTTGGAGTCGTGGTCCTTGTCGGGTTCGGTCGGCGGGTCGTCTGTCCAACTGGTGACGGTCTGGGCGACGCTGGTGGGCACCTCCGCGCCGGCCGGGACAGCGCCCCCGGCGAGGGCGGCGATCATCAGAGGGGCAGCCGGCAGGCTTCTGGGTGAACGGTTTCATGATGGATTCCATCGACAGCCGAGGAAGGGCTGGACAAGGCCTCCGGCGGCACAACCGGTTTCGAGACCCACGGAAACCGATTTCGGCTAGTCGCGGTCCTCAGGCTTACGCGTCGGATCGAGCCCGCGGTCCAGGCTCTCCCACATCTGCCGCGGGCTGATCAACCCGTCCTCCTCCAGGTCGGAGGCCCGGGCGTACCGACTGGAGAACCCCGGCCACTGCGACCCCTTGGCCAACGCCAGCACACTGCCCGACAGGCCGATGATCGCGGCGACCACCGCGGCCGCCGATCCGAACACTGCCAGGAGCAGAGCCACGAGCCACAGCAGGCCAGTGAGCGCGGAGAGGACGAACCGCGTCTTCCCCGACGCCAGCCAGATCGCGGCGATCCCGATCAGCCCCGCCATCAACCCCGGCGCCGCAGCGGCCTGGCCGGGCGCCAGGAAGAAGAGCATGCCCGCACCGAGGATGGTGAGGACCAGAGCCGCGGTGCGCGAACTCATAGTTCCTCCGCGATGTCCAGCGCACGCAGGACCGCAGCCGCTTTGTTCTGGCACTCCTCGTCCTCGGCAGCCGGGTCCGAGTCCGCGACGATACCGGCCCCGGCTTGGACATGCGCCATGCCGTCGCGCAGCAGCGCCGTGCGGATCGCGATGGCCGTGTCCATGTCCCCGGCCACATCGAAGTAGCCGATACACCCGGCGTAGAGTCCCCGGCGCGTCGTCTCCAACTCGTCGATGATCTCCATGGCCCGCGGCTTCGGCGCTCCGGACAGGGTCCCCGCGGGGAACGTCGCGGCCAGCAGGTCGTACGCCGAGGACTGCGGCTGCAGCCGTCCGACGACGGTCGAGACGATGTGGTGCACATGGGAATACTGCTCGACCTGCATGAACTCAACCACGCTGACGGTGCCCGGCGTGCAGACGCGACCCAGATCGTTGCGTCCGAGGTCCACGAGCATGAGGTGTTCGGCGCGCTCCTTGGGGTCGGCCAGCAGATCCGCCACGAGCTCGGCATCCTCGTCCGGCGTCGCACCCCGCGGACGGGTACCGGCGATCGGGTGCAGCATCGCTTCGTCGCCGGTGAGTTTCACCAGCGCTTCGGGACTGGAGCCCACGATGCTGAAACCGGGCGTGTCCATGGAGCCGGCCGCGGGGATGTTGAGCAGATACATGTAGGGGCTCGGGTTGGTCATCCGCAAGGCCCGGTACACGGACAGCGGGCTAGCGGTCGCGGGCTGGCTGAAGCGCTGGGACAACACGATCTGGAAGGCGTCGCCGGCCCGGATGTACTCCTTGGCGACCTCGACCTTCTCCCGGAACTCGGTGTTGACCGCCGCAGCGCGCGGTGGCGCGGGCGGCACGACGGACACCGCTTTCACCACCGGAGCGTGCAGATCGGAGACCATCTGGTCGAGTCGGGCCACCGCGTCCTCGTAGGCCTGCTCGACCCGCTCGTCGGTGTTGTCGTAGTTGATCGCGTTGGCCACCAGCCAGATCGAACCGTCGACGTGGTCCATCACGGCCAGATCGGTGACCAGCAGCATCGCGAGTTCCGGTATGTGCAACTCATCGGGATTGTCGTCGGGCAACCGCTCCCAGCGCCGCACCGCGTCATAGCCGATGAAGCCGACCAGCCCACCGGTCAGCGGCGGCAGTCCCTCGGGGCGCGGGGTCCGCAGGGACTCGAGGGTGTCGCGCAACGCTTCCACCGCGAGCCCGGACATCGGCAGTCCAACCGGTGGGTTCCCCACCCACGAGGCCTGTCCGTCCCCTTCGGTGAGCATCGCGGCACTTCGCACGCCGATGAACGAGTACCTGCTCCAGGTGTGGCCGTTCTCCGCGGATTCGAGCAGGAACGTCCCCGGCCGGTCCCGGGCGAGCTTCCGGAACACGCCCACGGGGGTCTGATCGTCGACGAGGAAGCGGCGCACCACAGGGATCACTCGGCGGTCCCTGGCCAGCGTCCGGAAACCCTCCGCGGTGGGGGCCGTGATCCCGCTCGGGGTGGCGCAAGGGCCGTACACGTCGGTCACGTCAACTCCACAGATCCGGTGTCGAAGCAGGACCGCAATCCCGTGTGGCAGGCAGGACCGTGCTGGTCCACCAGCAGCAGGATCGCATCCCCGTCGCAGTCGATCCGCAGTTCCTTCACCCGCTGGGTGTTGCCCGAGGTCTCGCCCTTCGTCCAATACGCCTGGCGCGAGCGCGACCAGTAGGTGCCGCGACCCGAGGCGAGCGTGCGGCGTACCGCCTCCTCATCCATCCACGCCAGCATCAGAACCTCGCCGGTGTCCCACTGCTGGGCGATGGCGGGCAACAGCCCGTCCGGCCCGAACTGCAGTGCTGCCACGGCCTGCGAAACGTCGCCCATGGGGCCATTGTGCCGCCGCCCTCACATGCGACCATTCAGGTATGGGGTCACGTGGCGCACGCTGGGCGGCTGCCCTGACCGTGCTGCTCGTCGCCGGCATGGTCGCCGTGGCCTCGGTGTGGATGATCCGCAACGCCCCGGACACCTCCGAGGAAGCCGCTGACACCGTGCCCGGGGTGCGCCCGATCGGCAGCCTGTTCTTCGCGGACTGCTACGCCATCCCCCGCGACGCCCGGGGCGAGATCATGACCGCCGACGGCGTGTATGTGGTGAGCTGCGACGAGGAGCACGACGGACAGATCCTCGACCAGGTGGATCTGAGCAACCTCGACTGGGCCGGCTCGGTCGCGATGAAGGCCTCGGCTCAGAACCAGTGCTCGACAGCTTTCAACACCTACCGACCGACGTTCGACGAACCCGAGACCCTGATCCCCGGTTACTTCCTGCCCAACGAGAAGCAGTGGGAGAACGGCAACCGGACGATCACCTGCACGGTGACCATGGAGGCGCCGTTCACGGGCCCGCGGCTCTGAGGCCCTCGCGTTTGTGACGTTCTTGCGCCTCACCGACGGCGGTTGTCACGAAGGTGCGGGGTTCCGCGCCCCTTCACCCCGCACCTTCGTCACACTCCGGTTCCAGCCACCCGCACCTTCGTCACAAAGGGTGATCCAAGAAGCGTCGGGCCTCCCCCGGCGGGGGAACGGGGGGATGCCCGACGCTCGCCCAACTATCGCACAGGTGTTCGAATCCGTCAAGGAAGCCGGACCGTGATCCCCGCTGCAGCCATGGCCTGCTTCACTTCGGCGATCGTCAAGGTCCCGTAGTGGAAGACGCTGGCCGCCAGCACCGCATCCGCCCCCGCCGCCACCGCCGGCGCGAAGTCGTCCACCGATCCCGCCCCACCGCTGGCGATCACCGGGACGTCCACCGCCTCGCGCACCAACGAGATGAGTTCGGTGTCGAATCCGGAGGTCGTCCCGTCTGCGTCCATGCTGTTGAGCAGGATCTCGCCGGCGCCGAGGCGGGCGCCGTTCTGCGCCCACACGATTGCGTCGATGCCGGTGCCCTTGCGACCGCCGTGCGTGGTGACCTCGAAACCACTGGTGGCGCCTCGAGTGCGCCGGGCATCGACACTGAGCACGACGCACTGGCTGCCGAAGCGCCGGGCCGCACGGGTCAGCAGGTCCGGATCGGCGATGGCCCCGGTGTTGACCCCGACCTTGTCCGCACCGGCACGCAGCAGCGCATCGAAGTCGTCGACCTTGCGCACACCACCACCGACGGTCAGCGGGATGAACACCGCGTCCGCCGTCCGCCGGACGACGTCGATCATCGTCGCCCGCCCCCCGGAACTGGCGGTGATGTCGAGGAAGATCAGCTCGTCGGCGCCTTCAGCGTTGTACCGGGTGGCCAGTTCCACGGGGTCTCCGGCGTCGCGCAGGCCCTCGAAGTTGACACCCTTCACCACGCGACCGGCGTCCACGTCCAGGCACGGGATCACCCGCACAGCCAGACTCATCGGACGGCCGCCAGCGCTTCGGGCAACGTGAACGCGCCGGCGTAGAGCGCCTTGCCGACGATGGCCCCCTCGACTCCGGGAACGCCGGCGATCGCCCGCAGGTCGTCGAGTGCGGACACCCCGCCGGAGGCCACCACGGGCCGGTCCGTGGCGGCGCACACGTCGCGCAGGAGCTCGAGGTTCGGCCCTGTCAACGTCCCGTCCCTGCGCACATCGGTCACGACGTACCGAGCACACCCCTCGGCGTCCAAGCGGGCAAGGGTCTCGAAGAGCTCGCCGCCGTCCTGCGTCCAGCCGCGCGCAGCCAGCGTGGTTCCCCGCACGTCGAGCCCGATCGCCACCCGGTCACCGTGCTCCGCGATGACCTTGGCGCACCACTCGGGCTGCTCCAGGGCCGCGGTGCCGATGTTGACCCGGCGACATCCAGTGGCAAGTGCCGAGGCCAGCGACTCGTCGTCGCGGATGCCACCTGAGAGTTCGACGTCGACGTCGAGTTCGCCGACGACCCGGGCGAGGAGTTCGGCGTTGCTCCCCCGCCCGAAGGCCGCATCGAGGTCCACCAGGTGGATCCATTGCGCACCCTGCTCCTGCCAGGTGAGTGCGGCGGCCAAGGGGTCGCCGTAGTCGGTCTCCGTCCCGGCCTCACCCTGGACCAATCGCACGGCTTGTCCGTTGGCGACATCGACGGCGGGCAGCAGTTCAAGGGGCATGCTCCGAGGGTACTGAGCGGCGATCAGACCACAGCGCCCCCGCTCCGCCGACTGCTACGAAACTGCAGCCCGATCGCGCCGAGTGCCACGAAGATGACCGATCCCACCCCTCGAAACCGACCTGTTCGTGACACTCGCGGCCCACGTCCTGCAGCAACGTCACACTCGCGGAAGGACGTCCGGGAACTCCGGCCGACGCCCTCAGCCCAGCCCGAGTACACCCGGGTTCATGAGCCCGTCCGGGTCGACGTGGGCCTTGATCGCCCGCAGCAGCTCCACCCCCGCCTCCCCGACCTCACCGGTCAGCCAGGGCGCATGGTCGCGGCCCACGGAGTGGTGGTGGGTGATCGTGGCGTCGGTGTCGACCAGCGCCTGCGTCGCCGCCGCCTTGGCCGCTTTCCACTGGGCGACCGGGTCGTCGGCCAGTGGTGTGATCACGGTGAAGTACAGGCTCGCCCCGGTCGGATAGATGTGCGAGAGGTGGGTGCCGATCAACGGCTCGCCAAGCGCACCGCGCAGTGCAGAGTGGACGGCGTCGTACGTCGCGTCGAGCTGGCTCCACTCGTTGGCCGTCTCCAGGGTCTCCACGAGGTATCCGGCGTCGAGCAGGTCGTCGCGCAGGTAAGGCGCCGCGAACCGGTTCTTCTCCCAGGACCGCCCCACCGTCGCCGGCAGACGCACCGCACCGAACTGCTGGAAGATCCTGTGGGCGTGGCCGCGCCGCACAGCGACCACCTCCTCCGGGCCTTCCCACCCGACGATCGCCAGACACCCGCCGGCGACCTTGCGCAGGGCGGTGTACCGGTCGAACGCCTGCTTCTTGATCCCGGACAGACCGCTCATCGCGAGGTTGACCGCACTCTCCTCGGCGTCGGACAGGCGCATCATGTCCGCAGGCACCCGCTCGAGAGCCAATTGCCGGAAGGCACGCTTGCCTGCCGCGAAGCTCGGGAAGAGCAGACCCTCGTACACCTTCTTCTCCGGCAGCGGACGCACCCGCAGCCCGATCTCGGTGATGATCCCGAAGGACCCTTCACTGCCGAGGAAGACCTGCTTCAGATCCGGACCGGCTGCGGTTCCCGGCGCCCGCCCGAGATCGAAGTCCGCGACCGGCGCGGCGACGCGCAGGGTGGTGACCGTGGCGTCCGCCCGGCCGAACCCGGTCGAGGTCTGTCCCGCCGAGCGCGTGGCCACATAACCCCCGACGGTCGCGCGCTCCCAGGACTGCGGGATGTGCCCCCACGTGAAACCCCGCGCCTCGAGCCACCGCTCGAGCTCCGGACCCCCGATGCCGGGCTGGACCCGGACCTCGCCGGTCTCGGTGTCCAGGTCCAGCACCGCGTTCATCTCCCAGAAGGCGACCCCCACGGTCGGTCGATCGGTGACGTCCACCCCGTCGACGACACTGGTGCCGCCGCCGAAGGGGACCACGGCCCACTGCTTCTCCCGCGCTGCATCCAGGAGGCGCCGAACGTCGTCGTGCGTGCGCGGCAGGAGCACCACATCGACCGCCGGCAGCGCCGAGTCGGGCCAGCGACGATGACACAGGTCGATGAAGGAGAACCCCCCGGAGCACCGGAGGCGGACGAGATCGTCGTACTCGGATTCACATAGGCCGGCGCTCTCCTCGGCCGGGATCCTGCTCGCACGCACCTCGACCGCCGCAAGATCCAGCGCGGGCCGTGGTTGCGCAGAACCCATGCCACGGTCGGCGAGGAACTCCTGCAGCGTCACCGGCACCCCGTGACCCCCACCGCCCCAACGCTGCACGACCTCGGTGGACACGACCATGACTTCCTCCAGGGGCATTCTCGGACTGCTTGGCGCGCTTTCCGAGTGTTACACTAACACGCATGGTGTCACAGCCGATCACGGACGAAGTGAGCAATCGCCTGCTCGACTCCGCAGCCACCCTGATCGTCAAAGGTGGGCCCAGCGCGCTGACCATGTCCGCCATCGCGGACGGCGCAGGGGTCTCCCGGATGACGGTCTACCGGAAGTTCCCCGACAAGCACGCCATCATCGCGGCACTGTTCAACCGGGAGTTCGGGGCCATCGTCGCCGAAACCAGCGCGATCGAAGCACCCACTCAGCGCGACCGCATCGTGGAGGCCATCGCCGGGTCCGTGACCGGGATCAACGAGCACCCGCTGATGGAGGCGGTGCTGCGCCACGACCCCGAGGAACTCACCGAGTGGATCACCGGTCGCCTCGGCGGCACCCAACGCATGGCACGCACCGTCCTGCGGGATCTGATCGTGCAGGGCCAACCCGGCACCGGGGACGGCAGCGTCCGCAAGGGCAACCCGGACCAGATGTCGCTGACCCTGGTACTGGTCGCCCAGACCTTCGTCTTCGCCCACCGCATCGGTGGGAATGAATCAGAGCTCCGACTGCTCGTGAAGGGATACCTCTCGTGATCCGCCCCGCCGAACCCCGCAGCCTGCTGAACGCCGAGCGCCGCACCACGGAGCTGAAGGAACTCCGGGACAGCGGCCACACAGAGGTACTCGTCGTGGGGGCCGGCATCACCGGGGTGGGCGTCGCGCTCGACGCCGCCAGCCGCGGCCTCGACGTGACCCTGGTGGAACGGCACGACCTCGCCCACGGCACCAGCCGCTGGAGCAGCAAGCTCATCCACGGCGGGCTGCGCTACCTGGCCTCCGGCCACATCGACGTCGCCATGGAGAGCGCCAAGGAGCGCCACCTGCTGATGACGACGATCGCGCCGCATCTCGTGCGGGCCATCCCGACGCTGATCCCCAACTACGGCGGCAAGGACCCGATGATCAGTTACGCGGGCCTGGTCGCAGGCGACGGACTGCGGGCGATGGCGGGGACCAAGCGCGGCACCCTGCCCCGCGCGCGCTTCGTCAACGCGGCGACGGCCCTGAACATGGCACCGGCGCTGCGCCCTGACGGCCTGAAGGGCGCCATCGTCGGGTGGGACGGGCAGGTGGAGGACGACGCGCGCCTGGTGGTCGCGGTGGCCCGCACCGCAGCCGCATACGGCGCCCGGATCCTCACCCACGTGGACGCCGTGTCGGTCGGGTACGGCCGCGCGACCCTGCGCGACGAGGACGGCGAGTTCACGATCACCTGCGACGAGGTCATCACCTGCACCGGGGTGTGGACCGAGGAACTGAACCCCGAGATCCGTCTGAGCCCGAGCCGTGGCTCACACCTGATCGTGCCCGCCGAACGCCTCGGCCACCCGACCGCATGCATGACGGTGGCGATCCCCGAGGAGTTCGGGCGCTTCGTGTTCGCGATCCCGCAGCCGGACGGTCTGTGTTACGTGGGTCTGACCGACCTTGCCACCGAGTCTCTGCAGCCCGATCCCCCGGAGCCCACCGCCGACGAGCTGGCCTGGCTGCGCGAGCGGATCTCCGCCGCGCTCGCGGTGCCGTTGCGCGAAGAGGACGTGATCGGGACCTACAGCGGGCTGCGTCCGCTGGTCAGCGACGCACACGCCGAGACCGCCGACATCTCCCGCAAGCACCTCATCGCCCGCCAGCCCAACGGCGCGATCGCGGTGACCGGCGGCAAACTGACGACCTACCGGAAGATGGCTGAGGACGCTGTCGACCTGATCAGTGGTCAGCCGTGCCGGACCGCTGAGATCGCGCTGGTGGGCGCACCTGGGGACAGCCGCAGCCGGGATCGGCTTGTGCGTCGTTTCGGTTCGGAGGCGGCGGTGCTGCAGCAGGCCATCGAGCGCGATCCGCACCTCGGCGAACACGTCGACGGGACCCCGGCACTGGCCGTCGAGGTCGGCTGGGCCAAGGAGGCTGAGGGGGCACTGACCCCCGAGGAGGCCACCGAATCCCGGCTGCGGATCACGATGGTCGACGCCTGGCGCGAGCCGGCGCTGGAGGCCGTGCGCGCGCTGTGGTGAGGCGGGGTTTGCGGTGTCGCACGCCTGACCGCTTGATCCACCGAATGGCGGAGGGGCATGTCGCTACAACGGGGGGCGGAAGGACCCGTTGTGGATACTGACGGTCACCTCTCGCCCATCGACGTCGCTTCTGCTCTTGCTGCAGCCGCCATCCGGGGTTGGCATGGACCCGGCACCTCAGCCGGGTCTCCACACAGGGAGGCAAGGACGTGTTAGGCAAGAAACTCCTGGGGGCAGTCACTTCGGTGGGGGTGATGGCAGGCCTGATGTCCATGGGGGTGACATCCGCGTGGGCGACGGTCACACCGCCCCCCACCAACCCGAAGATTGAGGGCTGCGGCATCCCGATCACCCTCGTGATGGACGCGTCGGGGTCGATCAACGGTGACGAGCCCGAGCAGATGAGGCAAGCGTCGAAGGCCTTCCTCAATGGCCTCAACGACACGAAGTCGAGCGCTCGGATCGTCGAATTCGCGACGAAGTCGAAGCAGCTGATCGCCCGCAAGGACATCAGCGGGCAGGGTTTGACCGACCTGATCGCTGCCGTCAACTCCTACAAGTCCGGCGGAATCGGCGAAACCACGAACTGGCAGTCCGCCCTCTGGCGCACCTCAGACGAACCCATTCCCGGCAAGGGACTGGTGGTCTTCATGACCGACGGCGACCCCAACACCACCGGCGACATCCCGGGAACCCCCGACACCACCTTCCCGGTGGACGCGGGTCCCGCCACCAGTGCTGCTGAGGTGTATGCGAACCAGCTGAAGAGCGCTGGCAACCGCATGCTTGCGGTGGGCATCGGGACGACCAACGACGGCCAGAAGGACCGCTTGCGGCAGGTCTCCGGCCCGAACCTTGTGACCAGCATCGGGGCTACGGACACCATCAACGACTTCGACGCGGTCGTCACGAACAGCTTCGATGACCTCACTGCCGCCATGAAGCGGGTCGCCGCCTCGCTGTGCGGAGGTTCGATCACGGTGCGCAAGTTCGCCGACGCCGACACGCCCGGGGAGTACGAACCCGCGGGCGGGTGGAAGTTCGACGCCACCGTCACGCCGGGCACTGTGCCCGACGACTTCGTCTGGGTTCAGCCGGCTGGCGAGCCGAGCAACACCGCCAGCCTGACGACCCAGAGCACGCCAGGGGTTCCCGCCACGGACGGCGTTGCGCAGTTCCAGTACGCCCCGAAGAACACCACCACACGCACGGTCCGGATCTCCGAGACGGTGAAGGCGGGGTACCTCCCGAACTGGTATGAATGCACATTCAAGGGCATCAAGCCGCCGGACGATGCGTACGGCTACCTGACGGTCGACGGCGACAAGGCCTACTTCGAGGTGACCCTGAAGTCCGACGAGTCCGTGAGTTGCGACGTGTACAACATGCGCGGTCTGGCCGAGCTGAAGTTGGTCAAGAAGGTGGACGGCGCGAATCCCGACGACTGGACCCTGACCGCGAAGGCGGACGAGCCCAACGACAAGCGCAACGTGTCGACCAAGGGCGGGTCGGGCC
>WBZP01006944.1_pt1 | contig 11046 bp, 10 predicted proteins | sample 5204301 | NCBI WGS metagenome assembly WBZP01 (sample SAMN12412401, study PRJNA552823) | activated sludge metagenome | isolation source: activated sludge from nitrification reactor of wastewater treatment plant... | place: USA: Pennsylvania | collected 2017
TCCCCCTTGCCCACCGGCAGCGTGGAAAGCGTCGTTTCCGGTGTCAGGCCGAGGCCGCTACCGCGCGGGTAGCGGACGGCAGTCGGGCAATCGAGCTGGAAGGCTGTGCTTAGCATCTGCCTGCACTCGATCTCGTCGGCCGGTGTCATCAGCACGATGTTCGGAATACAGGCCAGGTACGACAGATCGAAAGCGCCATGATGGGTTGCGCCGTCCGCGCCGACCAGGCCGGCGCGGTCGAGCGCGAAAACGACCGGCAGGTTCTGCAGTGCGATGTCGTGAATCAGTTGATCGTAGGCGCGCTGCAGAAAAGTCGAGTAGATCGCCACCACCGGTTTCATTCCCTCGCAGGCAAGGCCGCCCGCAAAAGTGACTGCATGCTGTTCGGAAATGCCGACGTCGAAAAAGCGATCGGGATACTCCTCGGCAAACCGGACCATCCCGGAACCCTCGCGCATCGCCGGGGTGATGCCTACCAGCCGCTTGTCCTGTGCCGCCATGTCGCACAGCCAGTCGCCGAAAATCTGTGTGTAAGTGAGTTTGCCGCCCGCCTTTGCGGCCTGGATGCCGGCCTGGTGATCAAAGGTGGACACGCCGTGGTAGAGCACCGGGTCTGCTTCGGCAAGCTTGTAGCCCTGGCCCTTGCGCGTGATCACATGCAGGAACTGCGGACCCTGAAGTTCTGCAAGGTTGCGCAGCGTCGGAACCAGGGCATCGAGATCGTGGCCGTCGATCGGGCCGAAATAATGGAAACCGAACTCTTCGAACAAGGTTCCCGGCGAAACCATCCCTTTGACATGCTCCTCGGCGCGCTTGGCAAGTTCGAGCAGTGACGGGGCCACCTTGAGAACTTCCTTGGCGCCGCGCCGCGCGGTGTTGAACGCGCGGCCGGAAAGCAGGCGGGCCAGGTATTTGTTGAGCGCGCCGACCGGCGGCGAAATCGACATGTCATTGTCGTTGAGAATCACCAGCAGGTTGGTATCGAGCACGCCGGCGTTGTTCAGTGCTTCGAACGCCTGGCCCGCGCTCATCGCGCCGTCGCCGATTACCGCGATCGCCTTGCGCGTTTCGCCGCGGGCACGCGCTGCAACGGCCATGCCGAGGGCGGCGGAGATCGAGGTCGACGAATGAGCGGTGCCGAAGGTGTCGAATTCGCTCTCGCACCGTCGCGGAAAGCCGGATATGCCGCCCGCCATACGCAGCCGCGCCATGCCCTCGCGGCGACCGGTGAGAATCTTGTGCGCGTAGGTCTGGTGGCCGACATCCCAGACGATGCGGTCGTAAGGCGTGTTGAAGACGTAGTGCAACGCTATCGTCAGTTCTACCGTGCCGAGGTTCGACGACAGGTGGCCGCCGGTCTTTGCCACCGATTCGAGCAGGAAGGCGCGCAATTCGATCGCCAGTTGCGGCAAATCGCGGCGGTCGAGGCCCCGCAGCACCGAAGGGTCGGAGACCGTGTCGAGCAGCGGGTAGGCAGAATGGGTCGGTTGTTCGTCGCGATGCATCATGGGTCGTCCTGCGCTCAGAACTGCCGCGCAACGATGTAGTGCGAAAGTTCGGTCAGTCGCCGCGCCCGCGGGCCGAACGAATCCAGCGCGGCCTGCGCTTGGGAACGGAGTTCGTTTGCCATCTCGCGTGCACGCGGCACGCCCAGGATGCTGACATAGGTGGGCTTGTTCTGTGCGGCATCCTTGCCCGCTGTCTTGCCCAGCGTCGCACTATCGGACTCGCTGTCGAGTATGTCGTCGACTATCTGGAACAGCAAGCCCGTGCACTTGCCGAAGTGGTCGAGCGCTTCGCGTTCGGCCGGCGCCAGCTTGCCGCAACCCGCACCGAGCAATACGGCCGCGCGGATCAGCGCGCCGGTCTTGTGGATATGCATGAATTCGAGTTCCTCCAGCGTCAACTGCTGGCCGACTGCGGCAAGGTCGATCGCCTGGCCGCCCGCCATTCCACGGGAGCCGGCCGCACGCGCGAGCAGCGCGAGCATGTCGAGTTGCAGCGCCGGATCGTCCGCCAAGCGGGTTTCGGCGATTGCCGAGAAGGCAAGTGACTGCAGGCTGTCGCCGACCAGCAGCGCGGTCGCTTCGTCGTATTCGACGTGGGTGGTCGGCTTGCCGCGCCGCATCCTGTCGTTGTCCATGCAGGGCAAATCGTCATGGACCAGCGAATAGGCATGGATCAGTTCGACCGCGCAGGCCGCATGCTCGACTCGATCCGGGTCGGCACCCGCCAGCTCGCCGGCGGCGAACGTCAGCAGCGGGCGCACGCGTTTGCCGCCCCCGAGCACGCTGTACCGCATGGCCGCATGCAAACGGCACGGCGCAAGATCGGCTGCCGGCAGGCGACGCGACAGCGCCCTTTCCACGCGGGTCTGGATATCCGCCATCCAGTTCGGAAAGGATTGGGTCATGTTCGGCTCTCGGCGCCGATTGCTATTGCCCACCAGCATCGCCGGCAGCAGGCGCGAAATCGCGCAAGATACCTGCTTCGAGCACCTGCACTTTCTGCTCGGCAGCAGACAGGGTGTCCTGGCAGAACTTCAGCAGTTCGGCGCCGCGCTGGTAGGCGCCGAGCGACTGTTCGAGGGTGAGCCGGCCGGCCTCCATGCCCTGAACGATGCGTTCAAGCTCCGTCATGGCGGCTTCGAAGGATTCTGCAACGACTGCGGGAGGCGGACTCTGCGGCGACTTGGCCATGAGTAAAGACGGGTTCGACTAAAGACGAAAAATAGCCCATTTTCAGGCTATCGGTCAAACCGGGGAGGGGGTAGAATCCCCGTCCCCGTAGTCGCCCCACCTTCCTTTTCAGGCGGTTAGCGACAGGGTAACCAGTGTTCTCTCCCCGGATGGTTTCCGGCTTTCGGTGATTTCTATTGGAGGTTGGGGATTATGTCTGATATCCAGTCCGATGCGCATCTCGCGCCTGCTGCCTCGCAGCTGCCGGTACAGTGGTATTTCGATGAACAACGCTTCGAAATGGAGAAACGTCTCCTCTTCGATGCCGGTCCGGGGTACGTCGGCCACGAGCTGATGGTGCCCGAAGTCGACAGCTTCCGCACGCTGGAGTGGATGGATCACGCGAAGATGCTGGTGCGCCGGGAAGACGGCGTCGACCTGATGTCCAACATCTGCCGCCACCGTCAGGCCATCATGCTGCAGGGGGCGGGCAAGGCGACCAATGTGGTCTGTCCGGTGCATCGCTGGACCTATGACATCGACGGCCAGCTGCTGGGTGCGCCGCACTTTCCGCAGAACCCCTGCCTGCATCTGAACAAACAACGGCTGCAGAACTGGAACGGGCTGCTGTTTCGCGGTCCGCGCGATGCCAGGCAGGATCTGGCCGGCATGACCGTTGCGCCCGATCTGGACTTTTCCGGCTACCGGTTGCACAAGGTTCTGCTGCACGAGTGCAACTACAACTGGAAGACGTTCATCGAGGTTTATCTCGAGGACTACCACGTCGAGCCGTTTCATCCGGGCCTCGGCCGTTTCGTCACCTGTGACGACCTGACCTGGCAGTTCGGAGACGAGTATTCGGTGCAGCGGGTCGGCATCAACAACCGGCTGGCGCGACCCGGCACGCCCGCCTACGAACGCTGGCACAAGGCAGTGATCGAGTATTACGGCGGCGAAATTCCGCCGCATGGTGCGATCTGGCTCACCTACTATCCGAATATCATGGTCGAGTGGTATCCGCATGTGCTGGTGGTGAGTACGCTGAGGCCCCTGGCCGTGAACAAGACGATGAACGTGGTCGAGTTCTACTACCCCGAGGACATCGCGCTGTTCGAGCCGGAATTCGTCGAGGCGGAACAGGCGGCGTACATGGAAACGGCACTGGAGGACGATGAGATCGGCGAACGCATGGATCGCGGGCGGCTGGCGCTGCTCGAGCAGGGTGTGTCCGAGGTCGGTCCGTACCAGTCGCCGATGGAAGACGGCATGCAGCACTTTCACGAGTGGTTGCGTCGGCGCATCGAGCCCGTTCGGTGAGCAAGCATGCCGCTTGATTTGCAAAGGGGAGCCTGCCTCCCCTTTGTTTTTTCGTGACTTCGAGGGCCGACCACTCGCCTGTCGCCGGGGATAGCCGGCTGCAGTCGATGTGGATGCTGGCGGCAGGCCTGCTGTTCGCGGTGATGGGCGTCTGCGTCAAGCTCGGTGCGGCACGCTATTCGACCGGCGAGCTGGCTTTCTATCGCGGCCTCGTATCGATGCTGATGATCGGCGCGCTGGCCTGGTTCAACGGCTGGCCACTGCGTACTCCGTTTCCGCGGCAACAGATGACGCGCGGCATTTCGGGAACGCTGGCGCTGATGCTGTACTTCTATGCCATCGCGGCGCTTCCGCTGGCGACCGCCGTGACCCTCAATTATACCGCGCCGCTGTGGCTGAGCGTCATCCTTGCTGCCATGGCGTGGCGCCTGCCGCCGCGCGGACTCATGATTGCTCTGGCGACCGGCTTCCTCGGCGTGGTGTTGCTGCTGCGGCCGGTATTCAGCGGCGAACAGTGGCTGGGCGCTTCGCTCGGCACGCTGTCGGGCTTTCTTGCCGGCATCGCGATCTACAACGTCCGCCAGCTCGGCGAACTGGGCGAGCCGGAATGGCGCACGGTCTTCTGGTTCTCGCTGATTTGCACGGTGGCCGGCGCGCCATGGGCGCTGGTCGGGGCGATCCATGCCATCGATCTCGCAGGCGGCATGCTGCTGCTCGGCGTCGGCGTATTCGGCGGGCTGGCGCAACTGGCGATGACGCGCGCCTACGCGCGGGGGCGTACCCTGCTCTCGGCGACCCTGGCCTACTCGGCGGTCGTCTTCGCCAGCGTGTTCGGCTGGCTGTTGTGGGCCGATCTGCTCGACGCCTTGTCGTGGCTGGCGATCGCCCTGATCGCCGCAAGCGGTTTGATCGCCTCGCTCCGCACGTCCGCAGGCGCGGCGCGATCGGATTGATGCCGCTGGTTGCGCGGGATATAGTGATCCGGACAATCCAACCGTGGAGCGCGACATGATCGTCACCGATCACCAGTCGAATCTGGTAACCCTCGCCGTGTTCGGCGAGTTCACCCTGGCCGACTACAAGGAGTTCGAGGAACTGGTCAACTACACGCTGAAGTTCGAAGGCCCGGTCGATCTGCTTTTCGACTTGCGCGAAATGGCGAATTTCACGCTCGATGTTGCCTGGGAAGAGATCAAGTTCTCGCGTGCCCATTCCCATGATTTTCGCCGCATCGCGGTCCTCACAGGCAGCCAGTGGGTGCGCTGGAGCGCCTGGCTGACGCAGACCACGGTGGATGCCGATCTGCGGGTGTTCGACGAGGAAGCCGAGGCGCGCAACTGGCTCGGTGAGGCGCCTGCCGCCGCATGATCGACCATTCACTGCTGATCGCTGTGCGCGACCTGGCGGCGCATCTCGACGACCCCGCCTTGCGCATTTTCGATTGTCGCCACGATCTGGCCGATCCGGGTTTCGGCGAACGGGCGTATGCCGATGGCCACCTTCCCGGCGCGCAATTCCTCCATCTCGACCGCGACCTTTCGGGCGACAAGACCGGCCGCAACGGCCGTCATCCGCTGCCCGATCGGGCAGCTTTCGCTGCACGGCTCTGCGCGCTCGGCGTCGATCGAACGAACCAGGTGGTGGTCTACGATGATGCCGGCGGTATGTTTGCCGCGCGCCTGTGGTGGATGCTGCGCTGGCTGGGGCACCCCTCCGTCGCGCTGCTCGATGGCGGTCTGCAGGCGTGGCTGTCGGCCGGGCTGGCCCTTTCACGCGTACCGGCGCAGCACACCAAGACGCAGTACCTGCCCGGCCAAGGAGCCGAGCCAGTCGATGTCAGTGAGGTGATGGCCTTGCTGGGCAAGCCCGATGCGGTGCTGGTCGATGCCCGCAGTCCGGACCGTTTTCGCGGCGAAAACGAAATGCTCGACCCGGTCGGCGGCCATATCCCCGGCGCGCGCAACCGCTTCTTCCGCGACAACCTGGGCGCCGATATGCGCTTCAAGTCGCCGGACGCATTGCGGGCGGACTTCGCTGCCGTCGCCGGATCGACCGATCCGGCAACAGTCGTGCATCAATGCGGGTCAGGCGTCACCGCCTGCCATAACTTGCTGGCGATGGAGGTCGCCGGGCTTGCCGGCTCCCGCCTCTATGCCGGCTCTTGGAGCGAGTGGTGCGCCGACCCGGCGCGCCCGGTCGCCCGCGGCGCCATCAGTTCTTCAGCGCAAGAATCCAGTTGACCAGCTTTTTCGCGTCGGTCTCCTTGATGGCCACCGCGTTCGGCGGCATGGCGATGCCGCTGACCTTGCCCTTCCAGTGGCTCATATAGGGGTTGTTGCCTTCGAGCACTGTCTTGGTCAGGATCTTGGCTGCCGAGCGGTCGTTCTTGTAGCGCTCGGCTACGTCCTGCCACGCCGGGCCGATCGGCGCCATGCCGTCTGGCCCCGAACTGCCGGGCTGGATGCTGTGGCAGGCGATGCAACCGCTCGTCGCGGCAAGCTGCTTCATGCTGCGGTCCTGCTGGGTGTCTGCCAGTGCGGCCTGCGAGCCAAATACGACCGCGGTCGCCACGAGCGCACTGCTGATCTTGAACATTTTGACGCTCCATCGAGTTGATTGAACAAATCCGACCATCGGATTTGTCGTGCCAAGCACATGCTGCCCCTTGCGCGATTCGCCGCGCGTCGCGTTTCACCAGGAAACGTGAGGCATTAACGGCAAACCGGAACCGTAGTTGAGATGTTGGCCAAATTTCTTGCGGGGCGTTTTGACCCACCGCAAGAATTTATTGCGCAGTGCAACAAATTGTTTGTCCGCAACCGGTTAGCCGCCGGTATGTCGGCCAAGCGCCCAGCCGACGTGCTCACGGACCAGCGGCTCGGGATCATCGGCGCGCGCCGCCAACGCGGAGACGACGGCTGGCGAGGTCGGGGCGTTGCCCAGACCGACAGCGAGGTTGCGCAGCCAGCGAACGTAGCCGATGCGCCTGATCGCGCTGCCGGCCAGCCGGCGCTCGAACTCGGCCTGCGTCCAGGCAAACAATTCCACCAGCGTTGCGCGATCGAGCCCGTGGCGCACCGCGCAGTCCGCCTCGCGCGTGGTCGGCGCGTGACGGTTCCAGGGGCAATGCAACTGGCAGTCATCGCAGCCGTATACCCGGTTGCCGATCAGCGGCCGCAACTCGACCGGAATGCTGCCTTTGAGTTCTATCGTCAGGTACGAGATGCAGCGCCGGGCATCCAGCCGATACGGCGCAACGATCGCCCGGGTCGGGCACACCTCGATACAGCGGCTGCACGTGCCGCAGTGCTCGGCAACCGGCTCATCCACCGGCAGCGGCAGGTCGGTGCAGATCTCGCCGAGAAAGAACATCGAGCCGGCCTCGCGCGTCAGCAGCAATGTGTGCTTGCCGCGCCATCCCAGGCCGGCGCGGCCGGCGATTTCCACTTCCAGCAACGGGGCCGAGTCGGTGAACACCCGGTAGCCGTAGGCACCGATCTCGGCCTCGATGCGCGAAGCCAGCCGCTGCAGGCGGTGGCGCATCAGCTTGTGATAGTCGCGTCCCAACGCGTAGCGCGACAGGTAGGCGCGGTTTCGATCCGCCAGATTGTCCGCGGCGTCGGCCGCATGCGGTTGGTAATTCAGGCGGGCGCTGATTACCCGCAGCGTGCCGGGTACCAGCTCGGCCGGGCGGGCACGGGTGGCGCCGTGGCGTGCCATATAATCCATCTCGCCGTGGAAGCCGGCGGCGAGCCAGTCGGCGAGGCCGCTTTCGGCGGCGTGCAGATCGCTCTCGCTTATGCCAATCGCGTCGAAGCCGAGCGCCTGTCCCCAGCCCTTGATCCGCGCCGCCAGCGCGCGCCAGTCGGAGAAATCCGTTTGTCCCATTCTGCCGATCATACCGAGAGCGATCTTGCGCTGCTGCTGCCGGACGAGTCGGCGACGCTGGCGCTGGGCGGCGCGTTGGCGCATTGCCTGCCGGTGCGGCTGACCATCTGGCTCGACGGCGACCTGGGCAGCGGCAAGACGACGCTGGTGCGCGGCCTGTTGCGCGCCCGCGGCTACGGCGAAAACGTCAAGAGTCCGACCTATACACTTGTTGAGCTTTATGCTATTTCTAGGTTAAACTTCTATCACTTTGATTTCTATCGGTTGACGGACCCGCGAGAATTCCTCGATGCAGGCTTGGACGAAGACTTCGATGGCGACGGCATCCGGCTGGTCGAATGGCCGGACAAAGCATCGCCTTTGCTCCCGGCGGCAGACTTGGTGGTCGCCCTGCGCGTCGAGGGAGCAGGCCGGAGAGCCAGTATCCATGCGGGTTCCAGGGCAGGTGCAGAATGCCTGAGCGCACTCCGCACCGGCCTGCCGGCGGGCCTGTCGTCGCCCGCCGCAGGTTCCTGAAAACCGCCGGCGCGGGCTTCGCGCTGCTGGTCAGTCCGCTCGGCTTCGCTGCACCGCCGAGCATTCTGGCGGTACGGGTATGGCCGGCTGAGGACTACACCCGGGTTACGCTGGAAGGACAGGCGGTACCGGTATTCACCCACCTGATCGTCAAGAATCCCGAGCGGCTGGTGGTCGACCTCGAAGGCGTCGAGTTCAACAGCGTGCTGGGCAGCTTGCCGAACAAGATCGCCGAATCCGACCCGTACATCAAGCTGATCCGCGCCGGTCGCTTCAAGCCGGGCGTGGTGCGGCTGGTGGTCGAACTGAAGCAGGAGATCCGCCCGCAGATCTTCACCCTCAAGCCGGTCGGCGAGTATGGTCATCGGCTGGTAATCGATCTGTTCCCGATGCAGCCGGCCGACCCGCTGCTGGCCTTGATCGAAAAAGGCACACCCGACGGCGCCGCGCAGGGCGAGGGCGAAAAACCGATCGCAGAGGACCGCTCGCGCGAGGTCAGGGCCGAGCGGGTGGAAAAGGCCGAGGCCAAGCCGGAAGGTAAACCGGAGGCGCGGGCCGAAGCGCGAGTCGACCAAAAAGCCGACCAAAAAGCCGAACAGAAATCCGAGCGCAAGGCGAAGGGCAAAGCCGGCGACAACGTCTCCCGGCTGGTCACCATCGTGCTCGACCCGGGCCACGGTGGCGAAGATCCGGGCGCGGTCGGCCACGGCGGCAGCCACGAAAAGAACGTCACGCTGGAGGTCGCGCGCCGGCTCAAGGCCAAGATCGAGGGCCAGCCCAACATGCGTGTGGCGATGACGCGCGACGCCGATTTCTTCGTTCCGCTGCACCAGCGCGTGAACAAGGCGCGTCGCGTGCAGGCCGACCTGTTCGTCTCGATTCATGCCGACGGTTTCATCAAGCCGACCGCGCGCGGCTCGTCGGTGTTCGTCTTGTCCGAGCGCGGCGCATCGAGTTCTGCCGCGCGCTGGCTGGCGCAGAAGGAAAACGACGCCGACCTGATCGGCGGCGTCAATTTCGACAACCGCGATCCGGTGCTGGCGCGCACCCTGCTCGATCTGTCGCAGACCGCCACGATCAACGACAGTCTGAAGCTCGGCAAGGCGGTGTTGAACGAACTCGGCCATATCAACACGCTGCACAAGGCCGATGTCGAGCAGGCCGGCTTCGCCGTGCTCAAGGCACCGGACATTCCGTCGATCCTGGTCGAGACCGCATTCATCAGCAATCCGGAAGAAGAAAAGCGCCTCAACGACGACGCCTATCAGGACAAGATGGCGGAAGCCATCCTGCGCGGTATCAAGCGCTACCTGGCGAAGAATCCGCCGCTGGCCAAATCGAAGCTCGCCGCGCTCGATTGACCGCGGCCCGGCGACGCGGCCCGGTATAATCCGCCGTTTTCGCAGCGTTATTCCGGCGCCTCGCTCCACTCGAACCCGTCATGCAGGTCTTTCGCGGCATTCCCCATCGCGCAGCGCAGTCGTGCGTGCTGACCATCGGCAATTTCGACGGCGTGCACCTCGGCCACCAGGCGCTGCTCGCCGAGTTGCAGGCGCAGGCGCGCCGGGTCGCGCTGCCGGCCGCGGTGCTCACATTCGAGCCGCATCCGCGCGAGTTCTTCGCACCGGAATCCGCGCCGGCCCGGCTCACCAGCCTGCGTGAGAAGATGCTTTTGCTCGATGGGCAGGGCGTCGATCATCTTTACATCTGCCGCTTCGACGCGCAATTCGCCAGTCATAGCGCCGACGACTTCGTCGAACGCGTGCTGGTGCAGGGCTTGTCGACGCGACACCTGATCATCGGCGACGACTTTCGCTTCGGCAAGGGCAGGGGCGGTGATTTCGCGCATTTGCAGCGCGCCGGCGCCGCGCATCGCTTCGTCGTCGACGCCATGCAGACAGTGATGGTCGGCGGCGAACGCGCCTCCAGTTCCGCGATTCGCGCGCTGCTCGCGCAGGGCGACATGGCGCACGCGGCGCGCCTGCTCGGGCGCCCGTACTCGATCGCCGGCCGGGTGGTCCACGGCAACCGGCTCGGCCACCAGCTCGGATTTCCGACCGCGAACATCCAGTTGAAGCGCGTCCGTCTGGCGCTCGCAGGCATCTTTGCGGTGACGGTCGAATGTATCGACGCCGCGCCGCTGCCCGGCGTGGCGAGCCTCGGTCTGCGCCCGACCGTAGAGGGCGACGGCCGCGTTCATCTCGAAGTGCACCTGTTCGACTTCGGCCGCGATCTTTACGACGCGCATCTGCGCGTCAACTTCCTGCACAAGCTGCGCGACGAGGTCAAGTACGATTCGCTCGAGGCGCTGACCGCACAGATCGCCCGCGACTGCCGCGACGCACGAGACTTTCTGAACCGAATGTCATGACCGACTACCGAAAGACCCTCAATCTCCCCGACACGCCGTTCCCGATGCGCGGCGATCTGGCCAGGCGCGAGCCGGGCTGGGTGCAGCAGTGGCAGCAGCGCAAGCTGTACGAAAAGATCCGCGCTGCATCGAAGGGCCGCCCGCGCTTTGTCCTGCACGACGGTCCGCCCTATGCCAACGGCGATATCCACATCGGGCACGCAGTCAACAAGATTCTCAAGGACATCATCGTCCGCTCGAAGACGCTGGCGGGTTTCGATGCGCCCTATGTGCCGG
>WBZP01006945.1_pt1 | contig 11046 bp, 12 predicted proteins | sample 5204301 | NCBI WGS metagenome assembly WBZP01 (sample SAMN12412401, study PRJNA552823) | activated sludge metagenome | isolation source: activated sludge from nitrification reactor of wastewater treatment plant... | place: USA: Pennsylvania | collected 2017
AGTCTGTGCGGTGCACAAACCATACTCCCGGCAGGTAGTCGGACCTACCCGAAAGGGTTATAAGCTTGCACTCCCATCCGGTAATGGCTGTTGACCCGGTGCGGATGCCATAGTCCGTTTCCACACAGAGGAGCATCCTTGGACGCCGTCACATCGCTCGACAAGTTCCGTGTGCCCATCGGCAATCAGGAGATCGAACTGCAGGAGTTCGTCTTCGAGGCCGGCGGCATGCCGTTGCTGCGCACGCGCATTCGCGAGCGCAGTCGATTTACCGTATTCGACGTCGATCCGCTCACCGCCGCGCGCTGGGGCAAGGTGCTCTGCGCCTGGGCCGCGGCGCAGCCGGGCATGGCCGCCGGCAGCGCAGGGGACGGCGTGTGAATCACTTGCCCGACGCGGCGTCGACCTTGATGGTCGACGTGGTGTTCTCGCTCGATGAGGGAACGCTTGGCGACGACCATGCCTGCGCCTTGTCGCGGGCCGTGCGTCGTGTCCTGCCCTGGTTCGACGAGGAGCCGGAGGCCGGCATCCTGCCGCTGTCAGGTTTGGCGCGCGGCGATGGACAGCGTTTCGTCGGGCGTCGCAGCCGGCTGGTCCTGCGCGTTCCGCAGCGGCGCCGCGTCAGCGCCGACTTTCTGGCCGGGGCGCGGCTCGACCTGGACGGCGGCGAACTGCGCGTAGGGGCGGGCACCGTGCGCCCGCTGTTGCCCGCGCGCGGCGTGGTCTATTCGCATTTTGTCTGCGTCGGCACCGCTGACGAGATCGAGTTTGTGGCGCGCTGCACGGCAATGCTGGGGCAGCGCGGCCTGCAACCGCAGTTGATTACCGGCAAGGCGCGCGAGTTGCGCGGCACGGAGGGTGCGGTGCGCGGTTTCAGCCTTATGTTGCATGGCTTGCGGCCGGCGGAGTCGCTGGCGCTGCAGGAAACCGGTCTCGGGGGGCATCGCGCACTGGGCTGCGGAATTTTTGTGCCGCATAAATCGGTCGCCGCCGTCGGCGGCGACTGAAGATAAGCAGAGGAGAAGCTCATGTCGGAACTTGCCACCGTAACGCTTGATGTCAGCGGCCTGCCGTGCCCGGCGCCGTTGCTGGGTGCCAAGAAACTTGTCGATGACCTGCAACCCGGCCAGACGCTGCGCTTGATTTCCGACTGTCCGGGTACCGCGGACGACCTTCATTCCTGGGCCAAGGTCACCGGCAACATCGTGCTCGGCAGCGAGAAGATGGAAGGCGGCAAGAGCGCCTACCTGATACGGCGTGCCGGCGGCGCCAGCGCGACGCTGGTCGCGCACGTGACGCTCGACATGCGCGGCGTGTCCTGCCCCGGGCCCATCGTGCAGGCCAAGAAGCTGCTGGATGGCATGCAGGCCGGCGAGGTGCTGCAACTGGTCAGCGACTGCCCCGGGTCGTCCGACGACGTCGCGTCCTGGGCCAAGGCCGGTGCCGCGGAACTGCTGTCGGCGCATGAATCCGGACGCGGCGTGCATGAGTTTTACTTGCGGCGCAGGTAAGGCGCGCGACAAGCGGCCGATCCCCCAGCCCAGTCCACTGCCGGCATTGCCTTGCCGGCCGGCTGCGGCGGCGCAACGCAGTGCGTTGTGAAACCCCACCGTCGCCCCCACGGGAAAGGGTGACCGATCAGAGGAGACTAGGCATGAGCTATGTTATCAACGGAGTCGAGAAGGACGTCGACGACTACGGCTACCTGCTGGAGCCCGACTACAGCGAGGAGGCGGTTCAGGTGATCGCCGAAGCCTGCGGCATCGCGCTGACCGAGCAACACTGGAAGGTGATCAATTTTCTGCGCGCCAGGTACAAGGAGGACGGCCACACGCCGAACATGCGCAACTTGATCAAGGGCCTGCAGGAAGACGGCGACATGCCTGAAGCCGACAGCGCGCTGTTGTTCGAATTGTTTCCCGACGGGGGTGCGGCGAAGGAGGGCTGCAAGGTTGCCGGATTGCCTCAGCCGAAGGGGAAGGGCGGCTATTAGCCGCCTTTGCCTTTCGGGTCGGCTTCGCCTCCCCGAGGGCGAATGGATGGCCCCCACCCCCCGGCCCCGCCCAGGCGGGGGTGACTAGCTGGCTCGCTGCGCTCGAATAGGGAAAACCATGGCCATTAGGATCCGCTCCAGTTTCCACGCCGGCGGCAAGCCACGCTCGATGGCGGAGCTTGCCAGCGTCATCGCGATGCTGGGCTGGAAACTGGCGATCGATTCGATCAAACGCATGCGCGCCGCCGAATACGACATCGACCTGGGCAATGCCTACTTCGACTTCGTCTGCGAGTTCATGGTCTTCCTGGCCCACGCGGCGGATCGTGTCGCCTACCGTGAACTGACACCCGACCAGCGTGCCGAATTCACCACTGCGCTGGCCGTGCGCATGGCCGAGGCGATCGAGGACAATCGCGACATGCTGCTGGTCGACGTCGCGCCGGGCAAGTGCCAGCGGCATTTTCTCGATCTGTTCAACCGGCGCGGCGCGGAGTATGGCGACCACGGCTACACCGAGGCCGGCCCCGACTTCGGTTTTCGCCGCTGCTTCGCCGCCTGCCTGAAGGAGGTGCTGCCCGAGAAGGATCGCCTGTGGGCGGTCGACCAGGTGATGGAAATCGAATCGCCCGAGGCGATCAAGGCGATGGAGAAGACCCTGGCGGGATTGTTTCATCCGGGGTCCCGGCCCAAGCGCGGCCAGGCTCGGTAAGGGGAAGCCGACTGCGTGCGAGAATTCGGGCTCACGCTTGTCTCGCACACCCATGAAGATTCTCGAATACACCGGCCTCGACACATCCCGCGTCAAGGCCAGCTACCGCAAGGTTGCGGAGGCAATCGCCCGACACGACTTTCGCGCCGCGCAGGTCAAGAAGCTTGCCAATCTCGGCCATGGCAAGTTCTACCGCGCCAGGCTCGACGATGCCAATCGCCTGCTGTTCATTCTGCTTCGCCATCGCGACGAAGTTTGCGCGCTGATGCTGGAAGTAATCCTCAATCACGACTACGACAAGTCCCGCTTCCTGCGCGGCGCCACGGTCGATGAAAGCAGGATTCCCGACGGCGATGCCGACGAAGCCACTCGCGATGCCCAGCCGGTGCGCTACCTGCATCCGGAACATACCGGGATTCATCTGCTGGACAAGCCCATTTCCTTCGACGACACGCAGGAGGCGATCTACCGTTTGCCGGCGCCGCTGATCGTGGTCGGCGGCGCCGGTAGCGGCAAGACCGCCCTGACGCTGGAAAAGCTCAAGCACGCCGAGGGCGAAGTGCTCTACGTCACCCACTCCAGCTACCTGGCGCAAAGTGCCCGCGATCTGTATTACGCCAACGGCTTCGAACATGCCGGGCAGGAAGCGGTGTTCCTCTCCTACCGTGAATTCGTCGAATCGATTCATGTACCGCCGGGTCGGGAGGCGACCTGGCGCGACTTCGCCGGCTGGTTCGCGCGCATGCGGCAGAGCTTCAAGGAATTCGACGGCCACCAGGTTTTCGAGGAGATTCGCGGCGTGATCGCGGCCGGCGCGGGCGGCATTCTTTCGCCCGAAGACTACCGCGCGCTGGGCGTGCGTCAGTCCATCTTTCCGGCCGAGCAGCGTGGACCTCTCTATGAATTGTTCGAGAAATATCGCTCGTGGCTGACCGAGGCGAAGCTGTACGACCTCAATCTCGTGGCCCAGGAATGGCAAACGCTGGCCGCGCCGCGCTATGACTTCGTGGTAATCGACGAAGTGCAGGACATCACCACGGTCCAGTTGGCGCTGGTGCTGAAGACGCTGAAAAAGCCCGGCCATTTCCTGCTCTGCGGCGATTCCAACCAGATCGTCCATCCCAACTTCTTCTCCTGGAGCCAAGTCAAGAGCCTGTTCTGGAAAGACCCGACGCTGGCCGAGCGTCAGGAACTGCGTGTGCTCACCGCGAACTTTCGCAATGGTCTGGAAGCGACGCGCGTCGCCAACCAGTTGCTGAAGATCAAGCAGCGGCGTTTCGGCTCGATCGACCGCGAAAGCAATTTCCTGGTCCGGGCGGTCGGCGCCGAGGCGGGGAAGGTGGCGCTGATGCCGGACAAGGAGGCGACCAAACGCGAACTGGATCAGAAGATCCGCCAGTCCACGCAGTTCGCGGTGCTGGTGATGCGCGACGAGGACAAGGCGCAGGCGCGAAAGTACTTCGCCACGCCCTTGCTGTTCTCGATCCACGAGGCCAAGGGCCTCGAATACGAGAACATCATTCTCTACCGCTTCATCTCCGATCACCGCACCGAGTTCGGCGACATTGTCGAGGGCGTGGCAAAGGCCGATCTGGCCATGGAGACCCTGGATTACCGCCGGGCCAGGGACAAGAGCGACAAGTCGCTGGAGGTCTACAAATTCTTTGTCAACGCGCTGTACGTGGCGCTGACGCGCGCCATCAAGAATATCTACGTCATCGAGTCGGACACCGCGCATCCGCTGTTTGGGCTGCTCGACATGGACCTCGGCCAGGTCACCGTCGAGGCCAGGCAATCCTCGCTCGACGACTGGCAGAAGGAAGCGCGCAAACTCGAATTGCAGGGCAAGCAGGAACAAGCCGAATCCATCCGGCGCACGATCCTGAAGCAGACGCCGGTGCCGTGGCCGGTGTTCAACGAGGCGAAGCTCACCGAGTTGCTGCTCAAGGTGTTTCGCGAACAGGCGCCCGGCAACAAGATGAAGCAGCAGCTCTACGACTACGCGGTCTGCTTCGATGAACCGGAACTCGCCGGCTGGCTCCTCAGGGAGGCGAAATTCGACCAGGCGAGGAGCTTCGCGCAGCAGCGCATGACGGCGGGACGCAAGACCTACATCACTTATTTCGCTGCGAACTTCAAGGACATCCTGAAACAGTGCGCCCAGTACGGGATCGAGCATCGGCTGCCGATGAATCAGACGCCGCTGATGGCCGCCGCGGCCGCCGGCAATGTTCCGTTGGTCGAAGCCCTGCTGGAACTCGGCGCCGACCGGGAGGCCGTCGATCACTATGGCTATAACGCGCTGCACTGGGCCATGCGCGAAGCCTTCCGCGACCCGAAACTGGCCCGCGGGCCGTTCGCCGCCCTCTACGAATTGCTTGCGCCAGCGAGTGTCGATGTCAATACCGGCGAGCGGCTGGTGCGCATCGACCGGCACTTGTCCGAGTACTTCCTGTTCCAGACGCTGTGGGTCTTGTTCAGGTCGCGCTTCACCCATCGTCTGCGCAATGCCACCGGCGGATTCGAGACCCAGGCCATTCTGGAGGGATGGCAGCACCTGCCGGCCAACGTCGTGCGCCCCGAACGCAACAAGCGTCAGCATATTTCAGGCGTGCTGGCGAGAAACGAGATCGAGCGCGACTACGCCTACAACCGGGCGCTGTTCATGCGGGTGCGGCAGGGCTGGTATCAGTTCAATCCGAAGTTGCTGGTCCGCCGCCGGCGGGGCGATGAAGAGCAGTGGATACCGGTCTACATGGCGCTGAACCTGCCGCTGATCAATGAGTTTTCCCGCTCCGACGGATGGGCGAGCGTTTCCCTGGCCATCGACAAGTACTTGGCATCGGCGGGACTGCCCGGGCGGATGATTCCCATCGCCGCGGAACGCGCGATTGCCCGCGAAGAGGCTTTGCAAAGGGAAGAGGAGGCCCGTGCGGCCACGGCGCGACCACCGACGGAGCAGGCCGCGACGCCCGAAGCCGCGCCCGTCAAGTGGGGCACGGCGGCAGCCAAGCGCCGCGAGATCGAACGCCTGCGCCGGGAAATTGAGGAGCGCAACAAGCGCTGAGATATCGTTGGTGCTCGCGTTTCTGCATTGACTGCATCGGGGCGAAACTTGGGTGTGCCCTTGCCACGGCAAAGCCAATGGGCTAAGATTAGCCCGGTAGTCCATTCGCACTTCGTCAAGGGGTTCCCATGTCATCGACTCCCACGGAATTGAAGCTCATGGAGGAGCGGGTGATCTACAACATGCACGATGCCAAGAGCAACCTGTCGCGCCTGGTCGATCAGGCGGCAGCGGGGCGCGAGATCATCATCGCTCGCGATGGCAAGCCTGCCGCGCGCCTGGTTGCACTGGAGAGCGGGCGGCGCCGGGTCCGGCTCGGCATTGCCGAGGGCAGGTTCGACGTTCCCGACGATTTTGACGATCCGCTGCCCGACGAAATCTGGGGCGATCTGTTTCATCCCGCATTGCATTCTGATCCGCCTTGAAGCTCTTGATCGACACCCACATCGCGCTGTGGGCGCTGGCGAGGCCGGAGCGGCTTCCTGTCGATCTGGCGCTGGGTATGCGGGAAGGAAATTTCGAGGTGTTCCTCAGTCTGGCTTCGCTCTGGGAGGTGGCGATCAAGCATTCGATCGCGCGCTCCGGAGGCGGGCGCAAGCTGGATTGGAGTGCGGCCGATCTGATGACCTGGGCCGAGGGCGCCGGGATAGATTTGCTGCCGATCAAACCGGCCCATTGCATCCGCGCCGACGGTCTGCCCTACCGGTTGAATCCGAAGACCGGCCGGGCGCATGCCGATCCCTTCGACCGCATGCTGGTGGCGCAGGCACTCGCCGAGCCAATGCGGCTCGTTACGGCCGATCCGCTGGTGGCGCTGCACGCGGTCGATGCACCGGGGTTGATCGAAAAGATCGCTGCATCGGTATCGTAGGCCGAGGACGTGAGCATGACCGTCGCCGATTCCCCGTTCGATCTTGGCGATGCCGCGAGCTATCGCCGTTGGCGCGAGCGCAAGCTCGACAGCGCGCCGCGCCGCATTGAGGACATCCTGGTGCCGCTCGACGATCCGCGGATCTTGACGGCTGTCGAACTCGACGCCCTGCTGGAGCGTTGCTCCACGGCCAACATGGCGATCTACTCCAGCAACACAGTCGGCGAGGCGGACAAGGACATCCCGCGCCGCCTTGGCGCGCAGCTTGGTCTGCACGCGCTGGACAGCAACTACCTCTCCGACGACGATGGAATATCGCCGCTGTCTGTCGCTGAGGCAAACGATCCGATGCAAAAGCGCGGCGAGTTCATTCCGTATACGGACAAGCCGATCCGCTGGCATACCGACGGCTACTACAACCCGCCGCAACGCACGGTGTACAGCGTGATCCTGCATTGCGTGCAGAGCGCGGCCAGCGGCGGCGACAACCAGTTGCTGGATCACGAGATCGCCTACATCCTGCTGCGTGACCAGAATCCGGACTTCATTCGGGCGCTGTCAGACGCCGACGTGATGACCATTCCGGCGCGGATCGAGGCTGCCGGGGAAGCCCGCCCCGACCAGCCGGGCGCCGTGTTCAGCATCGGCAACCAGGGGTTTCTGCACATGCGCTACACGGCGCGCACCAAGAGCGTCGTCTGGAAGGCCGACGCCGCGAGCCGGGCGGCGCTCGCGGCGCTGGTTGCGTTGCTGGCGGCGCCCACGCCCTGGACTTTGCGCGGGCGTCTGGAGTCGGGCATGGGGCTGATTTGCAACAACGTGCTGCACGACCGCTCGGGCTTTGCCGACACGCCGCAGCGGCGGCGACTGCTGTACCGGGCGCGCTATCACGACAGAATCATCGCTGGTTCGCGACGCGCCGCCGATTGAAGCGCTCGGTATAATCGGCGCTCCTGATGGGGCCGTTCAATTGAGCGCACTGACTCCCGAACTCGAACGCAAGCTGGGCACCGCCGTTGAACGCATGCCGGCCTTCCCGCGCAGCGTCCAGAAGATTCTCGAACTCACGCGCAATATCAATTGCCTGCCCAAGGAACTCGTCGGCGTGGTCGAAAAGGACCCGGTGATGACCATGAAAATTCTGAAGGTCATCAACTCCGCCTACTACGGCCTGCCGACCAAGATCACTTCGGTCAGCCAGTCCGTGGTCTATCTCGGCATCAACACCATCAAAAATCTTGCGCTGGGTTTTGCCGCAGTGGGGATACTGCCACGGATGAATGCCGCGGGCTTCGACATCCAGCGCTACCTGCTGCATTCCCTGGTGGTGGCCGGTGCCGCCCGCCAGCTGGCGACCCAGTTCGCCAAGGGCGAGGTCGATTCCGGCGACGCCTACATCGCCGGTCTGCTGCATGATTTCGGCAAGGTCGTCTTCGCCCAGTTTCTGGCCGCGGAGTTTCGCGACGCGCTGATCCATTCGGCCGAGCAGTCCGTGCCATTGCACGAGGCGGAAAAGGCCACGATCGGCGTCGACCACGGGCTGGTCGGGGCGCTGCTGGCGAAGCGCTGGGCCTTTCCGGAGCATCTGGTGGACTGCATTCGCGACCATCACAATCCCGCCGCCGAACCGTCGGCGATGATGGATTGCCTGCGCGTGGCGGACCAGGTGGTGCGCTTCCGCGAGATCGGCGACAGCGGCAATCCCTGGCGCGACACCGAAGCCCCCGCCGCGCCGCAGCGCTTCGGCGATGACATGGAGGCGATCGTGGCGAAGATCGGTTCGCTCGACAAGATCGTCGATGATGCGATGATGTTCGCCCAGGTCGGCAAAGCATAGTGAAGGCGAATTCATGAAAGTACGATTCTGGGGCGTGCGCGGCTCGATCCCGGCACCTGGCCCGCATACCACGCGTTACGGCGGCAACACGACCTGCATCGAGGTGCGCAGCGACGACGGGTCGCTGATCATCCTCGACGCCGGCACCGGAATATTTCCGCTGGCGCAGGAGCTGCTGAAACAGATGCCGGTACGAGCCAACATTTTCATCACCCACACGCATTGGGACCACATCCAGGGTCTGCCGTTCTTCACTCCGCTGTATATACCCGGCAATGCAGTGCGAATTCACGGCGGCTACGATGTGGTGTCCGGACGCGCCATCGACCAGGTGATGGAGGTGCAGTTGCAGTACAGCTACTTCCCGATTCGCGAGGCGGAAATGAAGGCGGGCATCGAGTACGAAACGCTGAACATCGGCGAGCCTGTCAGCGTCGGCGACGCGACGGTAACCCCGTTGATGCTCAATCATCCGGTGGTCGATTTCGGTTATCGCGTGGATTGCCACGACAAATCGGTGTTCTTTACCGGCGACCATGAACCCTGGCTGAATATCTACGCGCCGGAGGACGAAGGCTACGCCGAGTTCGCGCAGATGGTGGCGTTGCAGCAAGGCCAGCTCGACAAGGCCTTGGCCGGGCTGGACGTGCTGATCGCCGACAGTTCCTACACCGCCGCCGAATACCCGGCCAAGATCGGCTGGGGGCACGGCACGCTGGAAGGCCATATCGCCTGGGCGCGCCGCCTCGGAGTGAAGAAGCTGGTATGCACCCACCATGAGCCGACCCGTTCCGATGACGCGCTGGAAAAGGTGTTTGCCGCCGCGCTGGAGGCCCAGGGCTATGTCCCCGGAGGCCTGGGTGAGCCCGAAATTCTGCTGGCGCGCGAGGGGCTGGAACTGGTTCTGTAGGCAGCGGCCGCTCAGCCGCGGGCGACCCGCAGCAGATCTTCGAGGCGAGTCAGCTTTTCGCGAGGGCGCCCGGCTCCGGCGGCCACTTCGGCCGCATTGATCTTCTGCCAGCCGGGGAAATCCACCGGCCGGACCCCCCGCTCGGCGAGCAGGGTGTCGATCGCGGCGCCGCCCGGTTTGTGACTCGCCTGCAATGCGGCGAGATCGGCCAGGATCAGGTCGGCGACCGCCAGCGAGTCTGCCCGATTGGCGGGTATCACGCCCTGCGGCCCGCGTTTGCACCAACCTGCCGCGTATACGCCCGGCTCCACGCGCCCCTCGCAGTTGCTGACAATCCCGCGCACGGCGTCGAAGGGCAGGCCGGGGAAGGGCGTGCTGCGATAGCCGATGGCGGTAACGACGGTGTCGGCCGGGATGCGGAAGGTCTCGCCGGCGGGGAGCGTCTGGCCAGGTTCGCTGCGGGTTCCTTGCAGCACCAGTTCCCGCGCCCGGCCGTCGCCAAGAATCGCCACCGGCGCTGCGTGGAACAGGAAGCGGACGCGCAGCGGCCGCTCGCGCTGCGCGCCGCGGGCGGCATAGGTCCGCAGCAGGTCGAGGTTCTTCTGCGCCAGCTTTCCCTGTTCTTGCGCAAGCCCCTCCGGCAGGGCTGTCGGCAATTGCGTCGGATCCACCAGGACTGCCGCACGCGCGAGTTCACCGAATTCCGCCAACTCGGCGTTGGTGAAGCTGGCCTCCGCGGGCCCGCGCCGTCCGATCAGCCAGATGTCCTCGATCGAGGCGGCTTCGAAAGCCGATCGGGCATGAGCGCACAGATCGGCGCCGTCCAGTTCGCCGGGCGACTTCGCCAGCAGCCGGGCGATGTCGAGCGCCACATTGCCGTTGCCGACGATGGCCAGCGACTTTCCGTCCAGCCTCGGATCGAGGTCGCGGCCGTCGGGTATGCCGTTGTACCAGGCGACGAATCGCCCCGAGCCATACACCGCGTCGAGGTTTTCGCCGGGAATGCCGAGACGGCGATCTTCCAGCGCGCCGATGGTGATCACCAGCACGTGATACGCAGCCTTGAGTTCGTCAAAGGAAATCTCGCGCCCGACGCTTACATTGCCAAGAAAGCGCACGCCCTCCCGGCCCAGCGTGCGCTCGAACTGCCGCGCAATGTTCTTGGTGCCTTGGTGGTCGGGGGCCACACCGCCACGCACCAGGCCATAGGGGGTCGGCAGGCGGTCGAACACGTCGATCTGCGCGCCGGGCAGCTTGCGCGCCAGCCCATCGGCGACATAGCAGCCGGACGGGCCGGCGCCGACGATGGCGATCTGAGGATGGGTTTGACTCATATTCGTTGTCTCGGGCATTCGATCGGAGGCCGGTTTTGATTGAGGCGTCAAAAAATCAGCCATTGACAGTCTCGATGTGATACATTATTGTGAATTCTACAGCTTAAATTTGTATCGTGATTGCCGCGGCTTGAATTCGTCGAGCCGCATCGAACGTGGCCGCGAGCTTGGCCGCATCCGCCGACGCCACCCGGAGAGTTGAAATGAAGACATTCAAGACCTACGACAAGGGCGACATCCTGCCCGAGGACTACAAGAAGGCCCTGATCAACCTGATGTGCTTCCAGGCGGATTCCGAATACGCCGGCGGCCAGCGGGTGGC
>WBZP01005552.1_pt1 | contig 11043 bp, 5 predicted proteins | sample 5204301 | NCBI WGS metagenome assembly WBZP01 (sample SAMN12412401, study PRJNA552823) | activated sludge metagenome | isolation source: activated sludge from nitrification reactor of wastewater treatment plant... | place: USA: Pennsylvania | collected 2017
GCTTTTCCCCGAGCTGCCTTGTCGGTTTTCGAGAACTATCGGTGGGCTACCTGGGGCGTGCAAGCGAATGACAAGATCCCCCACATAAGTGTGATCCAATTTCAGGTTGATGGAGATGTCCACCAAGAATCCAGTGTCTGGCACGTCGATCGTATCGCGCGTCCACGTCCGAGTATTATCGGGGATGAAAAGCTCAGGTGACGATGAGAAGCGGAGTCGTCGCTCCGAGATCATAGCTAACTGCGAAGCATCTTTGAGTCGCCGAGCGGCCGTAACGAGGTCAATCCCGCCGCGACTGATCAGACGAAGCGCTTCCGTCGCTGTTCTGGCGATCCACTTAGATTGCTCTGAAGACATCGCAACAAAGCCAAATCCCAGTTCGTTCTGTCTTGAATTCATCTCACTGTCCTTTGGCCGATGTGCGAATTCGAACAGAGCTGGCAGAGCACAGAAGTCTCGGAGCTTTAGATGCCGGAATGCAATTTCTCCATCCTTATCTTTTCTTAGTAGGTGCATTAAGGCGCCAAATTCTAGGAAACGCTCTACCTCGACCCCCGACAATCCATGCATCTCGTCCGCGGCAAGTGAAGTGTGCTGCGTGTTTAATATCCAGGCATGTGCCATTGAGATTTGGTAACGTGCCTCGCCCGCGGCAAGCGAAGTGCGCTGCGTGGGTCGCATCCAACGGAATGAGCTTACAAAGCCGCCGGGTTCTTCGAGCCACATTGTTGCGGCGATCGACGCGAGGAATGTACGAGCATCCTGTTCTTTGAATGGTAAAGTGCCAGCCTTTGATGCCTCGTGCACGAAGCGACGGGAGATGTAACGATCAAATACGAAGGCTTCGTCGAATGGTGCGTCCGATTGCCCTAGCGCCAAATCCTGCCCGATTGCAAGTGAGAGCATGCCAAGCAAGAGTGGCGTGCGAACAAGTAGCGCGAACTCCGGATCACGGCTGACTCGATCCCATAAGAAGGTCTGGTTTCGTGCCGTCAAGTAGTCCTGTATCTGAGCATCAGAGAGCGGCTGAAGTGTGAGGGTGGCGTCTAGTGGAGCAATGTGGCTGATTTCTCTGTAGTCTGTCTCACGGCTGGTGATCACTACCGGTCCGGTAGGTAAGTCACGGGCGAGTGCGTCGAGGAAGAGAGCCCGTGGATCATATATTTTTGTGTCGTCGGGATAAATAGTACGTGGACTGCCTAGCTCATCCAGGCCATCAAGCAGAAGAAGCGGTTGTTCGTTTCGGAGCTTTGGCCACGGCGAGACGCGCTCTACCCAGTCTAGGATTGGTAAGTGCAAGTCCCAGCTGGCGATGCTTGCCAGCACCGGTAAGTGTTCGGATGGATTATGCAAGCGTGAAACTGCTGCGTCGCGAGTGAATGCAAGAAGCGCAGTCGTTTTGCCAGCCCCGGGAGCACCGAGCAACAGAATCCGTTTGTGATGCGCGCGAAAAGCATCCTTAAATGATGCAAAGACTTTCTCTGGTTTGCTTGTGGCTTGTGTTGCGGAATTCCGATTGTCGACAGCGGGAGACACCGAGAAGCCAATCCGGAACGTATTGGTGTTGGCAGGCGCAGGCATAGTCGCATCGTGGACATCCTTCGTTTCAAGGTTCAATAGATGCATAACAGTCTCCGCCAGACGCTGACTGCACCATTCGTGAAGGTTTTGTAGGTAGCGCACGATCTCTGGCGTGTCTCCATAGACTGGCAGCTCATCATCCGTGGCGGGATTCTTAAGCCGATCAAGAATGGTGCTCAGCAACTGATCGTACTCACTTTCAATCGAAAGAGACAGTACATTCCGGGTGCAGATGTGTACGGGCAAATCACCACCTGGAAACACCACCGGCACAAGCCACAATTTCCCTGGTGGATTCTGCTCGCGCCGCCGTTGATCCTGATTCAATGCATATTGGATTTCGCGACGTACAAAACTTTCCCCACGCTCTACGTCCTTCGTAAGACAAACGATAACGTGAGAAGCGGCACGGATTCCTTCTTCGATTTTACCAGTGAAATCCTGATCTGGATCGATGTTCCGTGTGTCGCGGAACGTGCCGATACCTGCTTGCTGAAGATCAGCATCGATGCGCTCAGCCCAGCAGCGACCGTCGGCTCGTGCGTATGACAAGAACACGTATGTCATGAGACTACAGCTTCGCAACCATCGCGAGCTCTAATAACTATCAGTAACGAACCATTCTTGTAGATATAGGAAAGATAAACGTTTTTCTTCATAGAAAATGAATGCGCTGAAAGTCGGATTGGTAATCAAATATGCCTTCAACGTACCATCAAATGATCAAGAAATCACTTAATTTCGGTTCGATCAGCGCAAATAACCAAAGATTGAGATGCGTTTTACTGTTTCTAGCGAAAAACGGTCAAGGAAAATGATTACGCAGCAATTGAATCCTATATCGGTCTTACAAAGTATGTGCCTGTTTATTGCATTGTGGCTATTGTTACCGGCTCTAACAAAAGAAATCCCGAGAGATTGCTCATGAATCAAGTCGATAATAATAAGAATTCGGTTTGACTGAAAGTCAATTAGGCCGACTATTCAGTTGCTTGCGGTTGAATGGTCAGCCTGAAGGAATTATCCTTACCTTACAACCACACCATCAAGCCCATTTCCAATGGATGGGTCAGTAGGGGATGATAAGGATAAATACGGATGAAATATTCCTGTTTGCCGCATAATTCCGGTGTCAGCTTGAGTTCGAACAGGTGTTCATCCGCATCCTGAGTGCCGGTAAATTCAAACTTGAAATGCTGGAAGTTGGATAAGCGGGTGGTTTTGAATTGGCGGCATATCAGCAGTTCAATGACGACATCTTCATGCGACAGGTTGTTGAGTCTGGCGGCTACCTTGAAGTTCAATGTTTCGTTAAACGGCACACGTTCACGCAGAGGGTCCAGGCGGCGTAGTGTGATGCCATGCCACGCGCTTCTTATTTTGGTTTTCCATGCGGCAATATTTTTTGCTTCAGCGTAGTCATTGGCGGCGTACAGTGCGCCTTTTTTACTGGCCGGATAATAAAAATTAGTCACATATTCATCGACCATGCGGGTTGCGTTGTACCGTGGCAGCAGCGACATCATGGAATGTTTGGCCATTTTTACCCATTCCGGCGAATAGCCGAGTTTGCCATAGTTGTAATATAGCGGCACGACCTGGTCTTGCAGGATTTCATACAGCGCCCGGCTTTCTTCCTGGTCACGCAGCACGCCTTCCATATCTTCCGGACCCGGTTTGATCGCCCAGCCGTTTTTGCCGTCATAGCCTTCCCCCCACCAGCCGTCCAGCACGCTTAGATTGATTGCGCCGTTAATTCCCGCTTTCATGCCGGATGTGCCGCTGGCTTCCAGCGGATAGATCGGGTTGTTAAGCCAGACATCCACGCCGGCAACCAGGCGCCGGGCAAGCCGCAAATCGTAGCCTTCGACTAACAACAACCGTCCTTCAAATTCGGGAAAATGCGCAATTTGACTGATGCGCCGGATGAGGTCTTGCCCCGGTACATCGGCAGGGTGCGCTTTGCCGGCAAAAATCAGCAATACAGGGCGTTCCTGATCCAGGATGATTTTGCGCAGCCAGTCGAGATTGTCGAATAACAGTACGGCGCGTTTATAGGTGGCGAAGCGGCGCGCAAAGCCTAACGTCAGGATATTCGGATTAATCGGATCCACGAACTTCAGGAGCCGGTCGAGATGCGCTTCCGAGCCGCGATTTCGAGTGTTTTGCTCGGTGATGCGAGAGCGGATGCCATGGAACATTTGCGATTTTAACGATTGCCGCACGCTCCAGAACAAATGATCGGGTATGGCATCAATGCGTGACCAGTACTCGTTGTCGCACATTTTGCTGCGCCATTCATGACCCAGATAGCGATCAAACAGATCGGACCATTCCTGTGCCAGAAAGGTCGGTACATGAACGCCATTGGTAACGTAGGCGATGGGATTTTCTTCCGGCTCGATTTGTGGCCACAGATCCCGGCAGATACTGGCGGATACGCCACCGTGTATTTTGCTGACGCCATTGTGTGTGCGCGAGCCATGAATCGCTAAGGCAGTCATATTAAAATCAGGGCTGCCGGGCACATGGCCGAGCGCCATGAATGCTTCGCGGGTAATGTTGAGACTGCGATAGAAGTTGTCAAAGTAGGTATGCATGATGTCTGCGCTGAAATGATCATGCCCGGCGGGAACGGCTGTATGTGTCGTGAAAATCGTATTGACCGCCACGCTTTCCAGCGCGCTGGCAAAATCGAGTCCTTGCAGAACCCGATTGTGGATGCGCTCAAGAATCATGAAAGCGGCGTGGCCTTCATTGATATGCCAGATGGTGGGTTGTATGCCCAGTGCCTGGAGCGCACGCACACCGCCCATGCCCAGAATAATTTCCTGCTCGATGCGCATGATTTTGTCGCCGCCATATAAATTGTGCGTGATATAGCGATCTTGCGGAGAATTTTCCGGTAAGTCGGTGTCGAGCAGATACAGTGTGACATGGCCGATTTTCGCCTGCCAGATTTTTACCACCACATTGCGGTGCGGTAGTGCAACTTCAATATGCAGGCTCGAGCCATCTGCTTGCAGCACCGGTGTGACCGGAAGATCTTCAAAGTCCGACATGGTGTAGGTAACTTGCTGATTACCCTGACTATCGATGGTTTGAGAGAAATATCCCTGGCGATACAGCAAACCAATGGCTACGAACGGAAGATGCAAGTCGCTGGCCGCTTTGCAGTGATCGCCGGCGAGAATGCCCAGACCGCCGGAATAAATGGGCAAGCTTTCATGAAAACCAAATTCAAAACAAAAATAAGCAACTTGATCTTGCGCGCATAAATTGCCGGTATCGGTATTACTTTGTGCGGATGGTGCGTCGTGGTACGAATCATAAGTCGACAGAATGCTGTTGTAGGTAGCGAGAAACACCCGGTCTTCCGTTGCTTTCAGCAGCGCTGACTCATCCACGCGTTTGAGAAATGCCTTGGGGTTATGGCCCACCGCTTCCCATAAATGCGGATCCAACCGCGAAAACAGCGTGCGCGTGGCACGATCCCAGCTATACCAGAGATTGTTGGCCAATTCTTCCAGACGCCTAAGGCGTGGTGGTATTTTAGGATTAACAGTGATGGTGAAAGCAGTGCGTGAAAACATGGTGATTCTCCTGGATGGAAATTATTTTTATTACGATGGGCGGTTAATCCATTGAATGAAATATCGGGCATTCAAACTGGCAGCTGCCAAATTCTCAATTCTAACTACTTATTGAGTAGATTATGTACTGCCCGTTGCGCACCGAGCAAGCTAATTTCAGGGTTTGTGATGATATGCACCGGAATTTCATGCATCAATGCGGAAAACCTCCCTTTATCGCAAAAGGCACGCATGAAGCCGCCTGACTTGAGGGTGTTGATTATTTTGGGTGCAATGCCGCCGGCAATGTAGACACCGCCACGGCATAATCCGGCCAGTGCCAGATTGCCTGCATAAGCGCCATAAATTTCAGCGAATACATTGAGCGATTTGATGGCCATCGGATGTTGATGGGTCTGCGCCAGTGCCGTGACGATAGCGCCGCTGTCTTCTTTAAGCGTTGGCGCTGCCAAGCCCGACGGTGTTTTTTGATGGATTTGCAGAAAATTAAAAATGTGCGTTAATCCCGAACCGGATAGTAAACGCTCTACCGACACATGGTCGAATCGACGCTGCAGCGATTCAAGCAGAGCGATTTGTAATGGGTTGGACGGCGCGAAATCGATGTGACCCGCCTCGGTCGATAATGCGAAATAACGATCTTCCGGACAGGCAAGCCACGCCACGCCCATGCCTGTACCGGCACCCAGGATGACACGCATTGCTTGCGCGTGGGATTGTCCTGTTTGCAGTGTCATCAGATCGTCAGGCGAGAGTATTTCAACAGCCAATGCAGCCGCTTCAAAATCATTGATGAGCTTGACCTTGGGAATTGAGAATTCGTGCGCAATATCAGCACTATTGATGTGCCAGGGTAGATTGGTTAATTTTACTTGTTGTGCAACGATGGGTCCTGCTACTGCAAAGCATGCTACAAGCGGAGGACATGCCGGATCGGCTCGATTCAGGAAATCGCTTAAGACGTCGGAAAAAGTTGCGAAGTCTTGACTCTCATAGTACTGCGTGAATGGCTGCTGGATTTCTCCAGCGTTTATTTCGGCCAGTTGCAGAATGGTTTTGGTGCCACCGATATCGCCGTAGATAAGTTGTTGGTTCAAGTAAGTATCAATCCAGGAAATGCTAATAGGCTGTAGTGTAAGTATACATCGGCTGACTTATTTTCACCGCCATCGCTGTCATTTGACATACACTGACACATTCAGTACATTTTTCCCGATATTGGCAGCAGTTGATTTTTTAGTATCCTTGATCAAAATTTTTTAGGTATTTTGTTGACGCTATGGCTGATCCATTGATTATCGCTAAAACGAATAATGCTGAACTGGCGCTCCTGCCGGCGATGGCAACGCGACATGGGTGTATTACCGGTGCGACCGGTACCGGCAAGACAGTGACGTTGCAAAAGCTGGCGGAAGGTTTTTCCAGTATGGGGGTGCCGGTGTTTATGGCGGATGTCAAAGGTGATTTAACGGGTATTTGTAAACCCGGGTCGCTGACAAATAAAATGACGGAGCGACTGAATCAACTAAACATGAATCATCCGTACTGGCAAGGTTTTCCGGTGACTTTGTGGGATGTGCTGCAGGAAAACGGCCATCCGCTGCGCGCTACGATTTCCGACATGGGACCGCTGTTGCTGGCGCGTCTGCTGAATCTGAATGAAACGCAAGAAGGTGTACTAACGCTGGTTTTTAAAGTGGCTGATGATCATGGGTTGTTGTTGCTGGATCTGAAGGACTTGCGCGCATTACTGCAATTTGTCGGCGACAATGCGAACCAGTTCAAAACCCAATATGGTAGCGTTTCATCGGCTTCGATTGGTGCAATCCAGCGGGGCTTGCTGCAAATAGAAGAGCAGGGGGGAGAAAAATTCTTTGGCGAGCCGATGCTGAACATCGAGGATTTGATGCAAACCATCGACGGCAAAGGCGTTATCAATATTCTTGCGGCTGACAAGCTGCTCAATTCACCGCGGCTGTATAGTACCTATTTGCTGTGGATGCTGTCTGAGTTGTACGAAAATCTGCCGGAAACCGGTGATCGCGACAAACCCAAACTGGTGTTCTTTTTTGATGAAGCACATCTGTTATTCAGCATGGCATCTCCCGCCTTGCTGGAGAAGATCGAACAAGTCGTCAGACTGATTCGTTCCAAAGGCGTCGGTGTTTACTTTGTCACGCAAAATCCGTTCGATATTCCGGAGAAAGTACTGACGCAACTGGGTAATCGCATTCAACATGCGTTGCGGGCGTTTACGCCGCGCGATCAGAAAGCGGTGACGACCATCGCTGAAACCATGCGTCCCAATCCAAAATTGAATGTCAAACAGGCCATTCTGGAACTTTCAGTCGGCGAAGCGTTGATTTCTTTGCTCGACCGTGACGGATCTCCCACGATCACCGAGCGCGCTTTTATATTGCCGCCAGTTAGCCAGATCGGGCCGATTACGCCGGTTGAGCGAAAACAACTGATGCAATCTTCCATTGTGGCCGGCGTGTATGAACAGGCAATCGATCGGGAGAGCGCTTTTGAGTTGTTGCAAGCACGGGTTGGTGCTGGAAGCTTGCCCGGCAGCTCATCCGGATCGGCGGGTTCCGGGGATTTGAAGACACCGGCGGAAGAGGGAATTTTGGCAGGACTGGGCGACTTGTTATTGGGTACGTCCGGCAAACGCGGTGGCCGACATGAGGGTGTTATTGATGTATTTGCAAAAAGCGCGGCACGCTCGGTGGGTTCATCCATCGCACGTGAAATTACCCGCGGCTTGCTTGGGTCGCTGCTGGGTCAAAAACGGCGTTAGTCATTTCATCACAAAAAAAATTATCCCTATCATAGATTTATTTTGTTCCAGTAATTGCTGATTGTCCCTTAGATACAGGGAGATGTTCGTGCATGAATGATATTTCGTTCTACCAGCAACTATTTGAGGCAAGTCCTCACCCATACTTGATTCTGCGAGCGGATGACGGCTTTACCATTGTGGCGGTGAATAATAAGTACCTAGAAGTCACTGGCACGCAGCGAGAAGCGATTGTTGGTGATAGTTTGTTTGATGTCTTTCCTAATAATCCGAATGATTACGCTTCCGATAGTGTTAATGATTTGCGCACCTCACTAAACCATGTTCTCAAAGCAAAGCGCCAGGATATTATGAGCGTGCAAAAGTACGATATCCCGCTACGCGATGGTAGCGGAAACTTCGAGCTCAAATACTGGAGCCCGATCAATACCCCTGTATTTGATACTGGGGGGAATGTTACTTACATCATCCATCACGTGGAAGATGTCACCGAATTTATTGTCGGTCATGAACGTGCCATAAACGAGCAACTTCGCGCAAGCGAAATGCGCTTTCAGATCATATTTGAACGGGCAGCAACCGGTATTGCGATTGTTTCACCCGAAGGGCGTTGGTTACGGGTTAATCACAAACTATGTCAGATCGTCGGCTATCGTCGCGATGAACTGATGGGACTTGCTTTTCAAGATATCACCCATCCGGATGATCTGGATACAGACCTGAATTATGTACAGAGGGTGCTTGCCGGTGAAATCACCACTTTTTCTATGGAAAAACGCTACATCCGCAAAAACAGCAGCGTTATCTGGATCAATCTTACCGCGTCTTTAGTCCGGAAACTGGATAATACGCCGGATTATTTCATTACCATTGTTGAAGATATTCAAGCCCGTAAAGAAATTGAAGCAAACCTAAAAGAAGCAAAACGCATCGCTAATCTGGGTCACTGGAAATGGGATGTCAGCACAAACAAATATACTTGGTCGGAGGAGATCTATCGCATTTACGGTCGTGATTTAGATTTGCCGCCGCTCAGTTATCAGGAAACCTCGCAGTATTTCACCGCGCAGAGCTGGGTTAGTCTTGTTGCTGCTGTGGAAGAATGTGTAGCGAAAGGGCTTCCCTATGAATGTGATGCGGAAGTGGTGCGCGCAGATGGTAGTCATCACTGGGTTATCGCTCGAGGAGAAGCGACACACGATGCTGGTGGTAGAATCACAGCATTACACGGCACGATGCAGGATATCACTGAGCGCAAATTGGCTGAGGTGGCACTGCAAGAAAGCAAAGAGCAGCTCAAATTATTCATTGAATACGCGCCGGCTTCGTTAGCCATGCTTGATCAGCAGATGTGCTATCTCGCATTTAGTCAACGCTGGCGCAGCGATTACTCTCTGGGTGATGGTAATTTGCTGGGATTATGCCATTACGACGTTTTTCCGGAGATCGGCGAGGAATGGAAAGCTATCCATCGCAGATGCTTGGCCGGAGAAGTCATTCGCGCTGACGAGGATCGTTTCGAGCGGGCCGATGGCCGGGTACAATGGTTGCGCTGGGAGGTACGGCCCTGGTATCTGGGCAGTGGCGCGATCGGCGGTATGGTTATTTTCTCCGAGGATATCACGCAGCAGAAACAGGCTGAGGAGGCGCTTCAGCTCAATGTCGATCTGGAAAAACGGATTACGGAGCGTACCGCGGAATTAAAAGCGCTCAATCAGTCATTGGAAAGCTTTGTGTATTCCGTTTCCCACGATCTGAAAGCGCCGTTACGCGGTGTTGAAGGGTACAGCCGGCTTCTGGAAGAAGATTACGCCGATCGACTGGATGATGAAGGGCGCTTGTTTATCAGCAACATTCGCACCGGCGTCACGCGCATGAATGAGTTAATCAATGATTTGTTGGCTTATTCGCGCATAGAACGGCGCAAGCTGGAATCCAATGGATTGGATCTGACCATCGTAGTTCATCAGGTGTTAGAGGAGCGCGATGAAGACATTGCTTCACATCAGATTGAAATCGCTGCGCATTTGCCTCCACTCATGGCTCGCGGTGACCGTGAAGGTTTGGCGCTGGTGTTACGTAATTTGCTGGAAAATGCGATCAAATTCAGCAAACATTCCGCGCATCCACGGATTGAATTCGGTGCTTCTCAGGATAATCATCACATTACTCTGTGGATTCGTGACAATGGTATTGGTTTTGACATGAAGTATAATCAGCGCATTTTTGAGATTTTCGAGCGCCTCCATCGGCTGGAGGATTATCCTGGTACGGGTATCGGTTTGGCGCTGGTCAAGAAAGCCATGCAACGCATGGGAGGTCGTGTCTGGGCGCAGGGCGTGCCGGGTGAAGGCGCAACCTTCTATTTGGAACTGCCTGCCGTGCAGGAACCCGAAAGAGCTATGGAGTAAATCATAATGAATGCATATCCGCCGATTCTTCTTGTCGAAGATAATCCGCTTGACGTCGATTTAACTTTGCGTGCTTTCCGGCGCCGAAAACTTGCCAATCCGGTACTGGTAGCACGGGATGGTGAGGAGGCGTTAGCATGGATACCCCGCTGGGAGTCAGGGGAAACCCAGCCGACCGTCATCTTGCTAGACCTGAAGTTGCCGCGAATTGATGGCCTCACTGTGCTGCGAACACTGAAAGCACATGCAGTGCTACGCCGCATTCCAGTCGTCGTGTTGACCACCTCCAAAGAAGATCGTGACATCCACACTGCCTACGATCTAGGGGTCAACTCGTACATTATCAAGCCGGTAGACTTCGATAACTTTATGGATGTGGCACAGCAGATAGAGCTTTATTGGTGCGTTTTCAACGAACTGCCCAAATAAGCACGATGCGCGTTCTCTATATTGAAGATTCCGCCAGTGATGCTGATCTGGCCCGGCGTACTCTGGCGCGGACCGCGCCTGAAATCGAACTGGAAGTGGCGGTGACGCTAACTGCAGGACTCAAACAATTGGCTGAGCCAGGCTGTTACGATTTACTGCTGGTCGATCTTTCCTTACCGGACGGCTCCGGTTTAGAGGCATTGGCCAGCGTACGGGAGCAACGGCTGTC
>WBZP01006951.1_pt1 | contig 11039 bp, 12 predicted proteins | sample 5204301 | NCBI WGS metagenome assembly WBZP01 (sample SAMN12412401, study PRJNA552823) | activated sludge metagenome | isolation source: activated sludge from nitrification reactor of wastewater treatment plant... | place: USA: Pennsylvania | collected 2017
TTAAAGGTGGATCGGATGCGGTGACTTTTTTAGCTATTCAGGGTGATAGCATGTATGTAAAAAAAATTGTTTCATCTGAGTTCAGCCACAGATTAAAGCAGCAATATGATTGGCTTTCACAATATAATTCTAAAAATATTGTTAAAGTCGTTAACCAGGATAGAACGAAACTATATTATTCTATTGACTTAGAGTATTCACCAAAGAATATTTCCTTTTTTGAATACATGCATTCAAGGTCTTTGGTGGAAGCAAAAAAAATTATTGATGATACATGGTCAATCATGTTCAAAAATGTATATAAAAAAATTAATAAAGAGCAGAGACATTATGACAAAATTAATGCATATATCGATGATAGGTTAATTGATAAAGTTAAATCAGCATCAAATATTAACAATGATTTAAAAGAAATTCTAGATTATAAAAAAGTCATTATAAATGGTGAGCATTATGATAGTTTATTTGAAATCTTAGAAAAAATTAAAAGTAATAAAAAATGCTGGCAGGATTTAGCCACTTATCGTGAAACCAATGCCTCTCATGGCGATCTAACGGTTGACAATATAATGGTAAACATTATTGACAACACACCATACATTATTGATCCCTCAGACGATAATCAAGTGAGGGGCCCAGTATTAGACTTTGCTAGGCATATGCAGTCTTTGTCCTATGGTTATGAGTTTTTATGTGGCGATGATTCTGAGGTTGGGTTTAAGGTTGTTAATAAAATACCAGTAATTAAGTATAATGATCAACGATCCGCACGGTACATGCAGCTTGACGAGTACACTAAATCAAAAATAATCCCCAAGTATCTAACTAAATTGGAAGCTGATAGTGTTGAGTTTCATGTGGCATTGTTTTATGGAAGAATGCTGGCACACAGAGTAATAATTAACCCAGATAATGTGCTAAAATTTTACGCAACCTCAGTTATTGGCTTTAATAACTACTATAAAAAATATAAATAAATTATTTTGTGATACTTAAATAGTTATTTAATTCCTCTGGTGTTCCAAAAATATGCATAGTATCAGTTTTTGCAATTTCGATTTTTCCTGATTTTTCTAAAAGCAAATTAAAAAGATGGGATAAGTAATATTCTTTTAAGTTTATGGGTAATTTCTCATTAGTGAATTCATGGGCTAGCTGCTTGAACACAGATCCCTTATTAAAGTAATATCCGCCTAAAATTGCATTATTTGAAATTACAATTTTTTCAGCAGTAGCAACTACATTGTTATTGTCTAATTTTGCATAGCTATAACGGGGGTCAGATGATTCAAAACAAAGTAGTATTGCGTCCGGGCGCCCGTTTAGTTGTGCGGCAGATATCTTTTTTATGTACTCAGATGATTCAAAATATATATCACAATCAGCAATAATAATTGGTAGTTCATCATCAATATATTTTTCTGCCGATAGACAAGACTCGACAGCACCGCATGTATCGTGATCTAGTATAGCTATTTTAGCCATAGGAAGGTGCGTTAGTATTTGGCTGCGTAAATGATATTTTTGGTCTTGATCTTTCCTAATGACAAAAATATAATTCGTGTTTTTTAAATTTTTAAAGCTATCCAGTGCTTTCATGAACATTGGTTTGCCGTCTACTTCTATAAGTGGCTTAGGGGTTTTATATCCAGCTTTGGTGAATCGGCTTCCAAGTCCCCCCATTGGCATTAAAATTTGTAAGTTGGGCATTTAGGCAATCTCCTTGCATGTATAATCATTGGGGCTATTTGTAGTAGTATATTTTTTTCCGAATCTCCATTGGAATAAATTAACTAATGCAGTTTTAAATATATTCAAATTTCTTGCATTTGTTACCTGATCTTCTTCTCGCCAAGTAATGGGTATATATGCAAAATTTCTTTTTCTTTTTATTAAATCTAACAACATTTCGTAATTAAATGTTAACTTATCTGCAAATTGAAGGTATGTGTTTTGTTCTAAGTCTTGGAGGGCGAATAAGTTTAGGCCTGAACCTAAATCAGAACATTTTTTCAGTGTAAATATACTATAAATTGTATTTAGAACTTTATTGCCAAGTATTCGTTTTATATCATATCCGATTAATATCGATCCTTTGGAGAAACGAGAGCCTAAGACTGTCTGATATCTTATTTGAGACTCAGCGTAATCTATTAGATTATTAGCTTCACTGCTTATGGCTTGATTGTCTCCGTGTAAAATAATTACATGTGTGCACTTCATTTTTTTAGCCATTAAAAATGCCACTTTATGAGTACCCCCTAGGCTGTAATTATTATCGTTTATATATATGTGTAATTTATCTTTTTTATGTTTTTTCTTAAATTGTAAAGCAACTTTTGGCGTATTATCGATACTCCCATTATCGATAACAGCTATATGTTCAACACTTTTATAGAGCTTAACATCTATTTCACTAAGAACTCTCGTTATTTGTTTCTCGCAGTTATATGTTGGTATTGCTAAGAGTATTTTATTGCTCATAGCTAGACCCTAATAGATATTTTCCGTAGCCGGATTTTTTTAGTGCTTCTGCCTGCTTTTGCAGTTGTTCTTTATTTATAAAACCTTGTTTGTAAGCAACTTTTTCTGGGCTACCAATTATTTGACCGGTTCTTTTTTGTAGTACTCTTACGAAGTCTGTGGCATCGCTAAGGCTGTCTATGGTGCCAGTGTCTAGCCATACATCTCCATCTTCTAGGGTCGTTACTTTTAGTTTACCTTGCTTTAAGTATTCTTCATTAACGCTGGTTATTTCTAGCTCTCCGCGATCGCTTGGTTTTACATTTTTGGCAATGTCTACAACTGAATTATCGTAAAAATATAAACCTACTACTGCAAAATTGCTTTTTGGGTTTTCTGGCTTTTCTTCTATAGATATTGCTTGCATATCATTATTAAATTCAACCACACCATACCGTTCTGGGTCAGAAACTTGGTAGGCAAATACTATGCCACCATCGGGATTTGTGCATTGCTGCAACGATTCGTCTAGTTCGTTACCGTGAAATATGTTGTCTCCAAGCACTAAGGCAACTTTGTCGTTGCCAATAAAATCTTCGCCAATTATGAATGCCTGTGCAAGACCATCGGGTGAGGGTTGTACTGCATACTGCAAATTAATTCCCCAATCTGAACCGTCTCCTAATAGTTGCTGGAACTGCTGTTGGTCGTGGGGGGTGGTGATTATTAATATATCTTTTATGCCAGCCTGCATCAGGGTACTAAGTGGGTAGTAGACCATTGGTTTGTCGTAAATTGGTATAAGCTGCTTGGATATTCCTTTTGTTATTGGGTGAAGGCGGGTTCCACTACCGCCGGCAAGAATAATGCCTTTCATTGCTAGTTCTCCTAAAGTATTACTATTTGTATAATTATCTTTTTCGTAAGATTTTGTTTTTGGTTTAAAATGCTCAGTCATTGGGCCTCTGTAAATATTTAATCCCACGCCTTAGACTATATTATATATAAAAATGTTATTGTTATGCGAGAAAACTAACCGATGGAAGTATTACTTGCTTTGCGGGGTGACCATTTTCTATCTTAGTAATTATTTCTTGCACACTTAGCCATTCGCCTTTGGAAAAATCATCTTTATTAAATTCGGGTGTATTGTTGTAGCTTACAGTAAATATATGATTAAAGTAGGGCACGTTATTAAGTGGCGCTAATGTACCAACTAATTTGAATGAGTTAGGCTCTAACTGTATATTAAGTTCCTCGGTAGTTTCTTGAATAGCCGCATCAATATATGATTGGCCACTAGTGACATGGCCTGCGGCGCTAAAGTCATATGCACCAGGGAGTAACTTTTTATTCAATGACCTTGTAGGGATCCATATTTCATTTTTATTGTTAATTAAAAATACCCCAACCGCTCGTACGAAACCTTTTTTATTTTCTGTTAAGCGGGGCACCTCTTCTCTTAAGATAGTGCCAATGACTTTATCTTCAGCATTAACAAGATCTAGGATTTCATCTGGATTATCTATTTGCATTTAATTAGTATCTTTTGTGTATTTATCTATTGATTCAGCAATAAATGACTTTTGTGTATCGACAATATTTTCTGGTAAGTTTTCAACATCGTACCATTCTCCACTGGTAATTTGTAAACCTGTCATATCTAGGTAGAAAACATTAGACATTTCTGTACCCCTATTCACGGAGTGTAAAATGGGACCAACGAATACTGGGTCTTTCCACTCTTCTAAACCAAGTTCGTCCGAGTATATTCGTTCCAGTGGACCTACTATACCTTTTTCTGAATCTGTTGGTCTTACTACGGTGCCAGGCGTGTGTAACATTCCGGGCCAATTTGGGTCATCATCTTCTCTTTTAAGCAGTAATATCTCTGTTTTTTCACCATTTTTTCTAACTGGAACTACTTCAATTATAGAGGTTGTCCATATGCGTGCAATTTCTATAAATAGATCTTTTGGCAATAACCCTGGCTGTAGTCTTTTCAGCACACTAACTGCAAGACCAATTTCTTCTATAGTCGGCTCTTGATCGGTTGGCTTTGGATTGTTTTCCATTTTTATGCTTATCCTTCTTTTACTAGTTCTTTAATATATTCGTCTAATCTAACTTTCCAGCTGGTTGGCTCAAAACCTGTTGATTTGATTTTAGAAAGGTCCATTTCGCTAAGCAGGGGTCTTGGAGCAATGTTTTCTTTGCCAGCATAGTAATCTAATGTAGAAACTCCGCTGACATCGTCTGGGTTGTACCCAGATTTTTCATAAGTTAATTTTGCAATTTCTGCCCACGACACAACATCGCCACTATTTGTGAAGTTGTAGGTACCACATTCTTGATTTGTTCTAAGCAAATGATTTATAGCGCCAGCAAGATCTTCTGCGAAGGTGAGGCGACCCAATTGATCGTTTACAACATTGGGCTTCACGCCTTTTTCTGCTAGTTCTTTCATAGTTCTTACAAAGTTTTTACCTTTACCAACAACCCAAGTGGTGCGAAGTATGTAGTGCTTTTGTATGGTTGATATGGCAATATCTCCAGCTGCTTTGCTAGCACCATAAACACTTAATGGGCTAAAGTCTTCTTGTTCTGTATGTGGTACCTTGGTGCCATCAAATACATAATCGCTTGATACATGCACAACCGTTAGATTATGCTCTTGAGCGGTTTTCGCCATTAAGCCAAGCGCCACTGCGTTGGCTTGCCAACATATTACTCGGCCTTCTGGCGTTTCTGCTCCATCTACATTAGTGTAGGCTGCAGCATTAATTATTGCACTATATTGTGACCAGTCTTTGTCTTGATATGCATCAGGGTCAGAGATATTAAATTCTGCTAAATCTACATATTCTGCCGTGGGGAAGTATTGTTTTAGGGCGTTGCCTAGTTGTCCGTTACCACCAGTGATTAATATTTTAGCTTCGTTCATTATGAAATCTCCATTGGTGTGACATCTTTTAATAGAGGATGCTGAGTATCGCGGTCGTTGATGATTGCAGCATCAAGGCTAATAGGCCATTTCACATCAAAAGTAGGCTCTTTTAAGTTAACAAAACAGTACTTTTCATAGTTATCTGCGCTCCAGTGGGCGTTAACACTATATAAATAATAGGTATCGTCTTCTATGGTTTGAAAAGCGTTAGCTACCCCTTTGGGCAAGAATACTGCAGTATTTGGATTTATTTCATAGGTTTCTACATTACCAAAAGTATTGCCTTTTCTAAGATCAACCCATGCGCCAAACACTTTACCTTTTACTACAGAGATATATTTATCCCATGGCTCTGCGTGAAAGCCGCGCGTAACACCGGCTTGCTTATTGTAAGACAAGCTGTTCTGTACTACATTGAATGATTCTGGCATGCCCGCTTCTACAAGCTTTGCTTTTTGGTATTTTTCTTGAAAGAACCCGCGAGAATCATCAACTTGTGAAACATCAAAAAATATAAGCCCTGGTATGGATGTTTGATATGCCTTGAATTCTGTTGTTGCTAAATTTGCCATAATTTCCTTCCTTAATTATATATCTAAACTTTTAACATATGTAGTAAAAGCATTTTGAATGTTTGAGTAGCAAAAATCCTTTGGTTTGACACTATCTACAGGAACGAAATATGCTTCGGCAACATCGTCTTTTGGCTCGATGGTAACCATTTCTTTGAGGTATACAACGAATGTACAAGATAAAAAGGGTAAAGACTCTTGTGAGTAGTCATAGTAATCTATGCCAGAGTACACATATTTTGGTGCAGTATACTGATGCGATAATAGTCCCAACTCTTCTTCTAGCTCACGGTATAATGCATTTTCTAAGTTTTCTGGTCCATCGCAATAACCGCCCGGTAAATCTAACTGGCCTTTTTTGGGGTCTCGAGCCCTTTTGGTTATGAGTATGTCGCCTTGCTGATTAATGATTATTACCGCAACAGCAGGGGATGCGTTTGCGTAGATAACATGAGAATTTTTACATGTGAATACGTGGTTATCTTTTTTAATGAAAACAGACCCGCATCTACGACAGTAATTCATTTCCATTTTAATTATTGTCCTTGTGATTTATACTTAGCTTCTACTTCTTGCTTGAGAGGTTCCCACCACTTTTTATTATTACTGTACCAGTTTATTGTGGCTTCTATGCCTTCGTCAAAATTAGTATATTTTGGCTTCCAGCCTAGGTCTTTTTGAAGTTTAGTACTGTCTATGGCGTATCTAAGGTCATGCCCGGGGCGGTCGTTGACTAGGTCGTACCAACTATTAGGCTTACCCATTTTTTCTAAGATCATTTCAAGAACTTGTTTATTATTTTTTTCGCCATTGGCACCGATCATATATGTTTCGCCAATTTTGCCTTTTGAAATAATTGTATGAACTGCACTATTGTGGTCGTCTACATGTATCCAGTCGCGAACATTTTCGCCACTGCCATAGAGTTTAGGTTTTTCATTTATAAGAATGTTAGTAATTTGCCGAGGAATAAACTTTTCTATATGTTGATACGGACCATAATTATTACTGCAATTACTTATAGTCGCTTGCACCCCAAAACTTCGCACCCATGCGCGAACCATCATGTCTGAGCCAGCTTTAGTAGAAGAATATGGGCTAGATGGGTTGTATGACGTATTTTCTGTGAATTTATTTGGGTCATCTAATTCTAGATCACCGTATACTTCGTCTGTGCTAATGTGGTGGAGGCGTTTGCCGTGTTTTCTGACTGCTTCTAGAATTGTATAAGTTCCAATTAAGTTGGTATGCACAAAAGGCCAGGGATTTTTTAATGAATTGTCATTATGTGATTCAGCCGCAAAATGCACGATAATATCGTTTTCTGCAACAAGCTTATCTACAAGTTCGGCGTCTGTTATGTCGCCCTCTACAAATTTAATTTTATCTTTTACAGAATCTAAGTTATGTTTATTGCCAGCATAAGTCAGAGAATCTAATACTGTTACTTGATACTGGGGGTATTCATTTACTGTTAAATGAACAAAATTTGCACCTATAAAACCGGCTGCACCGGTAACTAACATTTTACTCATACACTAATTTTATCAGAGTAGATCGTTTTTATCTGAATCCATTAGGGTTTTTTTGTTGCCAGTTCCAGCTATCTCTACATGCATCCTCTATCGTTAATCTAGCAACCCAGTTTAATTCTTTGTTTGCTAAAGTAGGGTCTGCATAGCACTCAGCTATGTCGCCGCTCCGTCGCTTTTCAAACTTATAGTTAATTTTAATCTTGTTGATCCGCTCAAATGCTTCAATAAGTTCTATGACAGAAGTTCCTTGGCCGGTGCCTATATTTATTGATCGATATATATTTTTCTTTGATGGATTCTTGATTGCAGCTAAATGAGCCTTAGCTAGGTCTACTACATGTATATAATCTCGTACACCTGTTCCATCTTTAGTTTTGTAGTCATTTCCGTAAATATTTAGTTTTTTTCTTTTGCCAATTGCCACTTGGCTAATAAAGGGCATCAGATTATTTGGAATTCCGGTAGGATCCTCTCCGATTAGACCGGTGGGGTGTGCTCCAATAGGGTTGAAATACCTAAGACTTGTTATCTGCCATTCTTGTTTGGTATTAGTCATATCTTGTAAGATCTCTTCTATGAAATATTTAGTTTTACCATAGGGATTTGTAAGCCCAACTCCGGTTGAATGTTTTTCGGTTATAGGGATTGAAGCTGGATCCCCATAAACAGTTGCCGAACTACTAAAAACTAAGTTTTTTATGTTATTTTCTAACATAGCCTCAAGTAGATTTAATGTAGATAGAATATTATTCTTATAATAAAGTAAAGGATTATTTACAGATTCTCCAACTGCCTTAAGTCCTGCAAAATGAATTACTGCATCAATTTTATTGCTATTTATAACTTCATTAACTTTGTTTTTATCGCACAAATCAATCTCATAAAACAAGATTTTCTTATTAGTTATTTTCTCGACTCTATTTAGTGATTCTAAACTGCTATTAGATAGGTTATCTACAATAATTACTGAATAACCAGTATTAAGCAGTTCTATAGCCGTGTGGCTACCTATATATCCTGCGCCACCAGTTAGTAATATATTCTTCATATGATTAATATTATATGATAGTTGAATGATAGTAGTGATTATTGCGGGAGGTTCTGGTACTAGGCTATGGCCCTTGAGTACAAATAATTTTCCTAAGCAACTGCTTAAATTAACCAACAACTTAAGTATGGTTCAAAATACCTATGAACGGGCTAAGCTTATTGCCAAGGATATTTATGTTGTTCCAGATATTAGCCACGCACACCTCATAAAAGAACAGCTACCTGGTGTAGATGAAGATCATTTTGTGGTAGAGCCCGGTAGAAGGGGTACTGCCAATGCTATAGTTGCGGCCCTTTCGCATATTAGTAAAAGACATGGAGCAGAAGAGCCAATAGCATTTGTTCATGCCGACCACCATATTAGAGATGTGCAAGGCTTTACGCGGTCTTTTATGACGGCTGCAGAGGTTAGTAGCAGTAGGCACGAGATTGCGTTAATTGGCATAGAGCCAACTTACCCGGCAGTTGGCTTTGGTTACATAGAACGAGATGGTGAATTAGATGAATACAGAGGCGTATACCATGTTGAAAGTTTTAAAGAAAAGCCAGACTTTGAAACCGCCAAAAAATACATGAAGGGCGGAAACTACCTGTGGAACTGTGGCTACTTTGTAGGAAGTGTAAAAACATTCTTAAAAGAAATGAGCGAATATGCACCAGACCTTAAAAATAATTACGACGCTTTAGTAGGAATAAAAGATAACACTAGTAAGGATTACAAAGATACATATTTAGGTTTTAGTAACGAGGTTATTGATATTGCGCTAATAGAAAAAAGCAAAAGCCTTGTAGTTGTACCCGCAAGTTTCGACTGGATGGACATAGGTGGTTTTAAAGATTTACACGAAGCGAACGAGAGCGACGAGCTAGGGAACCATTTTGCTGGAGGTAATATACACGCCCAGGAAGTTGAGAATGCCTTTATTAGGAACGAAGAAAGCAAAAAGCCAGTTGCTGTTATTGGCTTAGACAACATAGTTGTCGTAAACACTAAAGACGGTATCTTGGTAGCTAGAAAAGATTTAAGCCACAAGGTTGGCGAAATAGCCAAGAAAATACAAAAATAATTTAAGCATTCTTGGTTGTATAATGCTAAGGCGAAAGGTGATTTGAATGGAAACAATTTTAGATGAAATTTTTAAAGCCTATGATATTAGAGGCAAAGTAGGTGATCAATTAAACGAAGAAATCATATATAACATAGGCAGAGCTTTTGCTGATTTTCTTCCAGCAGAAGGTCCTGTGGCTATAGGTTTTGACATGAGACCAGACAGCAAGGCTTTCGCCGAGTCATTTATGGCTGGCTTGGTTAAGCAAGGAAGGGATGTGTGGGATTTAGGCAGGATTGCAACAGATATGATATATTTTGCTGTAGGAGCTAATAACCTAGCAGGTGGCGCCGTAATAACTGCAAGTCATAACCCCGGAGACTATAATGGTATTAAACTTTGCAAGGAAGAGGCTCAGCCAGTAAGTGAAGACACCGGATTATTAATTATTAAAGATAATGTCTTAAATAATACATACAAAGACGTAGCATTACCTGGCACAGTTACCAAGCATGAACTTGTAGATGATTGGATTAATCATGTATTAACATTTGTAGACACTGCTAAGTATAAACCATTAAAAATAGCAGTTGATGCTGGTAATGGTATGGCGGGCGAAATATTCACCGAGATAGAGCCTTTCGTTCCATGGGATGTAAAAGAGATGTACTTTGAACCAGATGGAACCTTTCCTAACCACGAGGCCAACCCTTTAAAGTTTGAAACATTAAAGGATATTTGCAATGAGATAAAGAAAAATAAACTAGATGGCGGAATTGCTTTCGACGGCGATGGTGATAGGGCATTCTTAATAGACGAAACTGGCACACCTATGCCTGCAAGCATATTACAAGCATTAATAAGTGAGTATTATTTAAAAAGAAACAAAGGGGCTAAAATTGTTCACGAGGTTAGAACTAGCCGTAGCGTTTCCGATACAATAACTAAAAAGGGTGGGACTTTGATTGTTACGAAGGCCGGCCATAGCAATATCAAGCAGGCTATGCGTGAGCAGAATGCTGTTTTTGGTAGTGAAGCATCTGGGCACTATTTTTTTAAAGATAACTGGCATGCAGATAGCGGTCTTATAGCTGCGATGATAGCTTTATACGTTGTTAGTCTTAAGAATAAAAAACTTTCAGAAATTAGAAAAGAATTCACATTATATGCATCAATTAACGAAACTAACTTTACGGTTTCTAATAAAGATGAAACCTTAGAAAAGATAAAAAATCATTACAAAAATGAAGATATTAATGAACTAGATGGCGTGACTGTATCATTTAATAATGGAGCTTGGTTCAATTTAAGAGCTAGCAATACCGAGCCTTTGTTAAGGCTAAATGCAGAAGCAAAAAACGAACAAGACCTTAAGAGCGTAGTTGATAAAGTAAAGAAATTAATAAACGATTAACCTAGTTAT
>WBZP01006952.1_pt1 | contig 11037 bp, 8 predicted proteins | sample 5204301 | NCBI WGS metagenome assembly WBZP01 (sample SAMN12412401, study PRJNA552823) | activated sludge metagenome | isolation source: activated sludge from nitrification reactor of wastewater treatment plant... | place: USA: Pennsylvania | collected 2017
TCTTCCGGTGCATTGAGCAGGCGCGTCGGGTCGACCATCACTTCGAGGCCGATGATCCATTGCTTGACCCGCACGGCGCGGCCTTCCTCGTCGATATGCGGCACTTCCTTGAGCGTCTTGGTCAGCCAGAACGCTTCGCGCTGCTGCAGAAAGCCGGAAATCCGTCCGCCGCGCATCGCGGCAATCGTGTTGAGCGTCTCGCGGATCGAATCCAGCCCGTAGATGCTGTGCGTCGGCAGTTCGATCGGCGAGACGCTGGTGATCCCCGGGATGTAGAAGATCAGCTTGCCGCTCACGTTGCACTGGCGAGCCTGGTACTCGCGGCAGTTCTCCGGATCGCACTTGCCTTTCGTGTCGGGACGCGCAATCTGCCTGCGGCCGCCGAACAGGCGGATCGCCTTGCCGTTGCCCGCCTTCGGTACCGGGGCGAAGGTCATGCATTGGCGCTCGCCGTCCGCGTCCGAGAACGTCGACCAGAACTTGATCGATGCGCCGCCATAGACCGCGAGCTTGTGCGGCATCACGTCGAGCAGGTTGTCGGCGGCAAACACGATCGGAAAGCGAAACAGCCGCTTGACGCCCTCGCCGCGATCCTCCGCGTACATGTCCATGATCTGGGTGGCGATCTCCGGCATCAGGAAATCGCCGCGCCGGGCGGTGAAGTACGGCACGTTGCGCGGGGTCAGCGGATTGTCGAGGGTCGGGACGGCTTCCTTGATCCGCTTTTCGATGGCCTCGAAGCTCTCGCCGGCGGCCAGGCCGGCATCATAGAGGTCGCGCGCGGTCTGGGACTTCGCCGCTGTTTTGGTCAGCACCTTGATACCGGGGCGGATGGTGCCGCCGGTCTGGAAGGCGAACCGGCGGGTGCCCAGAACGCTGGGTGTCGCCGGCAGTCCGGCCGGCGAAATCTTCATTACTGCATTTGTCATGAGTCGCTCCTGAGGGTTGCGAACAGTCGCAAACCCATCTTCTCGTGAGATTGCCGGGTTGCAACCCCGCGTTCGCGGTCGAGTTCGTACAAGCGAATCGAGGCCAAGCGCCATCCCGGCAAGCCAACCCGGCTTGCGCAACGGTAGGGGATCACGGCTACCGCTACCCCGCCGGCGCCGTCTCGGCCAACCCGGCAAGCTCGCCAGCGTCGCGCACAGCCAACGCGGCGATCGCCCGGCTCGCGGCAGGGCCGACGCAAACCTGGAAGTCCGGCAGCCCCTTCAACAGCGCCTTGCCCCAGCGTTTGGTGACGATCCGTCGATCGAGTATGGTTACCGAGCCGCTGTCGCTGACGGTGCGCAACAGGCGTCCTACCGCCTGTTGCAGGCGGATGCTCGCTTCGGGCAGCACGACCTCCACGAAAGGCGATCGGCCGAGGCTCGTGAGCCATTCGCTGCGCGCCTCCTCGAGCGGTGAATCCGGTACCGAAAACGGCAGCTTCGCAATGATGACGTGGGTGCAGTAGTCGCCGGGCAGATCGACCCCTTCGGCCAGCGAACCGAGACCGAACAGGATCGAGCGTTCGCCCTTGTCGATCGCCCGCTTGTGACGCTTGAGCATGTCCATCTTGGGCATCGCGCCTTGCATCAACGTGACGGCGCGAAGGCCCTCAGGCAATCCGGCGTACACCTCGCGCATCTGCCGGCCGCTGGCAAAGAGCACGAGACTGCCGCGGCCGTGGATGAGGCGCGGGAGTAACCGGACAATCTCGTCGGTATGGGCCGCCGCGTCGGTCGGCGTGCTGTTCATCGGCGGCAGAATCAGCCGGGCCTTGTTCCTGTAGTCGAACGGGGAGTCGACCTTGAGCGTGCGCACCTGCGGATAGACCGACAGGCCGGCCTGCTTCAGGAAGGGCTTGAAGGAATCGCAGGAAGCCAGGGTGGCCGAGGTGACGACGGCCGCGCTGGCACGGCGCCAGAGCAGGCGGCGCAGCTTGTCCGCACCGCTGATCGGCGAGGCACAGACCAAATAGTCATGGGCGCCCTTCTGCCCGACCCGCTCGATCCAGCGGGCGTTCGGAATGCCCTGCTCGGTGTCGTCGGCAAGCATCAGCGTCCAGGTATCGACCAGGTTCTCCAGCTTGGCGGCGAAGAAACCGAGTTCCGCGACAAGCTGCGTGACCAGGCCTGGCTCGGCATTGGCTTTCTCCAGCATCTGCTCGCGAACGATCGCGGCGGTTTTTTGCAGCTGCATGGCGCGCGACAGGATGTTGTGACCGGGCGTTCGCGTCCAGTCCGGGATCACGCCGTTCTTGAAACGACGCGTGGCTTTCTCGTCGAACGCACCGGTCCGGTCGAGCGCCCGGCAAAGTTCATCGAGATCGCCGGACAGGTCTTTGGCGCTCGTGCGAGCATCGCGATAGAGGTCATGATCCAGTTGCAGCCCGAGGACGATGTCGCGCAGACAGTCGCCGAGCCCGCGCAACCAGTCGATGCCGCCCTTGAGCGCGTGTCTGGCGGCGAATTGCTCGACCACCTTGGCGACCAGCGAATGTCCCTCGTCGAAGATGTAGAAGGTGTCCGCGGCGTCGGGCAATATCCCACGTCCCTCCATCTGCAGGCAGGCCAAAACGAGCGCGTGGTTTGCGATGACGAGATCGACCTCTTTCAGGCGCTGACGTGCCGCGTAAAAGGGGCAGGTGGCGAACTGCGGGCAGCGGTTACCCGAACAGCCCTGCCGGTCGGTCGTGATCTTCTCCCACAGATCGTCCCGAACCGGCACGGACAGTTCGTCCCGGTCGCCGCTCCAGCCGCCGGCCTCGAAGGCCTCGGCGAGTCGGACCAGTTCATGCAGTGGTGCAGTTTGCTCAACCGGGTCAGGCTGCTCCGACTCGCCGAGGCCCAGGCTCTTCTGCCGCAGGTCATCCAGTGCGGCAAAAAGCTTCGAGCTGCACAAGTAGCGTTTGCGTCCCTTGGCCACGGCAAACGTGAAGTCGAGCGGCAGCACGCGCTGGAGCGCCGGGATGTCCTTTTCGCTGTACTGGTGCTGGAGCGCGATCGTCGAACTGGAGATGACCAGCCGCTTGCCGCGCGACTTTGCCATCACCAGGGCCGGCACGGTTGCAGCGATCGACTTGCCGGTTCCGGTTCCACACTGACACACGGCGATGTTCTCGCCGGTCATGGCATCGTCGTCCTGCCGGCAACTGCCGAGTGCATGCGCGACTGCCGCGATCATCTGCAGCTGCGCGCGTCGCGTCTGAAAGCCGTCCAGTCCGTCGCGCAGCGCCCGCATGCATTGGCGCATCGTTTCGCGTTCGTGTTCGCTGACCATGAGGCGAGGATAGGACCCGATTTGCCGGGTGCAACGGTGGGAGTCCGGCAGGATGCGCAATCCCCGTTCGCGTACAGGGCGCCTTCGCCTTGTGTAAGGCCTCGCGTTCTGCGAAGCGTTTGATCAACAAAGCGGGCAGCGGCACCATGCCATAATTCTCGGGCGTCACCGGGCACCCTGAACCCCTTCGATCCGCCGCCATGCAGCTCGACATCTTCGACCACAGCCGCGATGTGATCCTGCGCAACGCGGCAACTGACGCGCTGCGCACCCGTGATACCGCCGCAACAACCCTCGCCATCGCAAAACTGGCCTCGGAATACCCCAACGATTCGCTGCTGCCCGCCCTTGAGGCCCTCAACCAGCGTTTGATGTTGCCGGTCGCGGCGTCACGGGATCGCGAGTCGGCCAGAGCAATCCTGCGGCAGACGGAGGACGCCGTGGCGGCAGCGCACCAAGTGTTCGGCAGCAAGGCTGAAGCCTGGTTGGCGCCACTGTGGTGCGAGATTGCCGCGGCCATCGCGGACCTGCCGTTTGACCCGGCCGATGCGTCGCTCCATGGCACCCCGCTTCTGCTGCGGGCTGGCCAATGGGCCCAGGCGAGCGCGCAGGTGGAGCGCATCCCCGCTTGGCGGCGACAACCCGCGCCACTGTCATGGAAAGTGGAGGCCGAATGCCGCATCTCGGGCCTGGACACCACGTGGCCGCTGATCGCCGAACTCGCGTGGCTGGCACCGCGACGCGCGGCGACACTCGCGCCGAGAATGGCGAATCCCGAACTGACCCAACTCGTGCGACGCTTCGATGCAGATTTTGAAGGTGAAGGCACAGCAGAGGATTTCGCATGGTTTCCGGCCTGGGGGCTAATCACTGCCCCGCATCTGGCCACGGCAATGCGACTGGCCCAGCGTGGGGCGGACACACCGCCCGAGCGTTGTGCCTGGCAACTGCTAGGCTTGCTGTCGTTGGAGCACCAAGGCCGGCAGGCCGACCTCATCGAGGGCCGAAAGAAGCTTCGCGCACTGCATCCGCACCTGTTCGATCTCTACATGCGGTCCCGATAGAGCGGATCGGCATGGCGAGTCCTTCCCCGACCACTGCCGATGCGGCCGAGGCCAAGCGTCAGCGACCAGAACCTTTACCACGACAGACCGAACAAGGCAGCAAGAAGCAGATGCTCAGCGAAGTCTCCGCCGCCGTCATGTCCATCGACCCGGCGCACCGATAGCCATGCGCACCATCTTTCTGGACACCGAGACCACCGGCCTGAGCGGCCTCTACGCCGGTGGGACCGACGAAATCGTGGAGTTGGCCATTCTGGACGACCGGGGCAGGGCCTTGATCGACCAGTTGGTGCGCCCCGCACGCCGAACCACATGGCCCGAGGCGCAGCGTATCCATGGCATCTCACCCGCAATGGTCGCCGAAGCCCCAACGCTCACCGAAATACTGCCGGCGGTCTCGGCGGCAATCGAAGGCTGCCGCGTGGTCATCTACAACGCCGCGTTCGACCTGCAGTTCTTTCCGAATTCGCTGTTCCGGGAATCCCGGGTTGAGTGCGCCATGCGCCGCTACGCCCAATGGAAGGGCGAGTGGAATGCCAACCACGGCAACTATCGCTGGCACAAGCTTCACGTGGCAGCCAGGGCCACCGGGTTTACCGAAGACGTGCAGTGGCACCGGGCCCTGGCCGACACGCTGGCATGCCGGCATGTCTGGCGCCATTTGGTTCGCTCAGCTCGGGCTGACGCGTGATGGGATTGTCCTGCCGCCTGTTCTTGCTCGACCGGGACGACGACCTGTATCGCCTGGCGAACACCCGCTTCGATCAGATGCTCCGCGATCCGGCATATCCAGGTTTGCCGCGCTTCGCCGGCGCCCGGGTGCGCACGGCCAATGTCGTCGTCGAATGCCTCGACCGTCAGCCGGTTTGCATCGTCTGGTCTACCTTCGGATTCCTCCGCTTTGGCGAGGATGGACGCTTCGACCGTGTCGCCTTCGAGGACCATCAGCGGGCCATTGCAGAATTGGCGTGGGCGCCGCTGTTCGTCGAACCGGCGGTCACATCGGTCGTCGTCGATGCCGCCAGCCGCTTCGTCGCCCAAGGAGGACGGTGGAACCCATCGCGGACGCTGACCCGTCGTATCGAGGCGGCAGCCCTCGGGCAGGTGAAATGCATGCGCCTATAGTTCGTTCTGACCCACTGCCCCTGCCGAACGCCCCAGTCCGCTATGAAGATCTATCTCGCCGGCCCTGACATCTTCCGACCTGACGTTGAGGCTTGGGCGGCCTCTTGCCGAGAACTGTGCCGGCGTTACGGATTCGAACCCCTCTTGCCGATCGATCACGGCGAGACGCTTCCCGAACGCATCTTCCAGGCCAACCTCGACATGATTCGCAAGGCGCAGATCGTAGCCGCCAACCTGGACCCGTTTCGCGGCGCCGAACCCGATTCAGGCACCGCTTTCGAGTTGGGCTACGCACTGGCGCTCGGCAAGAAGATCTGCGGCTATGTGACGCGCCTCGGCCCATTGGCCGGACGGGTCGAAACCGCCGAGGGACGATCGATTCCGCCGGCACCGGACACCGGCCGACTGAACGACCATCGCGGGATGCGGATTGAGGACTTCGGTCTGCCCTGCAATCTGATGCTGGCGGTGCCCAGTCATATCGTCGAGGGCGGCCTGGAGGCGTGTCTGCAGTCGATTCGGGCGCGGCCGGCCACCGCCTGAGCGCATGTCCTCCCCTGCCCCGGGTTCACCCACCGCCGCACTCGATCGCCTCTCCGGCCTGGTCGAACGGGTCACCTTTCACAATGCGCAGAACGGTTTTTGTGTGCTGCGCCTGAAGGTCAAGGGCGAGCGGGAACTGATCACCCTGGTCGGCCATGCGCCGGCCGTGTCACCCGGCGAATACGCCTCTGCTTCGGGCACCTGGGTCACCGATCGCGAACACGGCCGGCAGTTCCGCGCGGTGTTCGTCAAGATCTCTCCACCGACCACCCTGGCAGGTATCGAACGCTACCTCGGCTCGGGCATGGTCAAGGGCATCGGCCCGATCTATGCCGGCAAACTGGTCAAGGCCTTCGGCCTGTCGGTGTTCGAGGTCATCGAACAGTCGCCGCAGCGGCTGCGTGACATCGCCGGGATCGGGGAAATCCGCGCCAGGAAGATCACCTCCGGCTGGGCCGACCAGAAAGTCATCCGCGACATCATGGTGTTCCTCCACGCCCATGGCGTCTCCACTTCCCGGGCCGTGCGCATCTTCAAAACCTACGGCCCCGACGCGATTGACATCGTGCGGGAGAATCCCTATCGGTTGGCCCGGGACATCCGGGGGATCGGCTTCCTGTCTGCCGACCCCATCGCCCAGAAGATCGGCGGCGCCCAAGCGGGCATCTCGTATGCCCTGACGGAGGCCTCGGCGCAAGGACACTGCGGCTTGCCCTATGCGGAACTGGTGCCCTTGGCGGTGAAGCTTCTCGACATTCCCGAATCGGTCATCGAAACGGCCATCGCGCGGGAAATCGACGACACAGTGCTCTTGCCGGACACCGTCGACGGGCAACCATGCGTGTTTCTGGCCCCCCTCTACTACGCCGAGCAATCGATCGCCGTCCAGATTCGGCGCCTCCGGTCGGGGGTAACGACCCTCCCGGCTTTCGACGCCGAGAAGGCGATTCCCTGGGTCGAGCAGAAGCTCTCGATCGAACTGGCCGACAGCCAGAAGGCGGCGGTCCGTCTCGCGCTGACTTCAAAACTCCTGGTGATCACCGGTGGCCCCGGGGTGGGCAAGACCACCCTGGTGAAGTCCATTCTGACCGTCATGGCGGCCAAGGGCGTCAAGCCATTGTTGTGTGCGCCGACCGGACGTGCGGCCAAGCGTCTTGCCGAATCGACCGGGCTGGAAGCCCGGACGATCCATCGCCTGCTGGAGGTCAATCCGCTCAATGGCCAGTTCAAGCGCAACGAGGACCATCCTCTCGACTGCGACCTTGTGGTCGCCGACGAGTGCTCGATGATCGACGTACCGTTGGCCAACCAGTTGCTCAAGGCCGTGGCCACGCCCACCGCGGTGATTCTCGTGGGCGACGTCGACCAGTTGCCCTCGGTCGGCCCGGGGCAGTTTCTGGCGGACCTGATCGAGTCCGGCGCGGTTCCCGTCATCCGGCTGACCGAGGTCTTTCGCCAGGCGGCGAGCTCGCGCATCGTGCGCTGTGCCCACCAGATCAACCAGGGGAACTTTCCGAGCCTGCCCGCGAAGGGCGAAGCCTCCGACTTCTATCTGGTCGCCGCCGAGGCGCCCGAGGAGATCGCGCAAACCGTGGTGGATCTGGTACAGACGCGTTTGCCGAGAAAGTTCAATGTCGATCCGATCCGCGACATCCAGGTGCTGTGCCCGATGAATCGGGGCATCACCGGGGCGCGCGGCATCAACCAGGCCTTGCAGGCGGCGCTCAACCCGCCGGGCGAACACAGTGTCGACAAGTTCGGCTACCGTTTCAGCGTCGGCGACAAGGTGATGCAGATCGAGAACAACTACGACCGGGATGTCTATAACGGCGACATCGGTTTGGTCACCGGCATCGATCTCGACGAAGAGGAACTTGCCGTGGCCTTCGATGGCCAAGTCGTGCACTATCCCTTTGGCGAACTCGACGAACTGGTGCTCTGTTACGCGACGACGATCCACAAGTCGCAGGGCTCGGAGTACCCGGTGGTGGTGATTCCGATATCCACCCAGCACTACATGATGCTCCGGCGCAACCTGATCTACACGGGCATTACGCGGGGCAAGACCCTGGTGGTGCTGGTCGGACAGAAGAAGGCGCTCGCCATGGCCGTCAAGGGCAAGCAGGTGCAACGGCGCTGGTCGAAGCTCAAAGAACGTCTGGCATCAGCGGACAAATCATCAAGCTCGATCAGTTGATGATGAGTGCATTTCGAGTGCGCACCGAATCGCGGCGCCTGAATCCAAGTCAGACACCATCGGCAGGAAATGCTTGGGGCCGGATTCGACCCATTCCGGCCGGTCGATCGTTCGCAGCGTCAACGACAGGTTTCTAGGCGAAGCCGCCGGTTTCGGCCCGTTGACCAACTGCGGCTCGTCGGCCTTATGTGAGGCTTTCCATAAGGCCGATTGTACTAAACCGCTATCGCGGTAGTGCTCGTGCAACGGCTGTGACAGTGATTGCCGGCTGGCCCCTCGACGGTTTCGTTCGCGCGATCTGATTCCCCCGCAAAAGCTCGTTTTGGCGAAGGATTGGCGTGCTGCTCGCAGCAATCCATTCACCTTCGCAAAGGCTGGCGATCCACTCGCTGCGCGCTTCCTCCAAGGGCGAATCGGGAACCGCAAACGAAATCTTGGATATCACGACCGCGGTACAGTACTCGCCCGGCAGATCCACCCTCTCCGCCAGACCCCAAGTAAACACGCGGCTTTAAGGCCGCTTATTTTGTTTACCCCACTACCAAGCCCACTATCCGGCGAGCGGTTGGTTGTCACATGTAGAAGCTGTACCGCGGCTGCACGACACCGCCATCCGGTACGTACTTCAACACCTTGCCAACCTCGTGCGCCACGCGCATGGTGATGGGCAGACCGCCGTCGAACTGGGTGTTGTTCCAGTTGAGCTTGGTCAGGGCAAGCAGTTCCTCCGCCGCCTGGCGAGCGCTACCGTCGGCTTGGGCCATCTGGAACTTCAAGGGCCTCGGCACGTACATGCCCGGATAGGTGGCGTAGTAGGGCACGCTGCCCCGCGTGTACAGCAAATGCGTGCGGTCATCGAGCGTTAGCATCGTGCCCCTCAATGGCGGATACCGGCCATCGCGGAAGAGGCGGCTGAAGGACTTGGATACTACGAGGAAATCGGCCGAATCCAGCCCTTGTGAGTCGACGGCTGCATTGAATCCATCGAGCTCCGACCGGTTGTAGCTGGAGCTCTTGTGCAGTACGACGCGGGCCGGCGGATGTTTATGCTCGCGTCGGTATTCGCTCAACGCCGACGCCAGCAACGCGCATGCATCGTCCTTCGAGAGATGGGGCTGACGGTCGTCCTTGGACAGCTCCACCGCTTTTCCTCGAACGATCACACCCTCGCCGCGCTCATCGTAGACCTGCGCCATGCTTGTCATCAGGTTGGCTTGATCCAACGAGCGATAGAAGCTGATGCCAACGAAGCACGTGTGCAGATCGGATGCGTTTCGGACAATCCGCCACAGACGATGATTGGCTTTGTAGCAGAGCGCCGTATGGAAGTTCCAGGCACGCGTCGCCTCATCCTGAAGTCTTCGTTTGCCGGATTTCTTGCTCGTCTTGCCCTTGGCTCGCTCATCGTAGGTCTGCGGCAACACCAGTTGAATCGGCTGATTGAAGCGCATCACCTTTGCCTTGAGCATATGGCGCAGATCGATGTTGGTTTCGTATTCAAACTCACTAGTGTCCGACAGGTTTTAGGTCCGTCGGCCGAGGAGCCAGTATTGACGAGGCATTCATGGGTTTAAGGGGTGTCAACGATTTGAACGACGAGCGCTGGATGCGGCAGGCTTCCGGGATTTTTCCGGGAGGTTCGGATGCACGCCGGCAAGCTCGTCTTCGCCCAGGTCATGGAGTTCGCCCCGTGGCACACCTTCCGCCGTGTGGTGTCGAAGTACCGGGGCGACTTCAACGTACGCAGCTTCAGCTGCCTGGACCAGTTCCTGTGCATGGCCTTCGCCCAACTCACCTACCGGGAGAGCCTGCGCGACATCGAAGCCTGCCTTGCCGCGCAGCCGGCCAAGCTCTACCACTTGGGCATCCGCGGCACGGTCAGCCGCAGCACGCTGGCCGATGCCAACGAAGCCCGCGACTGGCGTATCTACTGCGAGTTTGCCCAGGCGCTGATCGTGATCGCCCGGCGCCTGTACGCGACCGAGCCCTTGGCCATCGAGTTGGAAAACACCATCTATGCGCTGGACTCGACCACCATCGACCGGTGTCTGTCGCTGTTTCCGTGGGCGCCGTTTCGCGATACCAAGGCGGCGATCAAGCTGCACACGCTGCTGGACTTGCGTGGGGCCATTCCGGCGTTCATCTTCATCTCGGATGGCAAGCTCCACGACGTCAATGTGCTCGATGTGCTGGTGGCCGAGCCCGGCGCCTTCTACGTGATGGACCGCGGCTATGTCGATTTCGAGCGGCTGTACGTGCTGCATCAGGCGGGCGCCTTCTTCGTCACCCGCGCGAAGTCGAACCTGCGCTGCCGGCGCCTCTACTCCAGCCCGGTGGATCGCGGCACGGGGCTGATCTGCGACCAGCAGATCGAGCTGACGGTGGCAAAGTCCCAGCGCGGCTATCCGGCACGGCTGCGCCGCGTGCGCTACAAAGATCCGGAAACCGGCAAGACGCTGGTGTTCTTGACCAACCACTTCGGGATTCCGGCCGCGACTGTCTGCGCGCTGTACAAGAGCCGCTGGCAGGTGGAGCTGTTCTTCAAGTGGATCAAGCAGCACCTGCGCATCAAGCGCTTCTTCGGCACCTCGGAGAACGCGGTCAAATGCCAAGTATGGATCGCCGTGGCTACCTACGTGCTGGTGGCTATCGTGAAGAAGCGGCTGAAGCTCGATCTGTCGCTGCATGGGATGCTACAGATCCTGAGTGTGACTCCGTTCGAGAAAGTGCCGTTGCTTCAGTTGCTTACCGACGTAGCGCCGCCCGAGCAATTGACACCCGACGGCAACCAATTGATCTTGCTCTGAAACGTGTCGGACGCTAGTGATTCAAACTGATCCTTCT
>WBZP01004201.1_pt1 | contig 11035 bp, 8 predicted proteins | sample 5204301 | NCBI WGS metagenome assembly WBZP01 (sample SAMN12412401, study PRJNA552823) | activated sludge metagenome | isolation source: activated sludge from nitrification reactor of wastewater treatment plant... | place: USA: Pennsylvania | collected 2017
AAAGGTGGGCGTGATGCCGCTGGTAATAACGGTATCTCCTTTTTTGGCTTTGGCGCTTTTGCGCACATTTGTAAAGGAAAGGTAATTGGGTTCTTTGCCATCCCAGACAATGGATCCGCCGCCGTTCGGGTCGTTTTTCAGTACGCCGCTGATGCGGCTGTCTTTATGCAGCAGGCTCATCACCACCGCGTAGTTGTCACTGATATCGGTGATGATGCCGATGACGCCGTTGTTCGCGTCCACCACTCCCTCGTCTTTGCTGAGATTTTGCGCGGAACCACGGCCGAGGACCACAAAATTATGCTGGCTGCTGACGGAGTTGGACACCACTTTGGCGGTTTGGTAGAGCCATTTCCGGCGTTGCCCGCTGGTGTCAAAGGGGAGGGAATCGGTTGCCAGCCGGCTGGCCGTATCCGGACTGAAAAAGTTTTGCGGCAGCAGGTTGCGGAGCCGCTCATTGTCGCGGGCCAGCTGTTCGTTGGTGCGCTTCAGCTGCAGGTAATTATCCACTTTGTTGTACTGCCGGTTGATGTTTCCGGTGATTTCATTCATCACCCCGGAGCCCACGGCACGGTGGTACTGGTTGTACCGGGTGATCAGTACAATGGATAATACCTGCAACAGCAGGAAGAGCAGGAAATTGAAATAGCGCCGGATGAAGAGAAAGACGTTACGCATATACGGCACCTCCTCCTGTCCGCGGGTTGGTAGGTAGTATGTGCAGGAACAGCTGTTTCATGATGATGGCAACGGTACCGGCCGCAGTTTACCGCATAACAAAAGGATAGCGGTCGTAATTTTTCAGCGCGATGCCGGTACCGCGTACCACACTTTTCAGCGGATCGTCGGCAACATGCACCGGCAGCTTGATTTTGGCGGAAATCCGTTTATCCAGTCCCCGCAGCAGCGAACCGCCGCCCGTGAGGTAAAGGCCCCGGCGGTAAATATCACCGGCCAGTTCGGGCGGGGTGGTTTCCAATGCCTTGAGGATGGCTTCCTCGATTTTGAAGATGCTTTTATCGAGGGCTTCCGCTACCTCCTGGTAGCTTACAAACACCTGTTTGGGGATACCGGTTACCAGGTCGCGGCCATTTACGGGAATATCATCCGGCGGATTGTCGAGGTCTTTGATCGCGGCACCCACCTGTATTTTAATCTGTTCGGCGGTGCGTTCCCCGATCAGCAGGCTGTGGTAGCGGCGGAGGGCTTCCATAATGTCAGCGGTGAATTCGTCACCGGCAATCCGGATACTCTGGTCACACACTATACCAGCCAGGGCAATTACGGTGATACCGGTGGTACCCCCGCCGATGTCAATAATCATGTTGCCCACAGGCTCTTCCACGTCAATACCAATACCCAGGGCGGCTGCCATGGGTTCGTGAATCAGGTAAACCTCCTTGGCCCCGGCCTGTTCCGCGCTGTCGCGGACGGCCCTCTTTTCCACCTCGGTGATGCTGCTCGGAATGCAGATCATCATGCGCCAGCTGGGGGCGAAAAGCGGTTTTTTGGGATAGATCATCTTGATCATTTCCCGGATCATCAGTTCGGCGGCGTTGAAATCGGCGATTACACCGTCTTTCAGCGGGCGCACCGTGCGGATGCTTTCGTGGGTTTTTTCGTGCATCATCAATGCCTTCTTCCCCACGGCCAGTATATTCTTGGGATTATTCCGGTCGAGTGCCACGATGGAAGGTTCGTTTACCACCACTTCATCATTGAAGATGATCAGGGTGTTGGCAGTGCCCAGGTCCATCGCGATTTCCTGCGTAAAAAAATTAAAAAGCCCCATGTTTTAAGAGAGGAATTTCAGGTTGAAAACCAATGTGGGCAAAGTTGAAGGAAATAATCCGGAAAAACAACGCGGCAACCTTTATTTATCAACATTTTGGCATTTTTCTGTGCAAAACCTGCGCGCCTGAAAAAGGCCTGTTAACGGGTGGTGAACAGCCGGCAATTCTAAGTTCGTGTAAGGCTTCCTGTTAGTGGGTGCCGGCGTCCTCCCGCGGGTTCCATTCATACCCGATATCATCCCGGAAATACATCCCGTCGAAGTGAATATTTTCGATCACATAGCCCGATTGACCGGCTGCATCCGGGATATCATCCCCGTAGGAAGTCACGGCCAGCACCCGTCCGCCGTTGGTGACCACTTCGCCGCCGGATTCTATGGTGCCCGCATGAAAAATCATGGAACCCTCTATGGCAGCGTCTTCGAGTCCGCTGATCGGTTTACCCTTTTCGTAATTGCCCGGGTAGCCGCCACTCACCGCCACAATGGTTACGGCTGTTTGCGGGCTGTTCCGGATACTGATCTGATCCAGTTTCTGCTCTGCCACCGCCTCCAGCAATTCCACGAGGTCGTTCTCCACCCGGGGAATCACTACTTCTGTTTCGGGGTCGCCCAGGCGACAGTTGTATTCTATCACATAGGGTTCCTGGTTAACGCTGATGAGTCCGAAAAACACCACCCCCCGGTACTCCAGCTGTTCCTTTTTCAACCCTTCAATGGTGGGCTCCACAATGCGGGTACGCACTTTTTCCCGGAAAGCTTCGTCTGCAAAGGGTACCGGGCTCACAGCGCCCATGCCGCCGGTATTGGGTCCGGTATCGCCCCGGCCTACCCGCTTGTAATCTTTTGCTTCGGGTAACAGGCAGTAATGCAGACCGTCCGTTAACGCAAATACGCTGATTTCAATGCCATCCAAAAACTGTTCGATCACCACTTTCTTCCCTGCCTCTCCGAACTTGGCTTTCTGTACCATCAGCTCAAACTCAGCCAGTGCTTCAATCGTATGCTGACAGATCACTACCCCTTTTCCGGCAGCCAGCCCGTCGGCTTTCAGCACTACCGGCAAGGGGTGCTGGAGGATATACTGAACTCCTTCGGCATAATTGCTTTCATTGAACTCGCGGTAGGAGGCAGTGGGGATGCCGTGCCGCTGCATGAAGGCCTTGGCAAAGGCTTTGCTGCCTTCCAGCCGGGCGGCTGCCTGGGAGGGGCCAATTACCCGTATATGCGCGGTGGCCGGGTTGGCCAGGAAATAATCGTAGATCCCTTTTACCAGTGGCTCCTCCGGGCCCACAAAAACCAGGTCTACTTTTTCCTGCAAACAATGCCTGGCCAGCGCTTCAAATTCAGTGATGCCTAAAGGGATATTCGTAGCGAGACCGGCTGTGCCGGCATTTCCGGGGGCAATGAACAATTTTCCGCAGCGGGGACTCTGCCTGATCTTCCAGGCCAGGGCATGTTCGCGGCCGCCACCGCCTACAATGAGAATGTTGAGCATGGGGGGTAGATATTGGATACCTTTTTACAGTAGCCGGACGAAATTAACGGGATACGGCGGCTTTCCCATATTAAATTTATAAACGGCCCGGGAACGGGACTGTTGCCGGCAAATCTCTGCTGCGTGGCGGCTGAATGAAATAATTCACTACTTTGAGCCATTAAAAAGCATAATTACCAAAACACTCTCCTATGACTGAATCCGTTAAAACCGGTAAGCACCCAAGGGCACTCTATGTTCTTTTTTTTACAGAAATGTGGGAACGCTTTGCCTATTATCTGATGGTTGGCATACTGCTGCTTTACATGATAGATAGTAAAACCGGAGGAAAAGGGTTTGATGAGAAAGTTGGTGCGGACATTGTTGGCAGTTTCATCGCACTTGTCTATTTAACTCCCTTCATTGGGGGGCTAATAGCAGACCGGTATCTTGGATATATCAAATCCATTTTTCTTGGCGGAATACTTATGGCAGCTGGTTATATGGGATTGGCAATTCCGGGTAACACCGCCATGTTTATTTCACTTACATTGATTATAATAGGGAATGGATTTTTTAAACCGAACATTTCAACTCTTCTGGGTAATATTTATAACCGTGAAGATCTTAAACCACTGAAGGACAATGCCTATAATATTTTCTATATGGGCATTAACATTGGGGCTTTTGTCTGCAATTTCGTAGCTGCTTACCTCCGGAATAAGTATGGTTGGGGTTGGGCATTTTCGGCTGCTGGGGTCGGCCTGATTATAGGTTTGATTAATCTGGCTATGAATTTACCGGCAGTGAAGGTTGGTGATATTAAAAAACCTGTCCAGAAAGAGGACATGAGCCTAGGGCAGATTTTTGGATATGTATTCTTACCAGCTATTATCGCAGCTGCAATTGGTTGGATGGTTCCCTCGGCTTTATTCGGGAGACCAATAATGGGTACCCCGGCAAATGATGCATTTATTTTTGCCTGTATTCCTGTTATTGCTTTTTACGTTTCCTTATGGGTAAAGGCACAAGGCTCAGATAAAAAGGCAATTGGATCCTTATTATTCATTTTTGTCATTGCCATTGCTTTTTGGACGATTTATAACCAGAATGCCACCGGGCTGACTCTGTGGGCGGAAAAACATACTGATAGGGTGGCTTCAGCTACAACTGCTTCTATCACCGGTAAGATATTTCCATTGCAGGAAGTTAGCGATACACCCAGGATGGTACCTCAGGTAAATGAGTATTTCGTAGAAATCAAAGATGCATCGGGTAAGTCTGTTATGGTTAGCGGACCTGATCCTTATTTTAATAATGTACCTAAAGAACAATGGCCCGGAGGATCGGTGAAACTAACGAATACAGAACTTTTTCAGTCAATTAATCCACTTTTTATTGTATTGCTTACTTTGTTTTTCGTGCCTTTTTTTGACTACTTACGAACTAAAGGTAAAGAGCCTAGTACTGCGTCTAAATTTGGCATGGCTATGTTCATTGCAGGACTATCTGCATTTGTGATGGTTTTTGCAGTCATGTCGGTTCCGTCAATTTATACACACAAAACTTCCCCTCTGTGGCTATGGGGAACATATTTTGTATTTACCATCAGTGAGATTTTTCTAAGCCCGATAGGTCTTTCATTTGTTTCAAAATTATCTCCCCCCCGCCTTACTGCTTTAATGATGGGTGGGTGGTTTTTGTCAACATCTCTTGGAGGAAAAATTGCCGGTGTAATGACTGGATTCTGGGATGATTTTACAGATAAAAAAATGTTCTTTTTATTATTGGTAGTGGCTGCATTTATTGGCGGGATACTGATCTATTCCAAACTCAAATCCTTGAATCAGATTGTAAAAGATAGAACCGGTACAGCCTGATATTGTTGAATTTCCTTTTGAGGCGGTACGATTCGTATCGCCTTTTTATTTATCTTAATTGACTCAAAACCAACTTTGCCATGTCTGAAAAAAAATCCTTCCAGCCTTTCGTTTCCCCGCAAACCAATATGGCCGAACTCACGGTAAAGTCTATCCTGGTAGGTAGTCTGTTCGGTGTGATATTCGGCGCGGCAACAGTGTACCTGGCTCTCAAGGCGGGGCTCACCGTATCGGCTTCCATCCCCATTGCGGTGATTGCGATTACGCTGGGCAGAAAATTCCTGAAGACCACCATCCTGGAAAATAATATCATACAAACCACCGGCAGCGCGGGTGAGAGCATTGCCGCCGGGGTATCTTTCACCCTGCCGGGCTTCCTCTTTTTGTCATCGCCCGACAGTGCCACTTATTTTAATTATCTCACCATTCTGATCCTGGCCATTGTGGGCGGCATGCTGGGTACCTTGCTGATGGTGCCCCTGCGCCGTGCGCTGATCGTAAACGAACATGAAACCCTGCCTTATCCGGAAGGTACCGCCTGCGGCGATGTACTGAAAGCCGGTGAGCGCGGTGGCGATTTTGCCAAAACAGCTTTCTGGGGCCTGGGCGTAGCCTTTGCGTATGCTATCCTGCAGAAAATCCTGCATGTGATTGCCGAAACGCCTTACTGGGCCACCAAACAGGCCAATAAGTTTTTCCCTTCCGCCAAAGTGAGCGGGGAAATCACCCCGGAATACCTGGGGGTGGGATATATCATTGGTCCGAAGATAGCCGGCGTGCTGGTAGCCGGCGGCGTGCTGAGCTGGCTGGTACTGATTCCCCTGCTTTCCTCCATGGTGCCGCCGGATGCCATTGCGGCGCAACTGGTGAAGCTGGGCTACCTGGCCGATGTGACCAAAAACGGCGGTAAAGGCGGATGGGATGCCGCCGCGCATACCTTTAATGATTTTACCTCGGCGGTGTATTATGCCTATATCCGGCAGATCGGTGCAGGCGCCGTGGCAGCGGGTGGTATCATTACGCTGATCAAAACCATTCCCACTATTGTAAAATCGATTAAGGGCAGTGTGGGATCCCTGAAAAACAAATCGGCGGAAGCAGCCGCCAACGGGGCGCTGCGTACGGAACGGGATCTGAGTCTGAAAGTAGTGGGCCTGGGCAGTCTGGCACTCATCGCCATCATTGCGCTGTTGCCGCAGGTGCCGGGTGAAAGCATTCTCCAAAAACTGCTCATTGGAGTGCTGGTGATCATTTTCGGAGCTTTGTTTGTAACGGTTTCTTCCCGGATTGTGGGATTGATCGGTTCTTCCAATAACCCTATCAGTGGTATGACCATCGCAACGGTCATGGGTACCAGCCTGATTTTTATGGCCGTAGGATGGACGGGCCAGGCGTATGAACCGCTGGTGCTGGTGGTGGGCGGTATGATCTGTATTGCCGCGGCCAATGCCGGTGCTACTTCGCAGGATCTGAAAAGCGGATACATTGTGGGTGCCACTCCCCGCAGCCAGCAGATTGCGCTGTTTGTGGGTGCCATTGTTTCTTCCATAGTAATTGGTTTAACCATCAAATACCTGGATAAGCCCAACAGTGAGATGATTGCGCAGGGGGTGCAGCATGCGATTGGTACCGAAAAATTTCCGGCACCGCAGGCTACGCTGATGGCTACCCTGATCAAGGGGATTTTGTCGTTCAACCTCGACTGGCAATATGTGTTCGTAGGAATCTTCCTGGCCATCGTGATGGAGCTTTGCGGCATCAAGGCGCTTAGTTTTGCGGTGGGTGCTTACCTGCCTTTGTCGACCACCCTGCCTATTTTCATCGGGGGTGCTGTCCGCGGTCTGGTGGAAGGCCGGAAGAAAAAAGAACAGACTGTTACCACTCCGGAAGAGGAGGAACTGGGCAAGGGCAGCCTGTTTGCTACGGGCCTGGTGGCCGGTGGTGCCGTAGCCGGTGTAGTCATCGCTTTCCTGGCCGGCAGTACCAGCGGGGAAAAATTCCTGGCGGCCGTGAGCATGGAAGAAGGCTTGCATCATAACCTGGGCGAAGGCGGTTATTTCCTGTTGGGGGTTTTGTTCTTTGCGACGATGGGGTGGATGCTGTATAAGACGGCGATGAAGAAATAGAAGGACTGATTTGGTGATGTGCTGATGAATTTGAACCACGAAGACCCAAAGGCAGGAAGTAACACAAAGGGATTTAGTGATTTGATAATTTGGTGATGTGCTGATGTTTAACCACAAGGTTCACAAAGGAATAAAGAAGGAACACGAAGGAATGTGATAGATGTGCAAATATGCAAATATGCAAATGAACGTTCTCCCGGAGCCAACCTTGAACCTTGAACTTTGAACCTTGAACCTCATTCCCGCAGCGAACCTTAAACCTTAAACTGTTAAACCTTAAACTTTCAAATGTCCATCCGCGCGATCAAGTATGCGATGCCTTTCAGCTTTTATGTACTGGCTTACGGGGCATTTACCCGGACGGGCTGGTATTGCTGGAGCCCGATGCTGTATGCCTGGGTCTTTCTGCCCCTGCTGGAATTGTTGATTCCGCCGGATGCCAAAAATATGACCGCCGCGGAGGAGGAGATGGCCCGCCACGACCGGCTGTATGATTACCTGCTGTATTTTTTTGTGGGGATGCAATATGTTGCTTTGTGGTTTTTCCTCAACAGCTTTACCGGCGCGGAACTCAGCGGCTGGGATATTGCCGGCCGGGTGTGCAGTATGGGCTTGCTCTGCGGCACCTTTGGTATCAATGTGGGCCATGAACTCGGTCACCGGGTGAATACGTTTGAGCAGCGACTCGCCAAGGCTTCTTTGCTGACATCGCTCTACATGCATTTTTTCATTGAACATAATAAGGGGCATCATAAACATGTGGCTACGCCCCGGGATCCCAGCAGCGCCCGTTACAATGAGCCCGTGTACTGGTTTTATTTCCGCACCATTTTTCTCTCTTACTTCTCTGCCTGGCATATTGCCAATTCGGATATGCGGAAACAGGGACTGCCTGCCTTCCACTGGCGCAACGAAATGATCCAGGCGCATGTACTGCAGGCCATGCTGGTTTTTTTGATCGGATGGTGGTTTGGCGGAACCGTGCTGGTGTATTTTTTATCTGCTGCGCTGATGGGTATCCTGCTGTTGGAAACAGTGAATTATATTGAACATTACGGTCTGCAGCGGAAGGAAACCGCTCCCGGAAAATATGAACGGGCCTTACCGCAGCACAGCTGGAACAGCGATCATGTGCTCGGCCGGCTGATGCTGTTTGAGCTGAGCCGCCACAGCGACCATCATTACCTGGCCAGCCGCAAGTACCAGGTACTGCAGCACCATGATGACGCGCCGCAGCTGCCCACCGGTTATCCCGGGAGTATGCTGTTATCTCTCATTCCGCCGTTGTGGTTTTTTGTGATGAACCGAAGGATCAGGGAGATGGGGAAGGGTTAAAAGTTTAAAGTTTAAAAGTTTAAAGTTTAAGGTTGGGCTATTATGAGGTAGATCATTGAATTATACATCTACCAGTGTATCTTTTAAACAATCCAGATTGATCATACATCCAGGGGATATTGAATTTATGGAGCGGGCCATTGCACTTGCACTGGAAACAGAGGCGCAGGGTAACTTGCCGGTCGGTGCGGTTATCACTCTGGAGAATACAATCATTGCCAGTGGAGCCAATACCCTGGTTTATCCCCGGTACGATCCAGCATGTCATGCCGAAATGAATGCCATGGATCAAATTCCACTTGATTTGTGGCAGCGGGCTAAAGAGATGACCTGCTACACCACCCTGGAGCCCTGCTGTATGTGTTTTGGAAGAATGTTGTTATCGGGTATCGGGAAAGTGGTTTTCGGCGCGTCGGATACAACAGGCGGCGCCGGTTGTTTACTCCATCACCTGCCACCCTATTACGATACACACCCGGTACCGCTTTGGATCGGTCCGGTCATGCCGGAAAAATGTGATGCACTCTTCGCCCGTGCGCTGGTAAAGTTCAACATGCTGGGTCTTTAAACTTTAAACCTTACACTTTAAACCTCCTGACCGGTCACTTCACCTCCCGTCCTTTCCACTGATAGGTTCCAAACTTTCCCAGCCATCCCGCGATAACGGTATAGACTATATGAAAAGGCTGGGCGGGGGGGAAAAACCAGCACAGGCGCTGTTGACCGAAGAAGCGGGCGACCGGGAGCAGGAAGACCAGTTCAACAGCTGTTTTCGCTATCAGCAGGAGGAGGGTGCAAGGGAGAATTGAGTATTGAATATTGAATATTGAAGATTGAAGATTGAAAACCCAAGCAGCCACCGGCAGTACCAGCAGCATCAGGTTGAACAGATACACCAGCAGCAGTACGGAGAAGATGAGCCTGTCTTTATAAAAACCGGCCTTGCTGGCCCAGCGGATGCGCTGTCGCATGAAATCCCGCAGCGTAGGCATGGGGTCGGTTTCCACGATCACCTCCCTGGAAAGCAGGTACCTGATTTTTCCCGGAAAGCGATTGGCGATTTTGTGCATCAGCAGCATATCGTCGCCGCTGGCGATATGATCCACATCTTTGAAACCTTCCACTGCGTCAAAGGCTGCTCGGGTGTACGCCAGGTTGGCGCCATTGCACATGCTGTGAAATCCTGTATGTACTGCGGCGGCGGTAATACCCTGGAGCGTCATAAAATCGAGCGACTGAAAGATAGCCAGCGGGCTGTTACCTGAACGGTACCTTACCGGCATCGCGATGAAAGCAGGTTGCTGTTCTTCATAAAAAGCGGCGATGTGGCGGAGCCAGTGCGGAGGCACCACGCAATCGGCATCGGTGGTAACGATCAGTGTACCTTTTGATTGGGCGATGCCGGTTTCAAGGGCTTTTTTCTTGTATGCCTGTACGGGACTCTCCAGGTAATCGGCCAGGTTCAGCAGACGCAGATTGTTTCTTTTGTATTGCTGCACCAGCATCGCCGTATCATCAGTGGAGTGATCATTGATCACAATAATTTCAAAGAGGTGTGCCGGGTAATCCTGCTGCAGGAGGCTGTCCAGGCATTTTCTGATATTGGCGGCTTCATTGCGGGCTGGAATCAAGACGGACAGAAAGGTTGAAGGTTGAAAGCTCCTCCTGCCATCTGCCATCGGCCATCCGCCATCGGTTGGTTGGTGGTTGACGGTTGATGGTTGACGGGAAGACACTCTCTCATATGTCATTCCCTGTTCCCTGTTCATCATTCCCTGTTCCTCATTCCCTGTTTCCTTCCCGCCATCCGCCATCGGCCATCCGCCATCTTCTCTTGCTGCCTGCTTCCATGCACGTGCATAATACAGGATCAATACGGCATACACCGCAAAGAGTAACCACGTGATCAGCAGCAGGATAGCCCCCATAGCCGCCCAAAGGTAGGCGGTACAAGTGAGTGACACAACGCTGCTGCCATGAAATACCGATGCTGGTGCAACCTGCCCCCACCTGAAATTTAACTTAAAATATTTTTGGACGATTGCCGGGAATGCTTAATTTTGATTAGTTGCATAAACAACCGTATGCCAAACAACCAATTTAAGAAGGGAGAACTTTACAGCTTTATTACGGGTAAAGCGAGCACGGCGATAGCACGCCGGCTGCAGAAACATTTCAAGCAGGCTGGCCTTGATATTACGATTGAACAATGGAGCGTATTGTATCATTTATGGAAAGAAGACGGGATGAGTCAGCAGCAGCTCTGCGATGCCACCTACCGGGATAAGCCCAGCATTACAAGGCTGGTAGATAACCTGGAAAAACTGAAGCTGGTAAAGCGGGTGCCGAGTAAGGAAGACCGGCGCATCAACCTGATTTACCTCACGAAGGAAGCGGAACAGCTGCAGGAACAAACCATGCAGCT
>WBZP01006954.1_pt1 | contig 11033 bp, 8 predicted proteins | sample 5204301 | NCBI WGS metagenome assembly WBZP01 (sample SAMN12412401, study PRJNA552823) | activated sludge metagenome | isolation source: activated sludge from nitrification reactor of wastewater treatment plant... | place: USA: Pennsylvania | collected 2017
GGAAACGCTCCAGTTCCTCCTGTGCTTCCAGCTCTATACAACGCAACAGATTTTGTATGTGCGGATCAGGCATGCGGTGAAAATAACCCGGCTGGCGGTAATAAAAAAATTGAGCGTATTTGGTATTTTTGGCACATGCCTGTTTTTTCTGATCCCATGGTTACACCCGCCACGATGGATGACGCGGCCGGCATTACCCGGCTGCTCAACAACGCCTACCGGGGAGAAAGTTCCCGCGGTGGCTGGACCACCGAGGCGGATCTCATCGCAGGAGATACCCGCACAACAATATCACAGGTGGAAGATCTGATCCGCCAGCCGGGCAGTGTTTTTTTGTTGCTGAAAGATGGGACTGACTTACTGGGTTGCGTCAATCTGCAGGTACATGGCCACCGGGTTTACTTCGGCATGTTCAGTGTACAGCCCGGTCAGCAGGGCAGGGGGCTGGGGAAAATACTGCTGAATGCGGCGGAAGAATTTGCCCGCCAGGAAGGATGCAACGCTATTTATATGTCGGTCATTTCCCGGCGCGCAGAACTCATCAGCTGGTATCAGCGGCATGGCTATCAGGATACCGGAGAGCGGAAACCTTTCCAGGAAGATGGTATCAGCGGAAAGCACCTGCTGCCGCTGGAGTTTATGACGCTGGAGAAAGCAATTGGATGAATGTGATGAATGAGCAAATATGCAAATGTGCAAATGAACGTTCTCCCGGAGCCAAACCTTCAACCTTCAACATTCAACCTTCAACCTATAATCCCGGAGCCACCTCTAAACGCTAAACCCTAAACCCTCAACCTCACTAATCCTTCAAACTCCGTATCAGCGCGCTGGCGCCAAGGATAGCCGCATCGGCTTCTTTCAGTTCGCTGAACAATAATTTTACTTTATTCTGGAAAATGGGGAGCAGGTTGGCTTCCATGTGTTTCCGGGTAGGATTCAGGATCAGCGGGCCCGCTTTGGTTAATCCCCCGAACAATACAATCGCTTCCGGGGAAGAGAACATGATGAAGTTGGCCAGGGATTCGCCGAGAATCTGCCCGGTAAATTCAAAAATTTCATTGGCGATGGTATCGCCTTTCATCGCGCAGTCGTATACACTTTCGCTGGTGAGCTCGTTGATGGAATAATCGCGCAGCAGGCTTTCCCTGTTAGGATTTTCGGTGAGCAGTTCAATGGCGGTTTCGCGTACACCCGTTGCCGATGCATAGGCTTCCAGGCTTCCGCGCATGCCGGTGCCTTTGTGTAGCCGTCCGCCCGGGCGGATGATGGTATGCCCCAGTTCGCCGGCAAATCCGTCGTGCCCCAGCACAATTTTCCCGTTAATAACAATGCCGCTGCCCACACCGGTACCCAGGGTGATGGTGATGAAATCGCGCATATTTTTCGCGCAGCCGTAAATCATTTCACCCACAGCCGCCGCGTTGGCGTCATTGGTAAGTTTGGTAATCAGTCCGAACTTTTGTTCCATCAGGCTGGCCATCGGAATGATTCCTTTCCATTTCAGATTCGGTGCATATTCAATATTGCCGGTATAAAAATTGGCATTGGGTGCGCCCATTCCGATTCCTGCGATATTTTTGATGCCACCCACTCTTTCCACCATCGGCATCACTTTGGCGTGCAGGTCAGCAATAAAATCTTCCGCCACTTCATGCTGGTTGGTGGGGATGCGGTCCTGTTCCAGGATATGACCATCCTTGTCTACGATCCCGAACTTGGTAGTAGTACCGCCAACATCTATACCGATCACATATTTGCTCATACTCAACTGAAATATTTAGTGAATTAATGGCCGCCGCCGCTGGCCAGTTTATCAAAATCAATGCCCTGGGAGCGCAGGACCGATTTAGCCCTGATCGCATAAAACGCCAGGTAGGCAAAACAGAGTACACCCGCGATATAGCTGTAATGGATCCCGATGGAATCCGCCAGTACACCCTGTATCCAGCTCACAATGCCGCCACCCATAATCATCATGATGAGCAGGCTGCTACCCTGGTTGGTATGTTTGCCCAAACCGGCCACCGCAATCGTGAAAATGCAGGGCCAGAGCGTGCTGCAGAACAGGCCCACGCTGGTAAACGCGAAGGCGCTCACCATACCGGAGGAGAACATGCCAATCAGCAATGCCGCGATGCCCGCGATGGAAAATATCAGCAGCATACGCACCGGGTTATTTTTACTCAGGATATCGCAGATGATCATCAGCGCGATAATAGCCGCGTAAATATAAAACTGTGAAACATCATGGTTGGCGATGGTATTCACCAGCAGGAAAATACCAAATGCCAGGTAAGGCATCAGGAAACTGAGTATCTGCTTGGCGCCCTTGCTTACATCAAAAGCACCCACGGCACCCGTCCAGCGGCCGATCATCAAACTGGCCCAGTAAAGCGAAATATAGGGCGCTACCTGCGGGGTATCTACGTGCAGATACTGTTCCAGATAGGCGGGGAGATTACTGGCCGTGGCCACTTCCACACCCACATATACAAAGATGGCAATCATACCCATCAGCAGCTGGGGGTACTGTATGGCCGATTTCCGGTGCATCAGTTTACTGCCTTCCACTGCTTCCTGTGCAGCTACATCATCCAGGTCGATTTTGTTGGGCACACCGGAAAACTTAAAGAAGACAGCTACCAGGGCGAAAGCCAATCCCAGGATCAGGTAAGGTATTTTCACACTTTCAATACTCGCTTCCGTATTGGCAGAACTCACGCTGCCGAATATGGCATAACTCACCAGCAGGGGCCCGATGGTGGTACCGAAATTATTGATACCACCGGCCATGGTGAGCCGCTGGGAGCCTGTTTTGGGATCGCCCATCACAATCGCGAGCGGGTTGGCAGCTATCTGCTGCAGGGAGAAACCCAGGCCTACTACAAATAATCCCGAAATCATCAGTGGAAAGGATCCCAGGTTAGCGGCGGGATAAAAAAGGAGAGTGCCAATTGCGGATATCAGCAATCCCAGTGAAATACCGTTCTTGTAACCGATTTTATTCAAAAGATCAATGCCCAGCATCCTTGAAACACCTGCATAAATCAGGGATCCCACTGTATAGGCCACATAAAAAGCCACCGACACCAACTGACTCTGGCCCTGCGACAAATTAAAGGCTTTCTTGAATACAGGGATCAGGATATCATTACTGGCTGCCACAAAGCCCCAGAAGAAGAATACGGTAACCAGGGTACCGAATTGCCGCCATTTGGTACTGGCGTGGGCAGGATGGGCAAGCAGATCTTTTTGTTCAGTTGGCATGATCGTTTTTTTAAGATGGCTCAAAGTAAAATAATTTGTGCAAAGTAAAAATATCAATTGAGAACCCCGCCCGTTGTCTGCAGCAGCGGGATACCGGAATGCATAAGACATAAACATCAGCCGATTCCCCCAAAAGCTTCCAAAAAAAGAAACCTGCATCCACTTTTAAAATAATTTTCAGCAGGTCAGCAGGGGGAATGGTATCTTGTAATATATTTAACGGGGCGAATCCGGAAAGCGCCATCTGCCTCCTTGTGCTGTCCGATCCTGCCATCATTCCAAAACTTATTTCATGGAAATACTGCACGTGAGCGCTGAATGCTACCCGGTAGCCAAAGCCGGTGGGCTGGGGGATGTAGCCGGCGCATTACCCAAATACCAGCAGCAGCTGGGGCATACGGCCAAACTGGTGATGCCCATGTACCGCACTAAATTTCTCTATGAAAACAGTTTTGAGGTAGTGCATAAGGGCTCCTTCAATATGGGGCCTTACTGGTTCAACTATACCATTATTAAGGAGAAGACCAACAAACTCGGTTTTGATCTCTATCTCGCAGACATCAACGGCCTGCTCGACCGGGAAGCCGTCTATGGATATAATGATGATGCGGAGCGCTTCACCGCTTTTCAGATTGCGGTGGTAGACTGGCTCTCGAAATGGCAGCACCGGCCCGATGTGGTGCATGTGCATGATCACCACACCGGACTGGTGCCTTTCATGATGCAGCACTGTTACGCCTACCGGCACCTCGCTGATATCCGTACCGTAATCACCATTCACAATGCCCAGTACCAGGGATGGATGGGCTGGGATAAATCGGTGTACCTGCCCGACTGGGATCAGTGGCAATGGGGCAAACTCGACTGGAATGATACCATCAACCCGCTGGCGAGTGGTGTGAAATGCGCCCACCGCATTACCACGGTGAGTTACAGCTACCTGGACGAAATGCGCCGGGAAGCAAACGGACTGGAAGCTTTGTTTGAATACGAAAAGGGGAAATGTACCGGCATTCTCAACGGCATTGATGATAAGGTTTGGGATCCAGCCACTGATTCCTACCTGGAACATCATTACAGCACCAAGGATGCCCAGGCAGGAAAAGCAGCCAGCAAAGAGCAACTGTGCCGTGATTTCAACCTGGATGTAAACAAACCCCTGTTCATATTCATCGGAAGACTGGTACATGAAAAAGCAGCCGACCTGCTGCCCCGGGCTATTTCAGATGCGGTGTACCACATGGAAGGCAAAATGAATTTCCTGGTACTCGGCAGCGGAGATCCGCAGGTGGAATGGGAGTTATCCAACCTGAATGCCCCCCTGACCGGATTCTTCAATTCCCGCATCGGGTACAATGAAAAACTCAGTCACCAGATGTATGCCGGCGCCGATTTCCTGCTTATGCCCAGCCGGGTGGAACCCTGTGGCCTCAACCAGATGTATGCCATGCGCTATGGCACCATTCCCCTGGTGAGAAATACCGGTGGTTTGCGTGATACCGTGATAGATATCGGCGATCCCGGGGGCTATGGCATACGCTTCAACGATGCCACCGTATGGGATATCACGTACTCCGTTCACCGGGCGCTGGAATTGTATGGAAACAAGAAACAAATGAAAACAATCATTCAGAAAATTATGAAACTGGATAACAGCTGGGAAAACAGCGCTGGAAAGTATATTGATTTGTACGCCAGTTTACTGTAATTTTAACGGGAGCAATAAAGAGGGAATTAAAAAGTAAAAAAGGCTTCATCCTGCAGGTTCCCTGTAATTAAAAATTTAACGTATAGTGCTATTAAAATGAAGAATCAATGATCTGATCTAAATAAATGCGGTTGCGGGTTTCAACGATCAGGGATCAACAGTTGAGTTTACAGTAGTACAAAAGTTAAATCAGGGAACCATCCCGAAAACGGGGTGTAATCGTTTTCGGGGCTCTTTTTTTGTTACTTTTTTGGAGAAGCAAAAAAGTAAAGCAATCAAAATTGAAGTTTTTCATAAATTTTGGTTCTCTATTTAAAAATAGCAATAGTATAATACGTTAATAATTTATATTGGATAATTGAACATCCATTCTTCAACATTAATCACTTCATAACCTTTGCTATATGGACAGTAAAAAAGTAATCGCGATTGTACTCGGAGGCGGCGCAGGTTCCAGGCTTTATCCTTTAACAGCAACCCGCAGTAAGCCTGCTGTTCCGATTGCAGGTAAATACCGGCTGGTGGATATTCCTATCTCCAATTGTATCAACTCCGGCATCAACCGGATCCTGGTGCTTACCCAGTTTAACTCCGCCTCGCTGAACAAACATATCAAGAATACCTACCAGTTCAGCATGTTCAGCAAGGGTTTTGTAGACATCGTGGCAGCGGAACAAACCCCCGACAACGCCAAATGGTTCCAGGGTACGGCCGATGCCGTGCGGCAATCACTCCGGCACATCATCAATCATGACTTCGATTATGTACTCATCCTCAGCGGCGATCAGCTGTACCAGATGGATTTTGAAGACATGATTGATAACCATGTTGCCCGGAATGCCGATATCTCTATCGCCACCATTCCCGTAGGCGACCGCGAAGCTCCTGAATTCGGTATCCTGAAAACCAATCCGGATAACGATATCACTTCGTTTATTGAAAAGCCTGCCAAGGATATCCTGCATGAGTGGAGCAGTGATACCGGCGCCATTATGCAATCGCAGGGCAGAAACTACCTGGCTTCCATGGGCATTTATGTGTTTAACCGCAAACTCATATTTAACCTGCTGGAAGAAGAGAAAAAAGACGCAACTGATTTTGGCAAGGAAATCATTCCTGCTTCTATTGAGAATTATAAGGTCGTAAGCTTCCAGTATGAAGGGTACTGGACAGATATCGGTAATATCTATTCCTTCTTTGAAGCCAACCTGGCGCTCACCCTCGACCTGCCGCATTTCAATCTTTTCGATAACCAGAAAATCGTATACAGCCGCGCCCGCATGCTGCCACCCGCCAAAATCAGCGGCACCACCCTGGAAAAAACCGTGATCGCGGAAGGTTCCATCATCAGCGCCAGCCGCATCGAAAACAGTGTGATCGGTTTCCGCAGCCGCATCGGTCATGGTACCACCATTGTAAGCAGTTACATCATGGGGAATGATTATTATGAGACCCTGGCGGAACTGGAACACAACGTACAGCGGGGCCTGCCGAAAATCGGGATCGGGGAACGCTGCTATATCAAGAATACCATCATCGATAAAAACTGCCGGATCGGGAATGATGTACGCATCAACGGCGGATCACACCTCACCAATGCCGATCACTCGCTCTATACCATCAAGGACGGCATTGTAGTTCTCAAGAAGGGAGCCGTGATTCCGGATGGGTACGTAATCTGATTGGTGTGCCCTTTTTAACAACAGAAATTTCCTGTTTGTCCATAAATGTGTATTTTGTACACAATTTTAAACGATCCAAACGATTGCTATGGCCTTTTCAGCTTCCAACAACAGCGCCGGCGGCGCAAACAAACCCCTCCTGAATTTCTGGCAGATCTGGAACATCAGTTTCGGCTTCCTGGGTGTACAGATCGGGTATTCGTTACAGAATGCCAATACCAGCCGCATCCTGTCGGCCATCGGCGCCAATCCGGAGCACCTGAGTTATTTCTGGCTGGCCGCACCGCTGGCCGGTTTGATTGTTCAGCCGGTTGTGGGGTTATCGAGTGATAAAACCTGGACACGCCTAGGCCGCCGCATTCCCTTTATCCTGGGCGGATGCATTGTTTCCGCGCTGGCCATGTTCTTCATGCCCAACTCCGAACATTTTGCAGCGCTCTTCGCCCCGGTATTTTTCGGCGCTACCATGCTGCTGCTGATGGATACTTCCTTTAATGTTACCATGCAGCCCTTCCGGGCACTGGTGAGTGATATGGTGCCCGATTCCCAGCGGAACATCGGCTATTCTATCCAGAGTTTCCTGATCAATGCCGGTGCCGTGGTGGGCTCCCTGCTGCCTTTCGTACTCACCGCCATCGGGGTGATGAATGAACCCGCTCCCGGTCAGAAAGTGGCGCCCACCGTGATCTGGTCATTTTATTTCGGAGGCGCGGCCCTGTTGCTGAGTGTACTCTGGACCAGCTTCCGCACCAAAGAATATCCGCCGGAACAGTATGCCCGGTATAATAACCTGGATACCGAAAGTCATAAAGACAAAACGCCCTTCCTGAAACTCCTCGCTCAAACTCCGAAGGCCATGCTCCAGCTGGCAGTCACCCAGTTCTTTTCCTGGTTCTCGCTGTTTCTGATGTGGGTATATACCACTAACGGCATTGCACAAACGATCTGGAAAACCTCCGATGCTTCCTCCCGTGAATACAATGATGCCGGTAACTGGACGGGCGTAATTTTCGCTGCCTACAGTGTTTTTGCCGCGCTCTTCTCCCTGGCCATCACCCCGCTGGCGGAGAAATTCGGACGGAAAAATGTGTACATGATTTCCCTGCTCTGCGGTGGACTGGGGCTGATTTCGATGGCTTTCATTGAGGATAAAAACCTGCTTTTCCTGCCGATGGTAGGGGTGGGGGTAGCCTGGGCCGCCATCCTGGCCCTGCCGTACGCGATCCTGTCGTCTTCACTTCCTGCCAGCCAGACTGGTGTGTATATGGGTATATTCAACGCCACCATCACGGCCCCGCAGATTGCCGCGGGATTACTGGGCGGTTTGCTGCTGAGCGCATTTGACGGGCAGGCGATCTATATGATTGTACTGGCCGGCATTTCGATGCTGCTGGCCGGTATCAGTGCCAAGCTGGTCATCCGATCCTGATACATCAATTCAATAGTATGAACAGAAAAATATGGACCGCCCTGGTCGTTTGCTGGACAGCATTATCCGTATCCGCCCAGCAGGGATATACCTGTTACCCCACCCACTGGTGGACGGGTATGAAATGGAATAAAGTACAGGTGATGCTCTACGGTGACGCGATTGCCAATGCCGCGAAAGGGTTTTCCATCAGCTATCCCGGGGTGAAACTGCTGAAAACCCATAAAGTAAAGAGCGGGAATTATGTATTCCTCGACCTGCTGATCAGCCCGGCTGCGAGGCCCGGGAACGTGAAAATCAAAGTCAACCGGGAAAAATCTTCTTTTGATATCAGCTTTCCACTGAAAGCACGCCGTTCCGGAAACGGTACCCGGTTCGCGCAGGGGGTGAACACCCGGGACTTTATCTACCTGGTTCTACCGGATCGGTTCAGCAACGGCGACCCTTCCAACGACCGGGTGCCCGGCATGCGTGATCAGTCGCTGAACCGGGATACCGTGTTTAACCGCCATGGCGGTGATATACAGGGCATCATCAATCACCTGGATTATATACAGGATCTGGGTGCTACAACACTATGGCTCAATCCTGTGATAGAAAACGACCGTCCGGAACGAACCGAGCATGGCTATGCCTTTACCAATCATTATGTGATCGACAGAAGGCTGGGAGGGGAGAAGGCTTACCAGGAACTGATCGACAAAGCCCACAGCAGGGGTTTGAAAGTGATCCAGGATGCGGTATACAATCATGTGGACTCCAATCATTTTACCATCCTTGACATGCCCATGCCGGACTGGGTACATAACTGGAACACCTACACGAATACCACCTATAAAGACCAGGTGGCCTTTGATCCGTATGCCAGCAGCCTCGACCGTAAAAAACTCTTCGACGGATGGTTTACCCGCCAGATGCCCGACCTGAACCAGCAGAACCCCTTCGTGGCCAATTACCTGATTCAGCATGCCCTGTGGACGGTGGAAGAATTCGGGATTGACGGGTGGCGGATTGACACGTATGCTTACAATGACCTGCCCTTCATGAACCGCTGTAATAAAGCGCTGATGGATGAATATCCGAAACTCACTTTGTTTGGCGAAACCTGGTTCCACGGGGTACCCAACCAGGCCTATTTTACAGAGAATATCCTGAACACGGGTTTCCGCAGTAACCTGCAGGGAGCTACCGATTTTCAAACACTCTGGGGCATCCAGGACGCATTAACCCGTGATTTTGGATGGACGGACGGAGTGAATAAACTCTATACTATTCTGGCACAGGACTACCTGTATAAAGATCCGACCCGCAATGTACTGTTCCTCGACAACCACGATGTGGCCCGTTTCTTTTCCGTGCTGAATGAAGATGTCACCAAATACAAAACAGCCCTCAGCTGGCTCTTCACCTGCCGGGGCATTCCGCAGTTGTATTACAGTTCTGAACTCGCTACGGCCGGAACAACCTGGCCCAATGATGGTCATGTGCGCCTGGACTTCCCGGGGGGATGGCCGGGTGATCCCGTGAACAAATTCACCAAAGAGGGGCGTACAGAAAAAGATAATGAGATATGGAATCATGTACGGTCGCTGGCACAGTTCCGTAAAAATTCATCCGCGCTTACTACCGGTAAAATGATGCAGTATGTGCCGGTGGACGGAGTGTATGCTTATTTCAGGTACGATGCCCGGCAAACCATCATGGTGGTGATGAACACTGCAAAAGAAAACCGCACTATAAAGCCTGCTGATTTTACTGAAAGAACCGGGAGCTTCAGCCGGTTCCGCAATGTGGTAACGGGTGAAACGGGAGCGCTCAGTGATTTTAGTCTGGGTAGTTACCAGTCGGTGGTGCTGGAACTGATGAAATAAATAATTTCTACAACCTATAGTGGCCTGACCTAGAACGTCAGGCCATTTTTTTTCTCATTTTCAGGATAAATACCGGATACTAAGGGTATATTCCGTTTCTTTGCAGCCATCACCCTTAAAATCAATCATTTACTTCCTGCTGTTCCATTTCTTTTCAAACCCTTTTCATGAAAAATTTACTCAGCACACTCGTTTTGTGCCTGCTATTTTTATCTGTTCGTTCCCAGACCATCACTGTAAACACACCAAATGGAGGTGAAGTACTGTATGCCTGTCAGAGTTATACGATCACCTGGACAGCCTCCGGCACCTCCAACTTTTATGATATTGATTATTCGCTGAACAATGGCGCTATCTGGGCATCAGTAGCCACTAATATCAATGTTACCAATGGGCAATACGTATGGACGGTGCCCAATGTAGAATCCAGTACCTGTCTTGTAAGAGTAAGGGATAAAAATAACCCCTCTGTTGAAGATCTGAGCAATGCGGTTTTCTCAATAAAAATTCCTGTTGTAGTTACTGCGCCCAACGGGGGAGAAAGCTGGCTGAGCGGTTCACAGCAAGCCATCACCTGGAATATCCAGGGCACTTCACTTACTTTTAATATTGATTATTCTACCAATGGCGGCAGCAGCTGGACATCTGTTGTTACGAACCTGTCCACTGCAACAGGTTTCTATAACTGGACCGTACCCAATACACCCTCTGCCAACTGCCTGGTGCGTGTGCGCGATGCCGTTACCAACTGCATGCAGGATGTGAGCAATAATCCTTTTACCATTCTGCCGCTCACCCCGCGGGTAACTTATCCCAACGGCGGGCAGGTGTTCGGATGGGGACAATCCATCAACATCACCTGGGATGCCGCCACCTATTACAGCGGCACCGTGCGCACTGAATACTCCACCGATAACGGGCTCACCTGGACGGCAATCTCCACCAGCACCACCAACGACGGATCCCAGAGCTGGATCATTCCTGCTTCCATCAACTCCACCACCTGCCTGGTAAAAGTGAGTGATGCCAGCAACCTGAGCCTGAACGATGTCAGCAACAGTACTTTCAGTATC